>JACCDH010660309.1_pt1 | contig 26094 bp, 19 predicted proteins | sample 7442481 | NCBI WGS metagenome assembly JACCDH01 (sample SAMN15323433, study PRJNA562643) | freshwater metagenome | isolation source: river surface water | place: USA:Blue River Watershed | collected 2017-08-15 | reverse complement strand
GAGGCATTTTTAAATATAGCAAATTCTTACAAAGCAATAGAAAATTTTGAGTTAGCTATAGATAATTATAAAACTTACAATATTGCATTACCAAATGACCCAAGAGGTATTAACGGACAAAAATCCGCAGAATTAGCATTAAAATGGATTGATGAGCCAACTCGACATAAAATTGAAAACTTTAAAGATGTAAACACTAAATTTGATGATGCTGCACCCATCTTTGCTGGAAGAAAGTATGATGAAATTATGTTTGTTTCTTACCGTGAAGGTTCTGAAGGTAAAGAAGAGAATTTTGTAAGCGGACAACCTTTTCCTGATTTTTATTACACCAAACAAGATAAAGCTAAAACATGGAGCAAAGCTGCTGGTGTTGAAGGTGAGGTAAATACTGAATTTGCTGAAGGTAAAGGTGCTTTTGACAACAGAAAAACCACTTTTTACTTTACCAGATGTAAACATGATAAAAAAGTAATTACAGGTTGTGATATTATGTATGCAAAACGCCAAGGTAAAGCATTTGCCGAAGCTGTAAAATTAGAATTATTTAAAGGTGATACATCTATTAAAGTTATGGTTCACCCTGAGTTAAGTCCGGACGACCAAGTTTTATACTTTTCTGCAAATCATAAAGATGGTTACGGAGGATACGATTTATACTATGCTGAGTGGGATAAAAAAGCAAAAGATTGGGGTAAACCTGTAAACTTAGGTGCAGAAATTAATACACCAGGGGATGAATTTTATCCAAGCATACATGAAGATGGTTCGTTATATTTTTCATCCAACGGACATATTGGAATTGGAGGATTTGACATATTTAAAGTGGAAAAAATAGACAAAGGTTTTGGTCCAGTTACTAACTTAAAATTCCCTTTAAACTCCACATCGGATGATATCGCAATTATTTTTGAAGGTAAAGATGAAAAAGGTTACATTACTTCTAACAGAGCTGGCGGTAAAGGTAAAATGGATATTTGGTCGTTTGTATTACCTCCATTAGAGTTATTTTTAGAAGGTGTGATTTGTAATCAAAAAGTACCTGGCGAAGTTGTTGCTAATGCTAAAGTTAAATTAGAAGGTAGTGATGGATCTGTGCAAGATACAATTTCAGATCAATTCGGTAAATATAAATTTGCTTTATTACCTAATACTACTTACAAAGTAAGTGCAATTTCTGAAGACAAAATCAAAAATCAATTTGGAACCGAAGTTTTAAAATTCTTTAGATTAGAAAATCCTTTCTTAGTGGATGTAATTGGTGTTAAAGAATCTAAAACATTTACCCAAGATATTTGTTTAGATCCAATCCCTCAAGAAGGTATTCGTTTACCAAAAATTTTATACGAGTACAACAAATCTACATTATTATCAGAATCAAAAGAAAGACTTAAAGTTTTAGTCAAAATTTTAAACGACAACCCTACTTTAGTTATTGAAATGGGATCACACACTGACTTCAGAGGATCCGTTGTGTATAATGAAAGGTTATCCCGAGATAGAGCAGAATCTGCTGTGAATTATTTAATTGAACAAGGAATTGATAAAGAAAGATTATCTTTTCAAGGATATGGTAAAAAAGAACCTTATAAATTAGATGAAAAATCTATGGCTGATATTCCTGAAGAATACAAATCCATTTTAACAGTTGGAACTGTGTTAAGTGAAGAATTTATCAAAGGCTTAAAAGATAACAAATTGGTGGAAGAATGTCATCAATTAAATCGTAGAACAGAATTTAAAGTTTTAAGAACCGATTACGTTCCTAAAACAAAATAAAAATACATACCTATTTATAAAAAGCACTCCAATTTGGGGTGCTTTTTAATTTTACAAAGCAAAAGTTCACTTTTAATTTAGATAGTACGTTTGAATTCGATATTTTTGCAATTTTAAAAATTAGTTTACCAGATTTTACAATACAATGGATAAAAATTCGAGATACGATTTAAGAGGAGTTTCGGCATCCAAAGATGATGTGCATAATGCAATTAAAAAAGTGGACAAAGGTTTATTCCCTAAAGCTTTTTGTAAAATAGTTCCCGATTATTTAAACGGTAACGATGAGGATTGTGTGATTATGCATGCAGATGGCGCTGGCACAAAATCCTCCTTAGCCTATTTGTATTGGAGAGAAACTGGTGACATTTCAGTTTGGAAAGGTATTGCGCAAGATGCAATTATCATGAATACAGACGATTTATTGTGTGTTGGCGCTACACAAAATATACTATTATCTTCCACCATTGGGCGAAATAAAAACTTGATTCCCGGTGAAGTAATTAGTGCTATTATTAATGGTACCGAAGAAATTTTACAAAACCTACGCGATCATGGCATAGGCATTCACAGTACTGGAGGCGAAACAGCGGATGTAGGTGATTTGGTAAAAACTATCATTGTGGACTCTACAGTTGTTGCTAAAATGAAACGAAAAGATGTTATTAGCAATCATACCATACAAGATGGCGATGTAATTGTAGGTTTAGCTTCATTTGGTCAAGCAACTTACGAAAACGAATACAACGGGGGAATGGGGAGTAATGGTTTAACTAGTGCTCGTCATGATGTTTTTGGAAAATATTTAGCCCAAAAATATCCCGAAAGTTACGACAATCAAATTCCTAATGAATTAATCTATTCGGGTACTAAAAATTTAACCGATATACATCCGGAATTAGGAATATCTTATGGGAAATTAGTATTATCTCCCACTAGAACTTATGCCCCAATTATTCAACAAATATTAAACAATTATCGTTCGGTTATTCACGGAATGGTACATTGTAGCGGTGGTGCACAAACTAAGGTTTTACACTTCACGGATAATGTGCATATTATTAAAGATAATTTATTTGAAATCCCTCCTTTGTTTAAAGTAATCCAAGAAGAATCTAAAACAGATTGGAAAGAAATGTACAAGGTATTTAATATGGGACACCGAATGGAAATTTATGTTCCACAGCAGTATGCCAAAGATATTATTGCAATAAGTAAATCTTTTGGTGTAGAATCTCAAATTGTTGGTAGAGTTGAAAAAAATAATGGCAACAAATTAACCATTAACAGTACATTTGGAACTTACGAATACTAAAAGTTAAATTATGATAGATAAATTAAGAGAACTTGCTATAAAGTTTGAGGAGATTGGTGAAAAATTAACTTTACCAGATGTTGTTTCTGATCAAAAAAGATATAAGGATTTAAGTAAAGAATACAAAGATTTAGAGCCTATCGTACAAACTTATCGCACGTATCAGTTAGTTGTGGATAATATCGAAAATGCAAAAGATATTATTGCTACAGAAACGGATATCGAAATGAAGGATATGGCAAAGGAGGAATTAAACGAATTAATTCAGAAAAAAACCGTATTAGAGGAGGAAATTAAAATTTTATTAATCCCTAAAGATCCCGAAGATAACAAAAACGTTATCATGGAGTTACGTGCTGGTACTGGTGGTGATGAGGCTTGTATTTTTGTGGAAGATATGTTTAGGATGTACACTATGTATTTTAAGGAAAAAGGCTTTCAGTATGAGGTAGTTAACTCATCCGAGGGTAGTACTTCTGGTTTTAAAGAGATTTCGATGACTGTGGCGGGTGAAGAGGTTTATGGAACATTAAAATTCGAATCGGGCGTACATCGTGTACAACGTGTTCCCGAAACAGAATCGCAAGGAAGAGTGCATACCAGTGCAATTACCATTGCTGTTATGCCTGAAGCTGAAGAGTTTGATGTGCAGTTAAACATGACGGAAATTAAAAAAGATACTTTTAGAGCATCTGGTGCAGGGGGACAACACGTAAACAAAACCGAATCGGCTATTCGTTTAACTCACTTACCCACAGGAATTGTAGTGGAATGTCAGGATGGCCGCTCGCAACACCAAAACTTTGATAAAGCTTTACAAGTTTTACGTTCGAGAATTTACAATCAGGAATTAGAAAAACGCCAAAGCGAACGTGATGCTCATCGTAAATCATTGGTTTCCACAGGAGATAGATCGGCAAAAATACGTACATACAATTATCCTCAAGGTAGAATAACCGACCATAGAATTAATAAAACAATGTACAATTTAAGTGCTTACATGAATGGCGATGTACAAGAAATGTTAGATGCACTAAAGATGCAAGAAACTGCGGAAAAATTACAAGAAGGAAGTGGATTATGATAAAAGCAGATTTAATTGAACAAATTAAGATTAAAAAATCCTTTTTATGCGTGGGCTTAGATCCCGAATGGAACAAAATCCCTACGCATTTATTGGATTATGAAGACCCGATTTTTGAGTTTAACAAAGCAATTATTGATGCCACAAAAGACTACTGTGTTGCTTATAAACCCAACATTGCTTTTTACGAATGTTTAGGCACTAAGGGATGGGATAGCTTACAAAAAACGGTTGAATATATTCCTAAAAACATTTTTACCATTGCAGATGCAAAACGCGGCGATATTGGTAATACCAGCGCAAAATATGCCGAAACTTTTTTTAGTACTTACCAATTCGATTCGGTTACGGTAAGCGCATTTATGGGGGCTGATGCAGTTTTACCATATTTGGAGCACAAAGGCAAATGGAGTATTTTATTGGGCTTAACATCCAATGAGGGCGCAAAAGATTTTCAGTTATTAAAAAGTGATAACGGTAAATTTTGGTTTGAAGAATTGATTGAAAAAAGTGCAACTTGGGGAAGCGATGAAAATATGATGTATGTAGTGGGTGCTACCAGAGGGGAATTGTTTACAGCTATCCGTAAAATCATTCCTAATCACTTTTTATTGGTTCCGGGCGTGGGTGCGCAAGGGGGAAGTTTAGAGGATACTGTGAAATATGGATGGAATACCGATTGTGGTTTGTTGATTAATTCGTCTCGCGGAATTATTTATGCTGGTAATAGCGTTGATTTTGCCGAAAAAAGTAAATTAGCAGCACAAGAAATTCAACTACAAATGCAACAAATTTTACAGGATAAAAACTGGATATAATTGTGTTTCCCTTAAAATTAGCGCAAATCAAACAAGCGCAAAATATTGTAAATATAACTTTAGGGGAAGGCTATATTGATATGTCAAAAATTAAATCTTCTGGCTATCATAAATATCAAATTTACATCATCCAAAAACAGCATCAAATTTTAGGTATTGCTTGGGTTAAATGGCTAAGTAGAGAAAATATTATTGCTAAATCGCGCAATAAAATGAGTTATGCAAACTTAACCCCGCATATTGATGTAATTGCAATTCATCCCAAATTTCAAAAAAAAGGGGTGGGGAAACAATTGTTTAATTTAATTGCACAAAATCACTCCAAAATACTATGTTTTGCTTGGGACAATCATGGTAAAGTACATTTACATAATTTATTAAGCAAACACCATTTTAAAGCAATTGCTGGTTTTAAAAACTACTACTTAAAAGATAGTTTAGCACAAGGTTTTAGCTGCTCTGTTTGTGGATTCCCTTGTACATGTGGAATAAAAATTTACCGAAAAGTAGTGTGATTTTTTAAAGTACGTTTGAATTACAAACTAAAACCCAAGCTAATAAAAGTTAAATTTATCGAGAAAATAGAACACTAAATTAGGAAATTGAAATATTTTAAGAGTTTATTTTACTATTTTATCAAATAAATCAACTAATTAACAAAAATATTTACATATTTAGCTAATTGTTTAAAATACCCGATTATCTTTGTTGGCAGAAATTTTAATTATGGAAAAAGTAAAGAATATTGCGATTATTGCGCACGTTGACCACGGTAAAACAACGTTGGTTGACAAAATGTTGTCGGCTTGTAAAGTATTTGACGCGCACAAAGAAGTAGGCGAATTGGTAATGGATAGTAACGATTTAGAACGTGAAAGAGGTATTACAATTAGAAGTAAGAATGCTGCGGTTAGATATCTTGACTACAAAATTAACATCATCGATACCCCTGGTCACTCCGATTTTGGTGGTGAAGTAGAGCGTGTATTAAAAATGACCGACGGAGTTTTATTGTTGGTAGATGCATTTGAAGGTCCTATGCCACAAACTCGTTTTGTATTACAAAAGGCTATCGAGTTGGGTTTAAAACCAATGGTGGTAGTAAATAAAGTAGATAAAGAAAACTGTGATCCTGAGGCGGTTTACGAAAAAGTATTTGATTTAATGTTTGAATTGGGTGCTACGGAAGATCAGTTAGATTTCCCAGTGGTTTACGGTTCGGCAAAAAATAATTGGATGAGTGAAGACTGGAAAGTTCCAACCGACAATATTAATGTTATTTTCGAAAAAATTGTTGCTCATATCCCTTCTCCAAAAATCGAGGAAGGTACTGCACAAATGCAAATTACTTCTTTAGATTATTCGTCTTTTGTTGGTAGAATTTTTAGAGGTAGCTTAAAATCAGGAATGCAAGTGGCTTTGATTAAAAGAGATGGCTCTATTGTGAAAACAAAAATTAAAGAGTTATTTACTTTTGAAGGTATGACTAAAAAATCGGCTGATGTTGTGGAAGCGGGTGAAATTTGTGCTTTAGTAGGTATCGAAGGTTTTGAAATTGGTGACACAGTTAGTGACCCAACAAATCCAGAGGCATTACCTCCTATCTCTATCGACGAACCAACAATGAGTATGTTGTTTACTATTAACAACTCTCCGTTTTTTGGTAAAGAAGGTGAATTTGTTACATCTCGTCACATTAGTGATCGTTTAAATAAAGAATTAGAGAAAAACTTAGCTATGAAAGTGGAAAAAACCAGCTCTGCTGATGCTTGGTTGGTGTATGGTAGAGGTGTAATGCACTTAGCGGTTTTAATTGAGGAAATGCGTAGAGAGGGGTACGAATTACAAGTTGGTCAACCTCAGGTTTTAATCAAACAAATTGATGGTGTAAAATGTGAGCCTGTGGAGGAATTAACTGTGGATGTTCCCGAAGAATTTAGCGGTAAAGTAATCGAAATGGTTACTAAACGTAAAGGCGAAATGAAAACGATGGCTCCAACAGGTAATCGTATTAAATTAGAATTTGAAATTCCTTCTAGAGGTTTAATTGGTATGCGAAGCAATATGTTAACAGCAACTCAAGGTGAAGCTGTTGTAGCACATCGTTTATTGGGTTACCAACCTTGGAAAGGCGATATTCCACAACGCCAAAATGGTTCATTAATTAGTATGGAAACTGGTAATGCTATTCCTTATTCTATTAATAAAATCCAAGAAAGAGGTAAGTTTTTTGTGGATCCTAACGAAGATATTTACGAAGGTCAGGTAATTGGCGAAAACTCTCGTGAAGGTGATTTAACGGTAAACGTTACTAAAACTAAAAAATTAACCAACATGCGTGCTTCGGGTTCGGATGATAGTACTAAAATTATCCCAGCTATTAAAAGATCTTTAGAGGAATCTTTAGAGTATATCCAAAGCGATGAATACGTAGAGGTTACTCCTAAATCTATTCGTTTACGTAAAATCTTATTAAAAGAAGGCGAAAGAAAAAGAGGTTAGTCCTTATTAATTTAATGCATACAAAGGATGTTTAGAGAAATCTAAACATCCTTTTTTTTGTATATCTTACGGAACCATAAAACAATAATCGTCAATTTTACTCAACAAAATAAACATTTATATTAATCCATAATTTTTATTTATTTTTTTTCTATTTTTGGATTTTAACATGAAACTCAAAATACATTTTGAAAAATAAAAGCTATCATTTTAAATAAAAAGCAATTTAAGTTGTTTTATTTAGAAGAAAACTAATTTGCAAATCATTAATTAAACTTGCCATGAAAAAAATCGACCTATATGAAATAGCTATAAAAATATTGGGAATATACTTAATTAGTGAACTAATATATCAACTGAGAGAAATTGGATTTTACATAACATTAATAACGCAAAAAAACAGCAGTGAAATTGATGATGATAGGCAAATTTTAACGACAACTATTATTGGGTTTTTAGTATTAACTTATTTCGTAAGACTTTTAATTTTTAAATCCAATAAAATAGCAAAATTTATAACGAATAAATCCGAGCAAGAAGAAGATTTCAAAATAACTACTAATCGCAAAACAATTTTTGAAATCAGCTTAGTAATCGTTGGACTTTTAAGTATTGTTATAGGCTTACCAAGTTTTCTTTTGAAATTAAAAAATTATATAATTTACACAAAAAGATTCGGTTCTGAACATAATCAAGATGATACTTTTCTTACATTGGAAGCCTTGAAAATTGGAATTGGTTTAATTGCAATTATATTTTCCGAAAATATATCTACTTTATTAACAAAGGATAATAAAACTTTAGAATAAAGAATGTTGAGGAATATAACTATACAAATAAAATCACCTCGATTAAACTTTGAACACAAAAAGATTATATTTGGAATCTTTTATTAGAAAAAAGTATAAACACCCAAATTTAAATATTTACTAATTAACAAAAAATGATAAAAGCTTTTGTGTTTAAATTTTGCTTTGTTATATTAATTATATCTTGCAATCAAACAGAAGAAACCAACAATCGTGAACTTAATAAAAAGACAATTGATTTTGATATATCAAAATTAAAAATAAAAAAAGGGCATATTGGAAATATTACAGTTGGAATGACAGTTACGGAAGCAGAAAAACATTTAAATGGTTTGATAAAAAAGGAAAGTTTATCAACTGACTTCGGATTTGGAGGAGGTGGTCCTGCTTATTTATATTATTTAGATAATCAATTAATATTATCCATTATTCCTAAACTAGGAAATGACACTATACACGCTATAATTGCTATTCATAAAAATTTAAAAACATATAATGGATTGAGTCCAAAAACTTCCGTTGAAAACATTTTGATAACGTATCCAAACCATCAAGTAGAAAAGGATTTAATGAATGATTGGGAGTTTATGAAAGACACGCAAAACAATTGGACTTTTGTGTTTTTTACAAATGAAAATAATGAAATTGGAAAATATATAGATATTACCTTACCTTCTAAACCATACAATATTTTGATAGAATCAGATTGGATTACAATAGAATAAAACTGTTTAGTATTTAAATACTATGTTATTCAAACAATCCACAATTCCTATTTCACCTGGTTTGGCGGGTTGGATTATTATATTATTTAAATTTAAATCTTTAATTTGTTGGGCGGTGCTGGGACCCATGGCGATTAGGATTTGATTGGGTTGAAAACCTTTGATTTGTTGGTAGTTTATGGTGTTGGACGGACTGGTTAACACTACAATATCTGTATATGGAATATTGGTTTGTTGGGTGATTAAAGTTTGATAAACCACCGCTTCGATAACTTGATTTTGTGGTAAATATTGTTGAATGGTTCGTTTGGAAATATTAGAAATGGGAAAAAAACAAATAGCTTTGCCAATGATTTTAGCAAATTCTTTACCAATTAAATGCGTATCTACAGCATTTCCAACATAATCTACATGATTTACATATTTGGATAAAACCTTGAATGTTCCATCGCCTACACAGGCAATTTTTTGGTGCCCTAATACATTGTTTTTTGCAAAGAAAAATTTAACTGCATTTTTACTGGTGAAAAATATCCAATCGCATTCTGGAAATTCCCAATGGTTTTCCGCAACAAAATCTATCAAAGAAAATCCCGAGAGTTGAATATTTTTAGTGATTAAACCACTCTTCAACAAACTATCTTCGGCAATATCTTTAGAGATAAAAGCGCTTAGTGTTGGGCGTTTTTTTTTAAAGCATCTAAAATTTGATGCGCTAATCCTTTAGGTGAATCGGCAGTTTTTTCCAATCGCAACACTTCATTTTCGGATATTCCCAAGGAAATTTGCAAAGTAAACTGGTTATTTTCGACGTAACAATAGGAACCTAGTGGCAACTGACAACCACCATGTAAATTACGTAAAACTTCTCGTTCCTCCTCAATACACTGCGCAACATCTGGATGATGAAAATTTTGTTGCAACCACTGTTTTAATACTTGATCCTCTGTACGAATTTGTAATCCTAAAACACCTTGTGCAGGTGCGGGAATAAATTCTTTTGGATTTAACTCCTTCACAATCAAACCTTCGGTGGATATATTTAAACGATTTAAACCAGCCGCTGCCAATAAAATAGCATCGTATTGTTGATTTTTTAATTTTTGAATTCGGGTAGGAACATTCCCTCTTAAATCTAAAGTAGAACAATCGGGCCTAAAAGCTAACAATTGCGTTTTTCTTCTGGCTGATGAAGTTCCTACTATCGCACCTTTTTTTAATCCTAAAGTTGCACTAGCATCATAAGCATGCGGTAAAATTAATAGTACATCACTAGGATTTTCGCGGTAGCTTACCGCTGCAATTTCTAAACCTGCCGGATTAGTTGTTTCTAAATCTTTGTGCGAATGTACTGCTAAATCGATGGTTTTTTGTAATAAAGCAGCTTCGATTTCCTTCGTGAAAAATCCCTTACCTTCCATTTTATCAAAACTCAAATGCTGAATTTCGTCGCCTTGTGTACTGATGATTTTAATTTCTACATCAATATTTTTAGCTTTAAAAATGGATTCTACATAATGTGCTTGCCACAATGCTAATTCACTTCCTCGGGTACCTATTACTACTTTATTTAACATATTATGAATGTATTGAATTTGAAGCTGCATCTTCTAGTACTTGATACCAATCTTCTCCAAATTTACGAATTAATGGTTCTTTTAAAAACTGATACACTGGTACTTTTAATTTTTTTCCTAAACTACAAGCGCACGAACAAATATCTAATAATTGTACATTTACCGCTGTAAAGGTTTTATATTCTTTAATCCTAACAGGAAATAAATGGCAAGATATGGGCTTTTTAAAATCTATTTTACCCTCATTATACGCCTGCTCAATTCCACATTTTAAAACATTGTTTGCATCTTTTGTAGCATACGCACAAGTTCCATTAGCAATTAGCGGCGTTACCAAATCGCCATCTTTATCTACAACATATTTTCCCTGTTGTTGGATTTCCGCTTTACCTTCGTCCGTTAAATACCCTTCCACTAGGGGATAAATATCCTCTAAAATTTGTTTTTCCTCCGCCAATAATGGCGCCCCACTATCCCCCTCAACACAACACGCTCCTTTACAACTATTTAAATCGCAAACAAAATACTCTTGCAATAAATCGTCGGAAATTAACGTCTCTTTAATTTGGTGCATGTTTATCTGTTTATCAAATATGATTTTAATGCTTCATATTCTGGAGCAATTAAAACCGCTTCTTTTTTGCGACTTAAATAATCTTGTAAACGCTCCGGGATAGCTACTGGGGTATTTAAAATTGGCTCCACTACTTCTCCAAACTTTGCAGGATGTGCTGTTTCCAGGAATATTCCCTGACAATTGGAAGTTTTCATATATTCCTTTAATGCTAAATATCCAATTGCACCATGTGGCTCTGATAAATATCCTGTAGTGTCCATAATATATTTTACCCCCGCCGCAGTTTCTTCATCGGTATAAGCATAACCTACCATTTCGTTTTGAATAGATGCTAAATTACCTTTATGTAACTCTAAAATACGCGCAAAATTAGAAGGATCACCAATATCCATTGCATTAGAAATAGTTGGAATAGATGGACGAGCGCGATACACTCCTGTTTTTAAATACTCGGGAACAACATCGTTTACATTCGTTGCAGCAATAAATTTTTCTACCGGCAACCCCATTCTGCTGGCAAACATACCTGCAGTTAAATTCCCGAAATTTCCACTTGGCACCGAAAAAGCTACAGGTTTCTTTTTATCTTCTAATTGCTCATAAGCTGAGAAATAATAAAAAGATTGTGGTAAAAATCGCGCAACATTTATACTGTTGGCACTACTTAAATTCATTGCATTGGTTAAACTTTCGTCGTTAAACGCCAATTTCACCATTTTCTGACAATCGTCAAAAGTACCCTCAACCTCCAAAGCAGCAATATTATGTCCGATGGTAGTTAATTGTTGCTCTTGTATTTTACTTACTTTTCCTTTAGGATATAAAATCACCACGTCAATACCTTCTACACCTAAAAACCCATTTGCCACAGCACTACCTGTATCTCCAGAAGTTGCTACTAAAATAGTAACCTTACGCTCTTTGCGTTGTACAAAATAGCTTAAACATCTTGCTAAAAATCTAGCTCCCACATCCTTAAAGGCACAAGTTGGACCATGCCACAACTCTAATGAAAAAACATCTTTTTCAACATTTACAATAGGTGTTGGAAAAGCCAAAGTTTCCTCCACAATATTTTGTAATCTTTGGTTATCAATTTCTCCATCCACAAATAATTTTGCTACTTCGAAAGCAATTTCATGAATAGAATTGTTATGTCCGATTAAACCCTTCGGCAAAGTGCCTATTTTTTCGGGGAAGTACAAACCTTTATCTGGTGCTAATCCTCTAACTACTGCATCTTCAAAAGATACGGCTGGCGAAATTTTATTGGTACTGTAATATTTCATTGTAAATACTCTAAATCTATATTAATCAATCACTTTTACTCCTTCATCGTTTACTTTACTTACGTGAATTTCGAAATCCACACCGTATTGCGTATAAACTTTGCTCATGGCTGCTTTTACGTTTAAAGCCGACTCTTCCCCTTTACACAAGGCGAAAACGGACGGACCGCTACCCGAAATTGAACAACCCAAAGCACCGGCTTGTAAAACACTGGTTTTTACATCTTGATAACCCGGTATTAATATCGAACGAATAGGCTCGATAACCACATCCACTAAAGAACGTCCAATTAAATCGTAATCTTCTTGATATAAACCAGATATTAAACCGCCTAAATTACCCCATTGTGTAATGGCTCTTTTTAAATCGATTCCTCCTTTTAACACCCTGCGTGCATCGCGCGTTTTTACCTCAATTTGCGGATGAATAACAGTACACCACAAATCGCTTGGCGAAGGTATTTTAATTACATCTAAAGGCTCGTAACTTCTTACTAAAGTAAATCCGCCACAAATACTTGGCGCAACATTATCCGCATGCGGAACACCACTAGCACACTCCTCTCCTTTCATTGCAAAATACACCAATTCCTTTTTGGTAAAAGGTTTGCCTAACAACTCGTTAGCTGCAAAAACTGCTGCTGCAGAACTTGCTGCGCTAGAGCCAATACCACTTCCTGCTTTTACTCCTTTTGTTAACTCGAAGGTAATACCTTGGTTAGAACCCAACTGATCCAACATAGCCTGCACAGCAACCGTAATTACATTACTTTTAGGATCTAATGGTAAATTGGATGCATTATGAATAGCAGAAATTTTTAATTGATTATCCGAATTTTTTTCGGCAATTAAAGTATCCCCTGGATGATTTAAGGCAAAACCTAAAACATCAAAACCACAAGCCACATTGGCTACAGTTGCAGGTGCAAAAACTTTAACTTTATCCATGTTTTTAATTATTTATTTTTTAGGGAAATTCGTCCCAACTTAACCTATTGTATTTTAATTTACTACTCTAATAATATCGGCAAATACACCTGCAGCTGTTACCGCAGCACCTGCTCCTGCACCCTGAATTACCATGGGTTGTTTAGCATATCTATCGGTGTAAATTGCCACCACATTATCTGTTCCTTGTAAGCTATAAAAAGGATGTTGAGCATCTACAGCTTGTAATTCCACACTGGCTTGTGCACCATCAAAAACTGCTACCACACGTAACTTTCGGTTTTCGGATTGTGCTTGTTTTAATTGTGCCGCAAAAGTTTCTTCGTACTTCACTAACTCTCCAAAAAAGTCATCAACACTCTCTACTTCAAAACACGATTTTGGCAAAATATCTTTTACCAATACATCGTCCATTTCCATTTGGTAACCACCCTCACGCACTAAAATTAATATTTTACGCTTTACATCTACACCACTTAAATCAATTCGAGGATCAGGCTCGGTATAACCCAAACGTTGTGCTTCTTTTACAACATCATGAAAAGTATTACTACCGTTATAATTGTTGTAAATAAAGTTTAACGAACCACTTACAGTTGCTTCAATTCGTTTAATTTTATCGCCACTATGCACTAAATCGTTGATAGTTTTAATTACCGGCAAACCAGCACCAACATTGGTTTCGAATAAAAACTGAGCGCCATTTTTAAGGGCAATTTTTTTCAATTCTTTATACTCAGCAAAATTAGATGAAGCTGCGATTTTATTGGCAGTAACTACCGAAATATTTGCACTTAAAGCCGCTTTATAAATTTTTGCCACATCGTAGTTAGCTGTACAATCTACTAAAACACTATTGCGTAAATTAAGCTCTTTAATTACATCTATCAATTGATCTTTATCAAAGTTTTGCCCTGCGTTTTCTAGTAAATTTTTCCAATCTTGTAAATCAATTCCGTTTTCCTGAATTAACATTTTACGAGAATTACATAAACCTACAATACGGATTTCAACTTTAACATTTTCTTCTAAACTTTTTTGTTGTTCCTTAATTTGATCTACCAAAGTAGCTCCTACATTTCCAACTCCAACTACAAATAAATTCACTCGTTTATGGTCTTTTTCGAAATGACGTTCGTGTAAAACATTTAAAGCTTTTTTTACATCTTTTTCATCTATCACTACCGAGATATTTCTTTCGGAAGAACCCTGTGCAATTGCTCTTACATTGATACCATTTACCCCTAAAGCACTAAACATTTTTCCCGCTACATTTACCTGACCGCTCATTTTTTCGCCCACCAATGCCACAATACTTTTGTTTAACTCTACTTGTACTGGATTTACTTTTCCGCTTAAAATTTCAAACTCAAACTCCTTATTTACCGCTTCAACAGCCTTATCAACATCGTTTGGAGATATTGCAAAAGTAATACTGTACTCGGAAGAAGCTTGTGTAATTAAAATGATATTAACTTGAGCAATGGATAATGCACCAAATAATCTGGAAGAAATCCCAGGAATCCCAATCATTCCGCTTCCACTTAAACTGATTAAGGTTATTTTATCAATACTACTAATACCTTTTACACCCATGCCAGAATCATCGGCATCGTTGCTGATTAATGTACCTTGAGCCTCTGGCTCGAATGTGTTTTTAATAACAACTGGTATATTTTTTTTAAAAACGGGTAAAACTGTTGGCGGATAAATTACTTTAGCTCCAAAATGAGATAATTCCATCGCTTCTTTATACGAAACTTTAGGGACACTAAAAGCTGCCTCTACTTGTTTTGGATTAGCAGTCATTATTCCATTTACATCTGTCCAAATCTCTAAAATCGAAGCATCTAAAGCTGCTGCAAATATAGCTGCTGTATAATCAGAACCCCCTCTACCTAATGTGGACGGATAACCATCTTTAGTTTTAGAAATAAAACCAGGCGCTACAAATAAATTTTGCGCGCTTTGTTGTACGTATTGTTTAGTTTTTTGATTACTAATTTCAAAATCAACATTGGCATTGCCATAATTACTGTCGGTAACAATCACTTCACGACTATCTAACCAATTGCAATTTAACAACTTGGAGATGATTACACTCGATAATAATTCGCCGAAACTCAAGATAAAATCCGAAGTTTTTGGTGATAATTCTTGCACTAAGGATACGCCAATTAAAATATCTTCTAACTGATTTAACAATACTTTTATCGTTGCAATTAAACTGCTTTGCTCGTTAATATCAATTAATTGTCGAATTACGTCAAAATGACGATTTTCGATTTCTAATAAAATATTTTTATATGAATCATCGCCTTTTAAGGCTAAATCACTCGAACTTACCAATTGGTTAGTAATGCCTCCAAGTGCAGAAACTACTGCAATAACTGTTGAATTTTGATTGGCTTGTTGCACAATTTTTACAACACTTTTTAAACTATCTACACTACCAACGGAAGTTCCTCCAAATTTTAAAACTTTTACATTACCCATATTTTCACAATCGATTGTTGCACATTTGTATTTTTTGAGCCTAAAAACTCAATCTGGCAAATTTATAGAATACCAACTACTTATTTATGTTTTAGTGAATAAAATTATAAAAAGTAAAGCCTTTTTTTGAAAACTTTTTAAAGTTTAGGATGTACTTTGGTCTATCTTATGATTTTTGGCGATAATTTAAAATAAAAAAGTTGGCTAAACTTTTGTTCAACCAACTTTTAAAATATTTAATATGCTATTATTTTACTACTACAGAGCTATCTACACTTTCCCCAACTTTGTAAACAGCTTTTAAGTTTAGTGTATCTCTCTCTAAAACTACAAAATCTGCATAATATCCTTCTTTAATAAAACCATATTCATGATCTACATTTAAAAACTGTGCAGGATAAACAGATGCCATTTTTAAACTTTCCGCCAACTCGATATCTGCATGTAAAAAACTGTTTTGAACAGAATCCAACATACTGATTGCCGAACCTGCTAAATTGCCTGATTCTGTTAAATATTTTCCATCTTTAAAAAAGATTTTAAATTCATCAATCTCAAAAGTATCCATTGGATGCTTTACAAAAGATGCATCAGAAACTAAAAATAATCTTCCTTTTTTTGCTCGATGCGCTATTCTTACAGCTGCATAATCACAGTGAACTCCATCCACAATAATCCCTCCCCAAACTTCATCGTCCGAATCCAAAAAAGCACCCACCATACCAGGAGCTCTGGAGGTAAATTGCGACATTGCATTGTACAAATGGGTAACCTTAGTAATTCCGAAATCGAAAGATTTCATTGCTTGTTCATACGTAGCGTTTGTATGACCTCCTGAAACTGGAATTCCAGCTTCAACTAATTTTCGTATATGTTTTTCTGAAACAATTTCGGGAGCTAATGTTAATATTTTAACCACCCCTACACCGTGCTCAATAATTTGATCGATTTCATAATCCGTAGCTTCACGAACAAAATCTAAGGAATGTGCTCCTTTTTTATCTGGATTAAAATAAGGCCCTTCTACATGTAAACCTAAAACTCCGTTTGCGGGGTCTTTCATCAACTCTTTAGTAACCTTAATTTGCGCTATGATATTATCTAAAGATGTAGATACTAATGTTGGCAACAAAGCTGTTGTTCCAAACTCTCTATGCGCATCATTTACGATTTTATAATTTTCGATAGTTGCTTTTTGGGTATAAAAACCACCGCCTCCGCCATTCACTTGTAAATCGATAAATCCAGGAACCAATAATTGCCCATTTAAATCAATCACTTCATCGTAGCCAGAAATTTGACTACTTGGAATAATTGTCTTAATTTTTCCTTCGCTCACCACTACGGATTTGTTTCCTACAAATGTTTCACCTGTAAATATCGAACAATTTGTAAATACCTTAGACATTTTAGCTCCTTTCTTATTAGTTATAGTTAGTATTTATTAGAGAGTTGCAAATTTGAAACAATTATCTCAATTTTCAAAGATTTTACAACATTTTGTTTTTAATAAAACTTTAAGCAAAATACCTTATATGAAAACCCGAAAACTTAAATTAGCGATAAACATGAGTGATTTTGTAGTAATTATTTTAATTTATTTGCAATAAAATTAAGAATATTGATATTATTGTTAGTTTTTATCGATTGATGAATCATTCCGATTTCTTTTTTAGTAAGATGCCAACTTAGAGATAAATTTTTATCTTCTGTTTGATCTAAAACGATATCAACCATATCAATTTCTCCTTCAAACCACTCACTAGCATACTGCACCATTTGATCATGGGTATAATCTTGTGTTGCAAATAAATTTTTATAAATATTTCCAACAGGTGCACTTAAGGCTTTTAAAATTGTGTTTTTTTCGCCCGGTTTAATTTCTTTATTTTTTTCTAAATCTCTAATTTGCAATATAATTACACCACTAGTATTCATTTCTATCCATTTGCGATAGGTGTATAAAAATTTAAGGGTAGTTTGCATACCAAAATTATCCCTGATTCCAGCATCCATAATTTGGATTTCTGGCTCGGAAGGCAAATGTACAATTGGCATTACATAAGGAAATGTTGAACTCATTCGTAATGCCGAACTAAATTTTAAATTATTTGCCTCCTGATTTTTAAACAATCTTGAAAATTCAACTGATTCATGAATATAATTGTTACGCAAATTACTTTGTGGTTTTAAATTGGTTAAATACGATATGGGTTGGGGTGAAATTAATAATCTTCGCCCATCATTTACAATAGTTGGCGATAAAATTAACATAGGTATTTGTGCTTGTTTCTCTGGTAAATAATACTCAAATAATTTTTTATTCATTACATTTTCAGTGTTTTCATTTAATTGTTCTTCAAATGCATACCCTCTATCTTTTTTGTATTTTTTACCACCTATTTCAAAACTTCTAAACTTAAAAATTAGGTCGTTCACAGTCCATGCAAATCCCAATCTATTTAAAATATCTTTGGATAAATTATCTCTGTATTTTTTTAATTGTAAATCATTTATTTTATTTTGTTCTTTTTGCAAATACAACTCTCTAAAGTAGCTTAAACCTATCATCCCTCCAGAAGATCCTGTGATTAATTGTGTTTTATTAAAAAAATCTCCTTTAGTTAAACTATCTAAATACTGGCAAACACTAAATGACCATAATGCACTGCGCATTCCTCCTCCCGAAGCAGTAATAAATACCATTTTGGGCTTATGTAATGATGTGTTTTTATTTTTATCTTTCCACTCCTTTAAAATCCCTAAAGTATGTAAATAATCTTTTTGAAAATTTATGGGGTTACTAAACAAATCCATTACTTCATAGGAATACTCCGCTTTTTCTAAATTGTAATTTAATCCATAAGCTTGGTTAGGCGGACTAAAAAACGAAAATTGAGAAAGAAAGTTAATGAGTAAAAACAATGCGATAAGAACCAAATTGGACCAGCCCCTAAACCAACTATGTATAGCACTAGTTAACATTACAAACATAGTAAACATTAGTGTTAAACTTGCTCCTGCAGGAATTGTGAAATATTGAATATCACTAGCGAAACTTAAAAAAACAATGGTTACAAAAACTAAAATTTCAAATAATGCCGCGTTTAAATGATTTTGATTAAACACTTGATACAACTTCGATATATCATATTTACTAGTATCTCGAGCTCTTGAAATTTTTGAAAATGATGATAAATATGTTTGTACGGTCCATTCTTTATCTGGATTAAAAAAATTTTCTAACCTTACTGGTTTATGTAAAATTCCTAAATGCGTTTTAATAGTAGATTCATCGTCTTCGTCTTCGTTCTGTTTTCCAAACAATTTGCTAAAATCCTTGTTGGTATTGATAAAATACACTAAACTTAAAGTGATATTTACTGCACAACCCAGTAAAAAACCTAAAACAAAAATGAAAATATCATACATTGAACCTTCATTTTGTGCTAGTAAAAATTTTATCGTAGAAAATAAATACACTAAAATTAGTGTGATAGCAAAAAATGAATTATTGATGAAATATTTTAAAAATGGGCGTGAAAGTGTAGCTATAAAAGGAAAACGATGACCATTAGTAATGTAGGAACTTATATTAAAAGCTATTATATAACCTCCAAAAGAAAATCCAACAATAAAATAAGATAAAAAACTTACTTCTCCTAAATATTCAGGGGTAATATAAAGATATGGCACACCATATTTTTTCAATACCGTCTGGGTAACAAATAATAAAATTAATACCCATGATAAAGTTAAAATTTTATTGTGTTTAATATGTGCAATAAGCAACTGAATAGGGAAAAATGTTTTCCAACTGAAACTTTTATTCATGTTGCTTAATTTAAGGGTGAATTTGATTTTTATAGTTTACTCTATACTCTTTCGTTCTAACTTAGTTACTGATTTTTTATTTTATTTCTTTGATTATTTTTTTTATCATTAAACCATTATGTAGGCTTGAAAAATAAGCTAAATAGTCGCCAGACTCCGATAAATAAGGTACTGAATTATTTGTACCTTCCACTAAAGTCGTCATTTTTTTATTGTTCAAATCAATGTGCACAATTTTCCCATTTGCATCTTTGGAAACATAACTTAATGGCCCATTTGCATATACTTTATTAGATTGTATAGGTAATGGATAAAATTCTTCTTTTTTTGTTGTAAAATTAATTTTATATACGCCATCCATAAAAACAACAACTAAATCGCGAGATTTACCAGTAAACCCTATTATTTCATTTTCAAATTCTTTTATTTCAGTTTTTTGCTCGGTTATTCTATTGTATTTGAATAACTTTTTTCTGTTTTTATTCTCTACATAATATAAATCATCATTCGTAAACCAATGCACTAAATGGATATTATGTAATCCTGTAGAAGTAATTTTTTTATCTACCACTCTAATCAACAATACTTCATTTTTATTTTCGTAATCTCCTAAGCAAACTATATCATTCCCCAAAGGCGACCAATCGGGTTGGTAATAATTGGTGTCGCTAGGTTCCGTTAAAGGTTTATATATTAATTTTTTAGATGCCTGTTGTGTTAAATAACTTGCTCTAAAAATATTCTTACTCATTTTATCAATAGATGTAGTTCGCAATTCTATGAAATAAATATTTCTATTGCCTTCAAATTTAGATACAAAGGCTATTCTGTGGTCGCCATTTACCCAGCTAACCTGGTCGTAAAGCTCTTCTTGTAAAATAATTACTTCTTGATTTTCTTTTAGTGTGTTTTGTAAAGTTTGACTGTGTAAAAACGAAACTTGAAACAAAAACATCGTGATTAATACCCTAGTTTTCATACATCTATAGTTTATTTAAAATTATATTTTTTACTTGTTCTATCAATTCTTTTCTTTTAATTTTTCCGCTATCTGTTAAGGGAAATTTGTTAACTTCTACTATTTTTTTAGGAACTTCATATCTGTTTAATACTTTTGAAATTTGTTTAATTAAATCTTTTGACGATTTTCCTTCTATACACAATACAACAATTTCTCCAAATTTATTGTCAGGAATTCCTACAATTACATATTTTTGAAGCAAAAGGTTACTTAGTTTTTTTTCAATTTGCTCCGGATACATTTTAACGCCACCACTTTTTATCATATTAGATTGCCTACCTATCCATTTAAATTTATTGTTTTCTTTAATTTCTATCAAATCATCTAAATACAATCCCTTTGGACAAATTACTGGATGTTTCACAAACAATCTGCCTTCGCTCTCTTCAACTTTAAATCCATTTAACACTCTATAATTCTCATCTAATATTGGATGAATTTGTTTTATAGCAAAATGGGTAAGTGTTTCTGTAGATGCAAACGATTGAAATACTTTGGTGTTTTTTAACTTTTTTAAACTTTCAAAATCCGTCCATTCACCTCCTCCTACCAAAATTTGGTTGATGTTAAAATCTTTATCTTCAACCTCTAAAATATTATGTAATTGATTAGGAACTAGTGTTATAAAATCCACCGATGCTGTTGGGAGATTGTTTTCTATATGTTTGGATGGAATTTGAATATATCGTAACTCTCCGTATATTGCTCTATATATATTCATTTTTCCAGCAACAAACTCTAAGGGTAAAGGGTTCACAATTGTATCACCTTGTTTTAATCCAAAAAACTCTAAAGTTTGTTTTACACTTTGTTGTATTTGTTTTTGTGTAAATTCAAATGCTTTTTTATCGCCTGAAGTTCCTGATGTTAAGAAAATCTCATTTTGGTTTTGTGTTTTCTTTTGCACACACTCTTTTAACTCTAAATCAATAGAATTTAGTTGATTAGATTCAAATATGGAAAAATCAATTTCTATCATTTTATAAAAATATAGCATTTTTAATAATAATTATATTTCAATCGTAATTTCTTTAGTTAAAGTTTACAATATCTTTAAATCAGCTAATTTAAAATAGATTACTTTTGTTGAAATTTAACCAAAATATTAATGTGTTAATGAAGTTTACCGAAGCATATCTAATTAAAATATCAAAATGGATCATTGCAATTTCATGTTTAATTGTAATTGCTTCGGGTTATTTTGCGTCTAAAATTGGTTTTGATTACGATTACGCAAAATACTTTCCCAAAGATAGTGATGCCAAGGATTTTTTCGAACATTACCAAAAAACTTTTGGAAGTGATAACGATTTTATTTTAATTGGCTTAGAAAATCATAAAGGTGTTTTTAATCAAGAATTTTTAACTAAAGTAAAAGCTTTAGGTGATTCTATTCAATCTAATCCTAGTGTACAGTTTATTGTTTCTCCAACCCATAATTTAAATTATGTAAAAATTGCAGGACTAAATGGTTTAATTCAAAAATCATACATTCAATCAGATTTTAAAAATTTATATCAAGACAGTTTATTTATTCAACAAGCTCCTAAAATAAATGGCAATATCTTTTCGGAAAAAATACCAGCAATCAGTATTTTTATTCAAACCAAAAATAATTTGGCTAAAGCTCCTTCCGATAAACTATTGATGGATCTAAATCAATGGATTACTGATTTAGATTTCGACGAATTTCATGTTGCGGGCAGAATAGTTGCTCAAACTTATTATATTCAAAAAATGATTACAGAAACGAGGATTTTTATAGTTTCCTCGGTGATTTTAGTAGTAGTTTTACTTTGGTTATCCTTTAAAAACGTTTGGGGAATTTTCATCCCTCTTCTTACAGTAATTTTCGCTATAATAAGCTCTATTGCGGTGATGCAAATTATGGGTAAATCTTTCGATTTATTAATGATTATGTTACCTACAATTATCTTTGTGGTAGGAATGTCGGACTTGGTACATTTTTTATCTAAATACCTAGATGAATTACGTAATGGTAAAAGTAAAATTCAAGCTTTAATTCATGCATATAAAGAAATTTCCTTAGCTACTTTTTTAACTTCCTTAACTACAGCAATTGGCTTCTTTTCATTAGTTTCTGCGGATATTATTCCTATTCAGGAATTTGGAATATACTCTGGTATTGCTGTATTTATTGCATATATTTTTGCTTTTACTTTTTTACCTGCTGTTTATGTTCTTCTTCCTCCTCCCATATTATTAAAACAGAAACCCAATGTTTTAAATTGGACTAAGATTTTAAATAAAATGTTTGTTTGGAATATTAAAAATCATAAAAGTATTATTGCTTTGTTTACGGCATTAATTCTCTTTTGTGTTATTGCAGCATCTAAGTTAAAAGTAAATAATTATTTGTTAGAAGATTTAAACGAAAAGGATCCAGTAAGACAAAATTTTACTTTTTTTGAGCAAAATTTCGCTGGCGTTCGTCCATTCGAACTTAAAATATCTGCTTTAAACAATACTAAAATTTTAGACTTTGAAAATGCTAAAGATATAGAAAAATTAGAACGTTTTTTGACTAAAAACTATACAAATAATGGTGTAGGGTTTATGCTTTCTCCCATCGAACCTTTAAAAATGGCTTATTATATTAAACATAAAAACAATATAAAATATTATTGTTTGCCTACATCCGAAAAAAAATATAATTCTCTAAATAATCAATTAGTATCATTTCAAAATAAGTATTCAGATTCTTTATCTCTTAACAATAATCTTTTATCTAAAGATTCAGTTTATGGAAGGATTTCTGGGAAAATTGAGGATATTGGAGGTTATGCTATAAAATATGAAAATGAAAAATTATTTTCATTTATCAACGATTCTATTCAAAATAAAAATTTATCGTTACAACTTACCGGTACGGCTGTACTAATTGATAAAAATAACGAATCCTTAGCTAAACAACTTTTAATCGGATTATTATTTGCTTTAATAATGATTGGGATAATTATGGCAATTGTTTTTAAATCTATCAAAATGGTAATCATTTCAATTATCCCTAATATTATACCTCTATTAGCTATTGCTGGCCTAATGTATATTTTAAACTTTGATATAAAAATTAGTACCACATTGTTTTTTACCCTAGCTTTTGGTATTGCTGTGGATGACACTATTCATTTATTAAGTAAATTTAAACTCGAATTGAATAAGGGTTACAGTTATTTTTATGCGGTTAAACGTAGTTACGTTTCTTCTGGAAAGGCAATAATTATTACCTCATTAATAATTTGTGGCGGATTTTTTACTTTAATAGCAAGTAATTTTACAAGTATTTACTTAATGGGTCTATTTGTTTCATTTGCTTTGTTGGTTGCTGTAATTGCAGATTTAACAATTCTACCTCTTATTATTTTAAAATGGTTTAAACCCAAAAGTTAATCTAGTAATTTCCAATTAAATCCAACTCGTATAAAATTAGGAATAGTAACCATGTTTTCGTATACCAAAAACTGTCCTCCATCTAAAATTGGGTAAAATAAGTTTTGTACTTTTACAAACAATTCTGCTCCACCTGCTTTGGCGCCTAAAAACACATCAACCATAGGAAAACCTCCTACTTGCTGATTATTTTGCAAATAATAATTTCTTAAATTAGGATTATAAGCTAAACCTGCATGTTTAGGGAAATAAACAATACTTCCTCCAATACTTAATGGCATTTTTAAAATTTTAAAATTTATGGCTTGTGTACTTTCTATAAAATAATTTGGAACCCTTAAAATATCATTATTTTTTTGTTGATAGGTAAATTTATTTTCGGATATGAAATATTTAGTATGGTGTGACACATGTATTTGTCCTTTAAATAAACTTAGGGTGCTGTTGTATTGTGTGGGTAAGCTACTTTCATTTAAATATACATAATTACTGAAATTATAAATCTCAAAATTAAATTTTAAAAAATCTAATTTAGTATGGTATTGTAGCTTTAAAATATGGTCTGTTTGTTCCTTAAATTGATTGTTCCAATTAAAATGATTGCCGAAATAATTTAAATACAAATAATTAGGTAAAATTCTACCATAATTATAACTTAAATCAACAACTTTTTTCCATTTAATTGAATTTTGTAATTGTAAACCGTTTCGCCAGATACCAGATACTCGATAGTCAATTTTACTAGAAAATATGGTTTCTTTGATTTTTAAACGGATTTCACTTTCGATTTTATCTTGATTCAATATTTCTAAAAAAGAAATATCTCTTTTATAAACCCCTCTTAAAAATAAATTTTTATGTTGAAATCCTAATCCTACATAAGGACTAATAATTCTATTTCCTACAGAATCATTTGTTAAAGAATTACTTAAATAAGTGTTGTTAAAAAACATACTATCTATATCTTGTTTGCCCATAGTAAAATTATAAGCCTCACTATGATATTTTACTCCTGTTATAGTATGAATTTTATATGTGTTACTATCGTTTATTTGTATTAAATTATATTTGTTTTCATATACAAAAATTCTTGTTTTAATATAATTCTTTGCTGTATTAAGGTTCGTAAACAATTTTAAATTCGGTAAGGAAGGTTCTTCTTTTATAAGAGCTAAATTTTTAATTCCACCATTTTCATATATCTCCCAATTATTATTTACGAAAATTATTTTATGTTCTAACCTTCCTATTGTATCCAATAAGCCTACTCTAAAATTCATTCCTGATACAACAGAATGGTTGAAATCAGCGGGAGAAGCTGTTCTAGAAAAATCAAAGAATAGGATATTGTTAGTTAATCTCCTTCGATAATTTATATCCAATATGTGATCTACACCTAATCCAAATGAATATCTAAAATTCATTTGTACATTAGTATCTAATTTTGATAAATTGTTTTCGGTATATAATGGAATTAAATCTTCGGATATCCAATTGGATTCGTTTTTTCTAAACGAATAATTCAATCGATGTAAATTATTTTTTAACGAATGTATTTTAGGGAAATAACTCTGATCGTTTGATAAAATATTAGATATAACTACAGAATCTGAATGTACAATTGAGTCCCTTATAAAAAAATGATTATGAGGCAAATGGTTTTCTTGCGCTACAATATACAACTGTATGAATAGTAATATGTATAAGAGATTTTTTTTCACAATCAAATTTAAAAAAACTTATTAAACCAAACTGTATAAAATAAAAAAAACCTCCAAGAATTTGGAGGTTTTTAAAAAATGGCGACGACCTACTCTCCCGGAAAACCAGTACCATTGGCGCTGCAAGGCTTAACTTCTCTGTTCGGAATGGGAAGAGGTGCACCCTTGCGCTATAATCACCTAAAACT
>JACCDH010729429.1_pt1 | contig 26105 bp, 23 predicted proteins | sample 7442481 | NCBI WGS metagenome assembly JACCDH01 (sample SAMN15323433, study PRJNA562643) | freshwater metagenome | isolation source: river surface water | place: USA:Blue River Watershed | collected 2017-08-15 | reverse complement strand
AAATATAACTGCAACAAGTGGAAATATAACTGCAACAAGTGGAAATATAACTGCAACAAATGGTACTATAACTGGTAAAAATATAGTTGTAACTGATAGTATAACTTTAAATAAATCAGATGCTAAACCATTGATTAATTTAGGTGATGGTGATCCAAATAAAGATCTCCAGTCTGGTATAATTGCATATGGTTTATATGATGCTTCTTCTATAAATATCATAGGTAAAGGTTCAAAAGATACACCGGGTAATAGAATTACAAAAATGTGGGATCATGTTATAGTAACAAATAGATTTGCTACAAATAATTTAACACCAACTCAAGTTCCTACTGGGTGGACTGGTATAAGAACACAAGATGTTTATGCAAGTGGTAATATAGGGTTAGGTGGAAACGATACAATTACAAAAACACATCTTGATAATAAAGGTAATGCAAGATTTGATGGTAATTTAACGGTTAGTGGTAATTTAAATATTGCTGGATTTGATATAAAAAGGTTACGCAGTATGCTTAAATGTGCTGGTTATGCTGTTGATATTTCAGGAACTTCAATATTATTGTTTGAGGGTCAAAACGACATAACACGAAATACTGTATTTAATTCTTGGGCAAATGATAAATGGGATTGTGCATATATTTACAGAGGTTGGGAAGTACATTTTTATGGAGATGGTGATTATAATAAATTAAATCCAACTGCTTCTTATTTATATACTAAAAATACAGATTTTGATATTCCTGTAAAATTTGACTTACCATCAAATCAAGTAAGTGCATATATGGCAACCTGGGTAGGTTTTTAATTAAATTTAAATACCTCATCAACTCTATTACGTATTTTTTCTTCTTCAGTTAATTCATTTTTGTATTTATTAAAAACATGACTAACTAATTTATTTTCCATATTTGGCAACCATGGGATACCTTCATAATATTTGTGTTTATACATAAAATCAATATAAAAATTAGTAGGATATAAATGTGAAATAGAAGATTTAGGATTTGTAACTAGTTTAGCAATAGATTTTGGTAACAAAAAACTCATTTGTTGTGGTAATATAATTAGTAATTGTTCTAATGGTGTAATTGGATTACCTTTTTTAAATTTAATATCATTCATTTTAATCATATATTTATTTATATCTGATAAAAATGGTGGATATTCATAAGGATAATACCAATTCCAATCAGGAATTTCTTGAAAATAATAATATGTAGCCCATCTAATACCAATTAAATATTGTTCAACCATTTTTTTAACAAAATCTTCTAATTCATCAGGCGTAACACCATAATAATAATTATAATAATTAAATCTATAATTACTATCAACCCCTAATCCAATATGATCTGTTACTTTAAATAATACATTATCTATTTTTTCTAATTCTTTTTTATAACCATCATTATTCATATAACGATAATGTCTTTTTTTATTATAATTTTTTGTTATAATAGCATCTTCATTAATAGCAAGTTTACCAATAAATATTTCTAAAAAAGTTTGATTTATTGTTAATCTATCTTCTGATAATAAATATTTTTCATCATTAATAATAATTTCATTAAAAGTATCCATATAAGTTTGTATTAATATTTCAATACCTTTTTGACCAATATTAAGAGCATGTAAATGTGGTAAAAAATCATTACCTAAAAAATAACATAAAAATATGAAATCATTAACCACTCTATCTTTATCTAAACTTATATTTCTACTTTCTGATTCAAATGAATTATGTATACAATCTCTCATTATTTTAATTGAAACATAATTTAATTCATCATTACTATTTCCATCAAAGTGTTGTGATTCTCTTAGTAAATATACATTATCTAATTTAGTAACTAACATTAAAAATACTAAATCAGCATCAAGACCATATGTAACATATGAATAAATTTTTTTATTTTTTTTTATAAAATCTAATAATTTATGTTCTCCTTCGCCCGGTGTATTTGCACTTGAATAAATAATAGTAAGTGATTGTTTATTACACCAATCTAATAATTTAATATGTAATTTGTGCATAAATTTTGTACCAGGACTAATAGCACTATTGCTCCAAAAATATGTTTGTGGTATATTATGTTTCTTTTTTATTCTATCAAATATTTCTTTGTCATGATATGATCTAAAACGTCGTTGACGTTGTTGTTTCATTTTAGCAGCACATACTGGACCATCAATAGCAATATACACCCCTTTTTTTGGATCAACATATTTAACAAGTTTATCAATATAATCAATAACACCATTTATCATTTTATTTTCTAAACTTTTGTGATTAATGTTAGGTTTTTCACTTTCTTCTGCTAAAATTTTAAAACATGTTGGATGTATTAAACAATTAGTATCAATTAAAAACCAATCTATTTTTTTTATAACATTATCATTTGTTGAGTTTTTTGAAAATACAAATTGTTTTTGTTTATAATTACGCATTAACCATGCAAAAAATTTAGGAACTCCCATAAAATATATAATTATTATACTTAAAATATTAATTATTCATTTTTTATCAAATATAATATATAATGGAAAAATATGTAATTTATTTAATTGTAATAATTGTTTTATATTTATTATATAAAGAATTAACTAGATCTAATAATGAAACCTTTCAAACTACTACAACAGGATACCAAACAGATATAGAAGCTATTAGAAATTTATCAAATATTGCATCCCAATTAACTATTAGTAATACTTTAACTAATCCTGCATCACTTAAAATTACTAGTAAATTATCAACTAACAATTTAGATCCAAATAACATGCCTGATGGTTGGAGTGGTGGTATTAGAACATTTGATGCTTATGCAAGTGGTACAATTGCGTGTGGTCCTGATGGTAAACAAGTAAAATCATTTATTAATAGTAATGGTGCTGGTTATTTTTCTAGTGATATAACAACTGATGGTAATATAATTTTAGGAGGTAATAATAAATGGTTATTACATACACCTGAAGATTCTAGAAAATCATTATTTATAGCACCATGGAGTAATAATATTGATGGTAGTGGAAATGCCGGATGGCACTGGGCAAAAATGTTTGTTATTGATAGTAATGGTAATGCAACTATAAATGGTAATTTAACTGTAAATGGTAATATGAATATGAATGGTAATATGAATATGAATGGTAATATAAATATGAATGGTAAAGTTGCAATGAATAATAACCCAATTATGTTAAGAAGTATGGATGATAATAATCATTATATTAAATATTCAGCAACTACAGATGGACCAGAAATTGGTGCATGTGGTGGATTAAATATAACAAGTGGATGTAAACCACAATATCCTTATATAAATATGAATGATTGGAAAATATCTTTAGAAAGTGATCAAAGTGGTCCAAATACTAGTTTCAGATTATCAAGAACAGGTGGAAAATATTATCAATTATTTGGTAATGGTGGTAACAGTGGTAATTGGTGGTATAACTAATTTTATATAATTATAATTTAGTTTATATAGTGTATAATAATAATTTTATTTAAAATATTTGAATAAATATAATAATAAAATAATATGACCTGTATACAAATTTAAACTATTTTTACTTAAAAAAGATAAAAAACTATTTTCAACAACATCAAATTTTTTAATATCTATTTTTTCTATAAAGTACATACCTAAAATAAATAATGGTAGCCAATTAAATAATGGAAACCAATCCATCATATTATAGTTAACAGAAGCCCCAGTAATAGTATCAATAAATGAATTAATTTTAGGTGGTTTAATAAATAAAAATAAAATAATAAAAATTAAATATGTATTAGGATATGGAACAATAACTGAACCTAAAAAACTAGCAATAGCAATAAAATGTAAAATACCAAACCTAATATAAAATTCAGGATATAATAAATATGTTATAATAGTAATAATCAAACTATGAAATAATATTTCCATATTTCTTTTAAACATATTTTTAATGAAAGAGTTTTTATTTTTTTTATAATTTAAAACCAATGATGCCCCAGCTAAAAAAATAAATAAATTTCGTGCAATACTACCAGATATTTGGATTAGTTCATTTTTTGAATATTCTGTTTTATAATATGTAGAAACATCATAAAAATAAAATATATGTTGAATAAACATAAAAATAAAAGCAATACCTCTTGTATTATCAATAATATTAATTCTAGTCATTATAATAAAATAGAATAAATTAAATAAAAAATGAAAAAAATATATTAAAATTAATATACATAATAATTATGGATTTTAAGTGCAAATATACATTTAATCAAAGATATGATGAAACAACTAAAGTAAGAAGATTATATCCAGACAGAATACCCGTAATTTGTGAAAAAAATAAAAAGTCAAAACAAACCCCCGATATTAATAAACATAAATATTTAGTATCAAAAGATTTAACATTAGGCCAATTTTTAAGTGTAATAAGAAAAAGAATGATAACTAATGAAAATAATAATGAAAACAATGCATTATTTTTATTAATTAATGGTAAATCATATTCATCATTACATTTAATGTCATATTTATATGAATATGAAAAAGATTCTGATGGATTTTTATATATAGTGTATACAATTGAAAATACATTTGGTTAATTTATTATTCGTCTAATAGCATTATTGCCATTGCTGCATAATTATGTAAATCAATTAATGTATCTCTTATACCTTCATCATTTATTAGATTAACACCATTTTTTGTTATTGACATAGAACGTTGTAATTTATCTTCTATTCTCATTAAAACGCCAATAACACCATATTTTGCAAATGCATCACCATAATCAATATTTTTTTTAGAAAATAATTCTAATGCTTCATTTTGTATTTTAATCATTTGTTCATTTCTATTCATAGTATAATGTTATAATAAATATTTATATCATTTTTAATAGTCCAAATATGTAAAAAAATAATATAAAAATAAATTAATAGTTTAAGATAAAAAATATATAATAGAATAATTAATGGATAGTAAAAAATATAATCATATAAAAGATAGAATTACGAATATATCTGAGTTAGTTAATAAATCTCATGTTGACTCAATTATAAATTATGAAAATAATGATAGTTCTTTAGAGAATTATTTAAAATCCGAAGATATACGTGAATTAATGCCAAAAAAATTTTTAGATTTTAGTTCAGCAATAAGTAATTTAGGAGGTAAATTATTATATATTAAGAGTGGATCAACCGGACATACCTTTAAAGGTGTATATCCACCAACAGAAAAAGAAAAACAACCATATGCAGTAAAAGTAGTAGCATATCCAAAAAAAGAAAATTATGGTGATATGTATAATATTAAAAGACCAGAAAATGCAGAATTATTAATGATAAAATTATTATCACAATTTGTAATTAAAAAACAAACACCACATATCGTTTTACCAATAACCACATTTAATACAAGTATAAAACCATTTTTAAGTTTATCAAAAAAAGATATTGTAAATAATAAAAGATATGATCAATTTATTAAAAAATATAAAGATGGAGATTATTATCAAAATGTGTCTGTATTAATATCAGAATGGGCTAATTCAGGTGATTTATTAGACTATATTAGAAAAAATTATAAAGAATTTAAAATAAAACATTGGAGATCAATATTTTTTCAATTATTATCAGTTTTAGCAATTATTCAAGCTAAATATCCTACATTTAGACATAATGATTTAAAAATGAATAATATATTAGTTAATGAAATAGCAATATCTCCAACAGATAATAAATATTTTTATAAAATAAATAATCAAATATATCATGTACCAAATATTGGTGTTCAAATAAAATTATGGGATTTTGATTTTGCATGTATTCCAGGTATAGTTGATAATAGTAAGGTAGAAGCTGATTGGACAAATAAAATAAATATTACACCAGAAAAAAATCGTTATTATGATATTCATTATTTTTTTAATACATTTGTTAAAAAAGGATTTTTCCCAGAATTTTGGACAGAAAGTTGTATACCAGAAAAGGCTAGAGAATTTGTTAATAGAATTATACCAGAAAAATATCAAGATGGTGAATTTGTTTCTGATAGAGGAAGATTACTAGTTAATGATGAATATTTAACTCCAGATGAAATTTTAAAAAATGATGTATTTTTTAAAACTTGGAGAGTTGATGAATAAAATTTAATTAATTGGTATTTGGATGTAGTTATATTATATTTTGTCTTGTTATATTTTCATTTGGTATTTTAAATTGTGATATATTATCTAATAAATTATATGATGTATCATCATTATTTGATGCTTCTAATGACCCAAAATTAATGGGTGTTTTAAATTGTTTACTAAAATCAACCATTGGCATTGACATATTAACATTATTCTGTGACATATTAACATTATTCTGTGACATATTAACATTATTCTGTGACATATTAACATTATTCTGTGACATATTAGAATTATCATATGAATTTAAAATATCATTGTAATCAGGAATATTAACTTGATCAATATCTATGTTATAATTATATAAATCATTAATTTTTAAATTTAAGTTATCTGGATTATCATAAAAACATGGTTGTGGAATATCAGGTTTAGTTTCATTATTAATATTAGAATTAGTTTCATTATTAATATTAGTTTCATTATTAACAATATAGTTATTTAAATTAGTAACAATTTCTGGATTAATAAGTGCAAGTCTAATTTTTTTAATAACAATATATGATGCATTTTTAACAACATCATTTCTAATATCAATAGAAATATAAATAGTTAATTTACCAATATTATGATCACAATCAACAGTAAAAGAGAATGGATTAACTTCTTTACCACTAATATTACTATAATAAATAACAGGTTTATTAATAATTAAATTATTAAATTTAAAATTTCCAGAATTTAGTTTATTAAGTATAATAGTTTTTATTTTATTTAATTCATTATCAGAAAAAACTTTTTCATCAGAATCACTAACTGTTAAAAAGTAATCATCAACATCAGTAGTAACCATTTTTTCAATAAATGCATATAAATTTTTTAAAGTTTTAACATCAAGAGAAGGGTTTTGTTCAATCATTTTTTGTATAAACATACTTTGATAATATGTAACAAATGATGGTGCTTTATCTTGGAATTCATGCATACCTTTAAAAGTAACTGTACCAAAATGTTCTTTATTAAAATCTTCACTACACAAAAAAAGATGTTTAAAAAATCTGTTAATTTTAAAAATTAAAAAATTTAAATATTTTTTTAAAACAAATAATACAGAATCTGGTTTTGGTGAAATATATTTAATTACAATTAAAATAAATAAAAATATAAATATATTAAAACATAAATTTTGATCCATTTATCTAAATTATATATACTTAGAATATAATTTATTATCCTTCATAACCATCAAAAGCTTCAGCTGTACCATCAATATCATCATCTACTTCATAGTCATCAATATCAAAAGCATTCATTTCTTCACGTAAATCTTCGTTTTGTTCTTTAATTTTTTCATCATCAATATCTTGAATATTAACTAATTCTTGATATATTCCAACTAATTTAACTTGATCATCCATATATGGAATTTCATTAGTAAGTAAATAGTCATATTTTCTAATTTCAATATTAGTATAATCTACTAAAGTATTTTTATTAAAAGTTTTAAAAATTTTAACAATCATATGTGATAATTCAGATTCAATAGCAGGTTGTTTATTATAGTCTAATAATCTATTTAAACTCATAATTAAAAAATAAATTAATTTAGTATCAGAATTATAAATATTATTTAAAAATTTACAATCAATATAATTCTCATTTAATAATTCAATATCAAATTTAATATTAATATTTTTTAAATTTATATTATTTATAATATAAGTAGAATGTTTAAAAATAGCATTATGTCCATCTTTATCTTTTAAATTAAATTCTCTTAATTTTTTAGTAAATTCATTAATGATTTCTTTTTCATTTTTATTATAAATTCTAGAATTAGTGCTTGTATTATTTTTTACAGAATAAATAATTGATTCACATTTATTAATATATTGTTTAATATTAATAATTCTATTTCTTACAAGATTATTAATTAATTCTTTATTTAATTCTGGATTTAAATCATAATGATTTATGTTACTATATTCATTTTCTAAACCTAATGTTAATAATATATCTAATATTGATTGTTCTTTTATTAAAGATACATTATTTTTATTTTTTTTAATAGTTTTATTATCTTCTGAATAACCTAAATATTGTAAAGTAACAACATCATAATATACATATACATTATGTGATTTATCTTTATAAAATAACACATCTTTATTTAATGGTGTAAAATTTTTTTTAATTTGTAAAATATCATCTTTTGAAGAAATAACAATAATATTTTTTTGTTCATTACCTAAATAATCATGATTAATAATATAAATAGTATCTTTTAAATATATATTTTTATTACCAACTTTAATTTTAGGACCTAATATTTTTATTAATCTTTCAACAAAATCAATTAAATAATTAGTATATTGATTTGTTTTATATTTATTTACAATATCATTATTAAATCGTTTATTAAATTTTTTAATAATATCATAATTTATTTTTTCATTTTCTATTTCTTGTTTTTTAAATTCACGAAGTTTTTCTACTGTATTTATAATATCTTCATTTTCTTTTTTTTGTAAATTTTTATATAAAGTTTTTAATTCGTCATTTGAATATTTATGTGTTAATGGATTTATATTACATAAATCACATGTTAATGTTAATTGATTAATTTGATGTAAATCACCTGACAAACAATATTTTTTACTTAAAGCTAATAATTGATTAATTTTTATTTTATTAAAATAATCAGCTGATTCATCTTTTTTTAGTCTTTCTTTATTTTTTAATAATTCATTATAATTTTGATTACATAAAGCACATAATATTCCATCATCTTTTAATCTCCATTGATGAAATCTACCATCATCACAATTTGTTAAAAAACTAAATGTTGCAGTATCTTTAATATATCTAACTTTTTCATTTTTAGCAGTAGCAACATGACAATATTCATGAGGTTGTAAATCATGAACAAAAGTATTACCTATAGAAATAGGGATTAAATCAATTTTATTTTTAATAATAGTTACTTTTTTAGTAGTTTCATCATATTTAATATATTTTGAACTTTTATTTTCTATTCTAGATAATACTTCATTATCATTAAATGTATGATTTAATTTAAATATAAATCTTGTTGCAATAATTTCATATAAATAATTTTTACCTTCTATCATATTAGCTTCAATTATACTATTTATTAAATCAATTACTGTATGTATAATAGCTTTTTGAATAACAATAATATTAGTTGTAGTATCATCTTTAAATAACCATAATTTATTATTTGCAAAAATACAACTAAAATAATATATTGTATAACATAATAATGGAATTTTTATTATTTGAGTTTTCTCTTTTTGATTTAATCTTATAAATAACCCTTCAAACATTTGTAAACCTACTTTAGAATAAAAAAAATAATTACATCTTCTATCATCTTTAAGATTAATTAATTGTCCAGCATTAATTTCAGTAATAATTAAAAAAATCATATATGCCATAATATTATTATATTTAATAGTTTTATAGTAATCAGTATCCGTTGATGATATTAAAAATATATCATCTTTTAATTCAAAAAAGAATAAATTTGTTAAATTTTTATTAATATTATATTTTTCTGATGCTATTTCTGATCTGTTTTTTGGTTGGGTTTTTAAATATTCAGTATGTATTTGAATAACATCAATAATATCTTTAATTAATGTTTTACGATGTAGTTTACTAGTAGGTGCATTACCTAAATAATAATTCATATCTGCTAAATATGCAAGTTTTTCTATATTTTTATTCAAGTTATTGATTGTTCTTAATAATGTTCTATATTTTGGTAATTCTTCTAATTTTTGATTTACAGCTAATGATGTTGTCATAAATGTATCAGTTTCTGTATTATATGTTCCTTCATATACATATTTACGTAATTGTAACATTTCATTACAACTTTTACAAATAAAATCTCCTTGTTCATTTTGTTTAACATACTTTTTAACAAAATCAAATACTAATTGATTAAAATTTTCAGATTTTTGACCTTTTATATTTGCCCATTTTATATAATGATTACAAATTGGTAATTTTTTTGAAATTAAGAATTCATCATGTATTGGGTCTTTTTTATTTTTATCAATTATTAAAATATTTTTATCAATCTCTTTTATTTGTATTGATGGTAGTTTAATTACTTGATTTTTTATACCTGGAATAATATTATCAGTTTCATCTTCTGTTACTTCAATTTCTTCAATTTTATTTGTTAAAATATAATTTAAAATTTCATTTTTAATTGTAGGATTAAATTCAAAATTAAAATATTTTAAACTATATGTTTTAAAAATTTTATCTAAATTCCAAAAATCAAAATTATCTTTTTTATTCACATAATTTTCTAATTTTGTTTTAACAATATTAGTATATATTTTATAAATTTCATATAATAATAACCCTATATTTTTTTGGGAATCATTTACACTAAAATCTATATATTCTTTTGCATTTTTTGGTATATCTGTTTTTGTATCAAATAACCAATATAATAAATTTGATTGTGGTTTATGTGTTATTGTTTTTTTTATTGCTCTAGTAAAAGCTGTATAACCATTATCTGAATTATATTTTTTTTTTACATCTATCATATCTTTTATTTTAAAACATTCTATTGGTTTTAATCTTTTTGATTTTACTAAATTTATTCTATATGGATTCCATACTACACCTACTACATTTAAATCTAAATTTTGATGACCTATTCTTAGTTCAATATCTGATGATTTTTTAGTTGACTTTAAATTTGAACATCTTATTGCATCAATTGTATTTGGTGGTCTAATTTTAATATAATCTGATGATACATGTTTAAAATTTAAATATGCATATTTTCTAATATCTTCTAAATCAAGTAAATTATCATTATCATTTTGATTATCAGAAAAATTTAATTTTTGAATAATTTTCAATTCTTCATCATCATTATATAAAACTACTAATCTTTCTTCCATATTTTTATAAAAATGATTTTTTATTTCTAATTTCATTTTTGCATTTTTTTCAACTAATGGTGAATAATAATTTTTAACATTATTTATTTTATTTATTACATATTTTACTTTTGTTTCTTCTCTTGATTTACTATCAGTTTCGTATTTTTCAGTATTTTTATGATATCTTAAAAAATCTTCAGTTATTGGTATTAACACTTTGTTTGAAAATAAAAAATTTATAAAATCACGATTTTCTTTTATTATTATTTCATTATTTTCATTCATTTCACCCAAATAATTATATATCTCTTCTGCATAACCTCTTCGATTTTGACTTATTGATAAAAATTTTTGAATTATACTAAAATCTACTATTTTATTTTTATTTGATACTACTATTTCTATATATTTATATTCATTATCTATTTCTTCTACTTCTTTTAAAATATTATTTATTTCTAATTTCTCTTCTTTTAAATAAATTTGTTTAAAAATAAATGTTTTTATTATTGTATGAAAATTTTCTTTTATAAAAAAATTATTTACTATATAATCTTCACCAAGTTCATTAAATAATTCTATTGTTTTATTATATTTTACGGGATTATTTTTTAAAATTATTTTAATTTTATCTATTGTTTTATATTCCATCAATGATAATATATTTTTTATATCACCAAAATATGTTATTATTTTTGCATTATTCTCACTGTTATAAAAATTATTTATTTGAAATGATGAATCTTTTTGACTTTTACTACTTTCTAACATATTTGTTATAAATAAATCTCTCCCACCCGTATAAAAATATCCTATTCCTAAATAAATATAAAATGCACAATAACGTTTTATTACATTTAATATATTTGTTATATAATTCTTATTTGTTATTATTTTTGTAATCTCTTTTTCATCAATCGTTAAAATAAATTTTTTTAATATTTGTAAAATATCATTTTGAAAACGGACAAAATTTGTATCTTTTTTTGTTTTCTCAAATAATTTTTCATTTGATAAAAATTTAGAGAAATTATCTAATATTTTATCAAATAAATCATCAATTGGATTTATATACATTGTTTATTATAATATAGGATATAAAATTAAATATATAAAAATTAAGTATTTAATTTTCTATATTATAATATATAATGTCTAGTTTATTATTTAAAAACGATATACATAATATTTTACCTAGTACAACTGAAAATAGTGTCGATGCAATAAATAATATTAAGATTAATAATGTAAATTATGACAATACAAATAGTGCTACATCTTCAGCGTTTATGAATAACAGTATTTTTAATAATTCAACTTCTACTGCTAATATGTCACAAATGGGTGGAGGCAGTTTTGTTAATTCTGCTACTTCTGATTTAAATTCTGATATTAATAACCTTGTTAATATGTTAACTTCTGAGTCTAATGTTAATTCTAATAAAAATAATTCCACTCCTATTTCTCTTGAAAATAAATTAAGAAAAATGTTAAATCAAGATGGTGGTAATTTTTCTGATGATATGAATACTGATGAATTAGAAGACAAAATTTATAATATTGTTAAAAATAATAAACAACAAAATACTACTAATAATCAAAAGGGTGGTATGGATTTACTTACGGGTGCTACTCTCGCTGCCGGAGCCTTACTTGTTGGGTCTTTATTAAAATCATCTGACAATTATACCGCAACTGAATCAGAAGTTAATGTTCAACGTTTATTAAATAATAATTCTATGTCCAATCAAAAACCTTATCCTATGTCCAATCAAAAACCTTATCCTATGTCCAATCAAAAACCTTATCCTATGTCCAATCAAAAACCTTATCCTATGTCTAATCAAAGATCAATGCCATCATTATCTGAAACTTCTAGAAATTCTGCTTTATTATCCTCTGTTAATACACTTTCAGAAACTTCATCTGAAAATGTATTTTTACCAAGAAGTACTAATTATGGTAAAGTAATTGATAATACTACTACTGATGTTTCTGATGTTCCTGAACTTTTAGATGTTGATTCTAGATTAAACCAACTTGAACAACAAGATATGACTGGTGGATATGATGATTTAATTGGTGGTGAAAATCTTGCATTAGTTGCTTTTAGAACTATCGTTAAAAATGTTGTTAATAAACTTGGTATCAAATATAACAAAGCTTTAAAAGTTGCTGCTAAAATTCAAGCTGATGTTAAATCTAGTAATCCAAATATTTCTCATGATAAATTAGCTGATGCTGCTGATTCATTACTCACTAAAAATATGAATCAATATTTAGATTTTTCTAAAGAAATATCTAATGAAAAAAAATCTAAAAAATAAATTTAAAAATAATAAATAAATTAGTTTATTTTATTAATTTTAAAAAATTGAATATGCATTATATTCTTTATCATAACCAATACTATATAAATTAGTATTTTGTTCAAATTCTTTTATTACTGGTTCTGATTTTAATATTTTTGGATGTTTTATAAATAATGTTTCAGATATTTCCATATTATTATCTAATTCTTGATAACCAATAGGTTGATCATTTGGTTGAACAGTTGGTTGAACAACAGGTTGAATAGTTGGTTGAACAACAGGTTGAATAGTTGGTTGAACAACAGGTTGAATAGTTGGTTGAACAACAGGTTGAACAACAGGTTGAACAGTTGGTTGAACAACAGGTTGAACAGTTGGTTGAACAACAGGTTGAACAGTTGGTTGAACAACAGGTTGAACAACAGGTTGAACAACAGGTTGAACAACAGGTTGAACAGTTGGTTGAACAACAGGTTGAACAACAGGTTCTAATTCACTACTTGATTGCACAACAGGTTGTACACTTGATTGGACAGAAGAATCTAATTCACTACTTGATTGAAAAGATGCATGAATAGTTGAATTTATATTTGGTTGAACATTATAAATATTATTTATTATGTCTTTAATAATGACAGAATCTAAATGAGGATTAGAATTGATAATATTTTTTGATAAACTATCTAAATTTATAGTTGGATCATTTTTTTTCATATTAGTTAAATATTGTGTTAATTGTAAATATGGATCTTCAACAGAATTATTAATATTATTAGATTTATTTTCTAATAACTCTTTAGTAGCATCAATAACTTTATTAGTAATTTTATGTACAGATATGGTTTGTAAAGTAACCATAACCGCAACAGATGCAATAATAGCACTAACTAAATCACAAGTGGCTAAATATGCAATACCAATAAATAATAAAAATTTAACTAACATATTATCAAGAATTTCTAAATAACTAGGTGGTAATTTAGGAGCAACAACACTTGTAAATAAAACTAGTACAATAATAGATAAAGATTTAATAATTGATAAATCTGTATCATTCTCTTTAAAAAAGTTTGAGAAATTTATGTTCATATATAATAATATAATAGAAAAAAAATTTATTTATATAAAAGTTGAAATTTAAATAGTAAATTTATATATTAAATAATTATGGAAAATATTTTGACAAAAAAAGGCTATGTTATTTCTAAAGAAAGAAATAAAGATAAAATAGATGAAATAAAAAAAGATTTAACAGTAACACCGCATAACACATTTAATAAAAATATAACCCCTGAATCCTTTGAAGTATTTATAGAAGATGATAAAAATATTATTGTTCCTAAATTTTATGGTATAAAAAAATTTGGAAAACCACTTAATGATGAAGAAAATGATGGTCTTAAAGTTAATTTACAATTTAAAGGTAAACTTAAAGATAAACAAATATCTATAATGGAAAAAGTAATTCCTGAATTTAATAAAACAAACGGTGGATTATTATGTTTAGGTTGTGGAGAAGGTAAATGTTTAGGTATTAATACTGAAGTATTAATGTATGATGGAACTATTAAATATGTTCAAGATATAGTTGTAGGGGATAAATTAATGGGAGATGATATAAAACCAAGACATGTGTTATCAGTTACCAGTGGTAATGATAAATTATATAAAATTTATGATATAAGAACTGGTGAAAATTATGTTGTTAATAAATCACATATTTTATCATTAAAATATATATCTATAACGCCTTTAAATTTTAATGGACAAACATATTTTAATGGCGATGTATTAGATATAACAATAACATCTTATTTAGAAAATATAAAAGAATTAAAAAATTTTTATGGGTATAGATTACCAATATTAAATTTATCAGAAAAACATGTAGATAAAGACCCATATGAATTTGGAAAAAATATAACAAATGATATAACTATACCTGAAACATATAAATATAATTGTTATGAATATAGAAAAAGATTAGCTATTGGTATATTAAAAAGTAGTTTAGTAAAATCTCATATTACAAATAATGTATTATTAAATATAACTAATAAAAAATTAATGTTAGAAATTAAGTATATATTTAGATCATTAGGTTATGTTGTATATAAAATAGATGATTATCAATTAAATATTGAATTAGGTGTAAATTTAAGAGATTTTAGTTATTTAACATACAAGTTTGTAGTTGAAGAATTAGATGATGGAAGTTATTATGGTTTTGAAATTGATGGTAATAGAAGATTTATGTTAGGTGATTGTACCATAACACATAATACAGTATTATCATTATATATTGCATCATTATATGGTGTAAAAACATTAGTTATGACACATAAATCTTTTTTATTAAATCAATGGAAAAGTAGAGCAGAAGAATTTACTAATGCTGATGTTGGTATTTTACAACAAAATAAAATCGATGTTAAAGATAAACATATTGTTATTGGTATGTTACAATCAATTGCTAAAGACAAATATGATCCTGATATTTTTAAAGATTTTGGTCTTGTTATATTTGATGAAGCTCATCATGCACCTTCTAAATACTTTTCACGTGCATTACCAATTATTAATTGTAAAAGAACATTAGCATTATCTGCAACACCAAATAGAAGTGATAAATTAGAAAAAGTTTTATTTTGGTATTTTGGTGATATTTTATATAAACAACCTACTGAAAAATTAAATACAGTTTTAGTTAAAATGATTAAATTTGATTCAAAAGATAAACATTTTAAGGAATATAAATTAAATTACGGAAAAGACATTAATCGACCAAAAACTATTAACAAAATTACTGAAATTGAATCAAGAAATAAATTAATAATTAAAATTATTAAAGAATTTATAGAAGAAGAAGGTAGAAAATTATTAGTGTTAAGTGATCGAATTGATCATTTAAATGTTTTACATGATAGTGTAAATTTATTAAATATAACTACATGTAGTTACTATATAGGAGGAATGAAACAAAAACATCTTGATAAATCTACTGAAGCACAAGTTATTTTTGCAACATTTTCTATGGCACAAGAAGCACTTGATATACCTGAATTAAATACTTTATTAATGGTAACACCACGTAAAGAAGTAGAACAAGCTGTTGGTAGAATTACTAGAAAAAAAGATCATCCGGTACAACCAACTGTTATTGATATTATTGATCAACTACCTAGTTTTGATAGACAATCAAAACATAGGAAAAAATTTTATACATCAAAAGATTTCACATTAAAATTATTAGAAGCAAATGAAGATGAAATTGTTAATGAAATAAATTTAAATCATATAAAAGAATATACTAAACCTGAACTAATTGTAGAAGAGTTAGATTTTATTGATTAAATAAAATTTTCATTTATTAAATAAAGTTTTCATTTAATTCCTAAATATCTTTTAATTTTTGATATTTGTTCACCATTATAAATCGCTTTGCCGTTTTCAATATCAGCTAGGATATCTTCTTTTAAACTCAAATTTTTTGCTAGATCTTTTCTTGATAATTTCTTTGCACATCTTGCATCAACTATTAGGTGTGATATTTCTTTAGGTACATATTTAATTGATTTCACTTCATCATTTTCATCTAATTTAACACCACTTGGTATTGAACTAGACTTGTATATTTCTTCTTTTTTCACAATTTCTTTTGGTAGATTTTTTGCAATTTTTGCTGGATTTGTTAAAACAACTGTTTTCCAATCTTGATGTTGATATTCTCTTTGATCTTGCATAAAATAATAATTAGTGTATTAATAAATTAATTATTCAATTTTTTTTAACCATTCTGTTACAACATTATAATCTGAAATATTTTCTTTATTTATTGTAACTCCTGTAGTTGTATAAGTAAAAAAAATATTCTTTGATAATACATAAGGATGTACAAATATAATTTTATATGATGTTTGTTTAATAATAATTTCACTAATTTGTTTTACATTAATTATTCTACTACTTAATTTTAAGAATTGTGTCATAAAATAATAATTAGTGTATTAATAAATTAATTATTCAATTTTTTTTAACCATTCTGTCATTTTATTATACGCAATAGTTTGTTTTTTTATTGTATAATTTGGTGTACCACAATTATTATTATGATAATAAATTTCATATGTTGATTCTTTTATTAAAATTTCACGTATATATTTTGTATTTATTAGTATAGTACCTAAATGTATAAATTCATTCATAATAAAATAATTATTATTCAATAAATAAACAATTCAATTTTTTAGATATAATCACAAATTATAGGAACATATTTTTCATCAATAATATCTATTCTAAATGGTTTACCACAACCATAAATTTTATTTTGTCTTAATAATTTTTCACATTTATATTTATTCATATGCGAATGAACTTGTTTTCCAGTGTCTTTATAAACTGCATGTCTAAATACACTACAATTTAATTTTGTAATTATAATACTTTGATTACAATGTGGACATTCAATTATAATTATATTATTTGTATTCATATAATTATTATAATAAAAATTAATATAATTTAAAATACAATTTTTTTATAAACATTTTAATTTAAAACTTTTACGATGATATTTAGTTTGACCATATATTTTAATACCTTCTATATGTTTTTTAGATGCATAACCCATATTAGAATTTAAACAATATTTTTCAATTAAGGAGGGATCATTATTACATAATTCTAAAATATGTTCATCATGGTATTCTTTAGCTAAAATAGAAGCTGCTGCTATTGAATAATATTTACTATCACCTTTTACTACAGATGTTACATTATATTGTGGGAATTTTTTATTCCATCCTACACCATCAATAAGTAAATATTCTGTTTTAATAGGTATTTGATCAATAGCACGTTGCATAGCAAGTTTAGTTGCTTCTAATATGTTAATAGAATCTATTTCTTCATTTGTTGCAAAACCAACAGCATAGTGTTTAACATTTTCTTTAATCCATTTTAATGCTTCTTTTCTTTTTTTACTAGATAATTTTTTTGAATCAGTTATCAATCCTTCAGGTGGTTTTAAATTATCTGTCCATATAACTGCTCCAGCATAAACATTACCAATTAATGGTCCTCTTCCAGCTTCATCAAGACCAATTTCTATAGTATTTTTATTATATTGTTTTTCCATTATATTTTTAACTATAAATGTAAAAGTTCAATTTTCAATTTTTGTAAAAAATTGATTATTTTAAATATTCATAACTTATATATTAAAGTATATGGATATAAATATTGTAAATATTATTGCTGAAGCATATTCTATTAATTTAGTAATAAATAATAATGTATTATATGTTAATAAAAATGATATTAATATAAATATTAAATTTAATGATGAATTAACAATATTTGAATCAAATAATAATAATATTGAATCAGATATTTTATGCATTTTATTAAAAAATAAACAATTTAATAATTATATTATGTGGTTAGAATTTATTTGTCAAATATCTAATGAAATAAAAAATTATTGTATATGTTGTGGTGGAAAATTAGATTATTCTTCAGACATATTCACTACATGTGGTTCAGATATTTGTAAATATAAATATGAAGAGATTCTTATTGATAATTATGTACATGATTTTATTATTAAAAATAAAACAGCACCATATATATTATTTGAATTATCTAAAATAACATTTAATAATAATAAAGAATTGTTTGATCCTTTTCCACCATATTTTTTAAATGAAAAAGTTAATAATGTTAAAAGAGGTACAGTTGCAAAATTACAATTAAATCCCAACACATTTAATGAATATCAAGAAAAAAAAAATTATAAACGTTTAAATAATGTTATAAATTTTTTTGATTTAAATTATTTAATAAATAATATTTATGAAACACCTAGTGATAAACTAATAAAAGAAAAATATGGTAATGATGTATATTATTTTCTACGTTTTATTTTTAAATCATGTAAATATGACATAACAACTATTAATGATGAACTAACTATTTACAAAATTATTTCAAATGAACATGATGAACAAGAATTTCAAAAGCAAGTTAGTATTAATAATAATACTACATGCTTATTATATCATGGATCAAACAATGCAAGATGGTATTCTATAATTAGAAATGGATTAATCAATGCATCTGGTACAAATATGATGGCTAATGGTGCATCATATGGATATGGAATTTATATGTCAGATTCTTACAAGTTTGCATTAAATTATTCATTAAAAAATCATTCAGCAAATCAACTTATTGTTGGAGTATATGAAGTTGTTGGTGAAGAAAATAAATATAAAAAAGATAAATCAATATATGTAATACCTAATAGTAAAGATTGTATTTTAAGATATTTAATATTTGGTAATAGAACAATAAATGAACAATCTATTATTACAGATCTAAATTTACATAAAAACAATTATAATATAAAACCAAAAATACATAAAAAATTATTACGTGAATTTTCTATTTTACAAAAAAATGAAATTTATGATGTTTCTCTTGTAAATAATAATATGTTTGATTGGATTGTTACACATAATAATATTACATTAAATATTAAATTTCCCAATACATATCCATTTGATCCACCATTTATATATATTAAATCACCTATTTTTACAGAATCATCTAAATATATAACTAATAAAGGTGCATTGTGTTTTGAATTTTTAACAACTAAATATTGGATTCCAATTATTAGTATTGAAAATTTAATTATACAAATTTATGTACTTATTATTTATAATGCTGAAATTAAAGAATATAAAGAAAATAATTATAACGATGCTATTGAATCATTTAAAACATTAACTATTGGTAATGGATGGATATAATTTTAGGATAATCTTTGTTTAGATAACCATTGTGATGAACATATTGGACAATTTGGCTGATTCTTTACCCATGGTGTTATACATTCATCATGAAATGTATGTCCACAAGCACCTGTTATTATTATTGAATTATACTGTTTATTATGCAATGAATTACTGTTTAAATTACATCTACATATTGTACAATCTATATTTTTCTCTAAATCATAACAATTACTATTTATTAATTTAATACTTTTAATTTTAAATTTTGATTCCATAAATTATTAATTATATTGTTAAAAATTTAATTGTTCAATTTTTTACAATAAAAATTGAATTATATATTATTTAATTTGTTAATTATTTATTATGTTTTTTATAAATAACTATATGACACGAAATGAAGTACTCGAAATAATTAACAATTTAATTAGTGAACAAACTAAAATAAAAGAAAAATTAATTAATGAAAATACTATATTAAAAGAAAAAATTCAAAAACTTGAAAATAAAATTCAAAAACTTGAAGATAATATTTCACAACAAACTAATGATTGTGACAACCATATTTCATTAAATAATAAATTACAACATATGTATGATCCAATTATTCAATCTACATGTGATCCAATTATTCAATCTACATGTGATCCAATTATTCAATCAATATGTGATAAACAAAATAAATTAGAACAACAACTTGTTAATATACAATCTCAAAATATTGATAATAATAATAATACTTTTAAAAAAATTCAACAACAAATATATGATATTATAGATACATTTAATCTAAATAATTTTTCACAAATTCAGAGTGTTGAAGAAATACAACATGATATGCAACACCAACTATTTAATCTAACTAATATCTTAACTACAAATACTGACAAAATAAATAATATTGAAAAATCATTATTTAATAATAATGATTTTCAAAATGAAATTAATACACAATTGTCAATATTAAAAGAAAAATTTGATAAAACTAATATAGAACAATTTACAGTTATTGCTATTGATAAAAATAAAACACCAATCTTTAGACATTATACATATTTGAATGATGATGCATTTTTAAACACACTAACAGAAGAGTATTATAATGGTTATAAAGAAATATCTAATAATAAATGTTACTATTCTATAATAATTAATGAAAAAATTTTAAAAAAAATTAAAACATTTGATCTTATTAAACGTAACATAATTATATCTAATAATTATGTACAATATACAGAATTAAATCTTTATTTTTCTGAGAGTTGTGATCACATAAATGATAAAATTACTATTCACAATATGAATTTTAATAAATCATCATTAAGAAAACTTTTAGAATTTTTAAGTTATGATTGTAATATATGTTGTAATGGTTTTGAAGAATATAATGGTAAAACAATACGTGAACTAATATTATCATAAGATTATCTAATAATATTATTGTAAAAATAAATTGAAAATATAACATTTTAAATATATTACTTTTAATTTTATGTTTTTTTCAAATAACTATATTACACGTAATGAAGTACAAGATATGATTGCTAATTTAATTAATGAAAATACTACATTAAAAGAAAAAATTCAAAAACTTGAAGATAATATTATACAACAAAATAATATTATTAATGAACAGTCAACACAAATTAAAAATAATACTGTTGAAATTAATAATGAAATAAAATTTAACAACAAATTACAAAATATGTATGATCCGATTATTCAATCAATACGTGATAAACAGACTGAGTTTGACCAGAAAATTATTAATATTAATTGTCAAAATAATGATAATATTAATAATACTTGTAAAAAAGTTCAACAACAAATTTATGATATTACAGAAACATTGAATATAAATAATTATTCACAAATTCAAAGTTTAGATGAAGTACACAAATATATACAACAACAAATAGATGAAATAAGAAATAAAAATACTGATTTACAAGAACAATTATATTTTAATAAATATAATCAGTGTGATTTACAAGAAAAAATAAATGCAATTGAAAATTATAATAGTCAATTTCAAAATATTGAAGAATTTAAAAATAAAGTAAATAATACTGAAAATTTATATAATGAAATTATTACACAACTAAATACATTAAAAGATAAATTTGATAAAACTAATATAGAACATTTTAGTGTTGTTGGAATGAATAAACTAGATGAACCTATTATAAAACACGATTCATATATTGATGGAAATCATAATATAATTTTTAATCAAAATAAAGGAAACTATACTGTAACTAAAAATACAGATAACCCCTATAAAATGTATAAATTTTCATGTAGTATATTAAAAAATTTAATGCAATTTGAGATTAAAGGTTTCAGTAACTTGCAATTTTGCAATGATTTTTCAGATGATGGATTTCATATTTATTTTCACAGTTGTTATTTTGATTATGATGTAAATGATAAAATTATATTTAAAGATGGACATAACGATGAATATACATTAAAAAAATCATCATTAAAAAAGTTATTGACATATTTAAATAATGAGTGCAAAATTACATTTTGTGGTGATGAAAAATATAATGGAAAATCAATAAGAGAATTAATATCACTATGGTAAATTAATTTATATTGTATATTAAATAAATGAATAATTGTAAATTAATATTTAAAAATAAAATTTTTAATAAAGTTTTTACACATTATGAAGGCATACAATCGCCTAATTCAACTTTTATACAATTAAATGATGCATATAAAAAAATAAAAAATCTTGATAAAAAATTAACTATGTATTTGTTTAATAAATTAAATATACATAATACTGGTGATAATTGTATTATTACATTTATTCCTAAAATCAAAGAAAACAAAATTTTAGAAATTTATATTAAATTTACAAATGACTTTTTTGATAGAACAAAACTAAAAAAATATATTGACGGGCTATTACATGTTATTGGTGAAGAAGGGATTATTATTAAAGATAATAATAAAAAGTATTTATTTATAATTTAAAAAATAAATTATAAGATATCAAATTTTTACAGTAGTTTACTAAGTTATTTAGAGCGGTGCGTATTTTAAATGCCGGTTTTAATGACAAAAAAAATATTTATCGCTTTACTCATTAAAGAGTTTCTAAATTCTAAATAATGGGCTTTCTTAAGTGTATTATAATGGTAGATACACTTAATCCCATCAGATGCTATTTAATCTACTACCTTGATTAAACAACAATTTCTTTTTTCTGTCTTGTTTTTCTTTGTTTTATTAGTATATTATTTTCTTTTGGTTTAGGACTAAATTCTTTAGGTCTTAATTGATATTCTAAAAAATATTTTCCAAGATATAAAATATTTTTACAAGCATTCTTATCACGATTTACAAAAATACACCGTTCGGTTTCCTCTTTTGGAGTTAGTATTTCATGTAAATGTTTCTTATGCTTATTCTTTCTTACTGATACATTTTCTAGTTCTTTAAACGTTTTATTGTATAATTTACTTGTATTATATTCATTTATTTCAAACATTTCAAATCTTTTTAATAATAATTTTTTAAATCCTATATTAGGTGTTGATATTGTCCCTTTCATTTGACTTGTACGAGAATAATCACCATGTAATATTAATATTTTTTTATTATTTTTTTTATCTTCTTTTGATAAAAATTTATTTTCAATTTCATTTAGTAATACTTCTTCAGATTGTTTGGTTCTTGTAAATCTTCTAAAATTTAGTTTTCTAAATAAAATATTATTGTAAAATGTTTTAACATTATTATTAAGTTTATTTTTATTTGTTATAAATTTTTTATATTCATCTATTTTTAATGTTTTTGAATTAAATTTTGATAATTCTGTTTCTTTTTCAATAATTTTGTGTTTTATCTTTTCTGCATTAATTATTTCATTACATCTCTTTGTATATGTTTCAAATCTTCTTCTACATGCTGTATATTTATAGAAATTATTATTTTCATCTATCATTGAAATTGGTCTAATTTTTCCTGGGTCTAAACTTACTAATTTATATTTATCAGTTAAATATTTATTACATTCATCTTTTGTTAAGGTATTTATATTTTTAATAATATTTTCTTCATCTGGATTTTTAGGTATTTTATCACCATATTCTTTATCTTTATATTTTTTTAAGATAAATAATAAACTACAACTAAATCCATCAGTTGTTATTTGATTATAAAATACATAATCTTTATGATTAAATATACTTCTTTTTTCTAATTTTAATATTTTACTCCATACATGTTTTTGATATTTTTTACAATGTAATACAATTTCACTTTTAGCATAATCAAAAAGTTTAGGATATTTATTACCAATATAATCTGCAATTCCTGATGTATTTAATACTATATTTTTAGGAACTATATTATTTCTCTGTGGTATTATTTGAAATGTTTTTTTATCAAGCCCTTCAATTTTAGAATTAATATAAAATGAATGTATTAAATATTTTTCAGGATGTATTTTTACATCATATGCTATTGATTTAGTAATTTTATCAGGATATAAATATTTTTTATTTGTATTAATCCAATTATGATATTCTTCTTTTGAATCAAGTATTTTATTATTTATTAAATCAGATTTAAGATTTCTAATTTCTTCATTTAATTCTTTATACATTAATTTTCGTTTTTCTTTATCTTTTTCAAGTTTAATTTCTTTAGATTTTGGATCTTTAAACAAACAATTAATATATTTAAATAAATGTTTAATAAAATGAGTTGATATATTAGTTTCTAAACAAGTTATCATTTCTTTTGCTGTTTGTTCTAAAATATGAGTTTTATTTGAATATGATAATTTTTCATCAACTAAAGTAGAAAATACATTTTTATAAAATAATTTTATATCATCTTTATTATCTTTATTCTTAATATTAGTATCTTTATTAGATTTACCTCTATTAGTATCACTTGTTGCTATTGTTTTTAATACATCTAATATAAAATTTTTATTAATAGTTGGAAATGGTTTATTATTGTTAAATTTATCTAATAAATATAATCTAATAAATTGATAACCTATAATAACAAATTTATTAATATCTTTTACAACATCATCTATAATTGGTTGTAATTTAGTATATTCTTTAAGGACTGATTTAAGAGGACATTTAATAATTTTATAAACTTGTTCTTCTTGATTTTTATCAGGTGGTTTTTTCTTGTTAATCATTATAATATTATATATATATTATTTCTTTAAATAAATATTATATAATATTTATTTAATAAATTTTTAATATTTAATTTTAATTAAATATTTGTTTCAAGATTTTTATTTAATAATTTTTTTTTTCTATTTTCATATGCACGTTTATTATATTCTTTAATTTTTTCAGGTGATAAATTATCTTTATATGTTCTAACATATTCTTTATTTTTTTCAAGAATATTATCTTTATTTTTTTGATAATATACTTTACTACCTTTATGTGATGTGTATTTTTTTAAATGTTCAGATAATTCAATAATTTTATTATTTAATTCATTAATTTCATTTAATTTTTGTTCATATAATTGTTTATAATTTGTTAGTTCTTCCATATTATTATATTTTAATAAATTAATGTTTAAATAAATTAATCTTTTTAAAAATAATTTTTATATATTGGATCATTTATAAATTTTGTCCATTGGTTATATATTTCAAGATGATTTTTCATTATTTTTCCTTTTGATTTATAATTTGTTATTTGATGACTAATCCATTTACTTAATATTTTAATTTCTTTATTTTTATCAGAACTAGATGGTCTTTTATTATTAGTATCAATATATATTTTTACATTATCTAAATTATTTAACCATTCATCTTCATTTGATAAAAAATATTTTTTATATTTTTCTGATGTAATAAAGTCAGACCATTTATTATATATTTCAGAATCTTTCATTATTTGTTCTTT
>JACCDH010245405.1_pt1 | contig 26110 bp, 25 predicted proteins | sample 7442481 | NCBI WGS metagenome assembly JACCDH01 (sample SAMN15323433, study PRJNA562643) | freshwater metagenome | isolation source: river surface water | place: USA:Blue River Watershed | collected 2017-08-15 | reverse complement strand
GCACAGACGCTGCTGCTGACCGCCCGACAAAGACAGGCCGCTCTGGCCCAGCTTGTCCTTGACCTCGTTCCAGATGGCCGCCTTGGACAGTGCCCATTCCACACGGTCGTCCATCTCGGAGCGGCTCAGGTTCTCATAGAGCTTCACACCGAAGGCGATGTTGTCGTAGATCGACATCGGAAACGGTGTCGGTTTCTGGAACACCATGCCCACGCGGGCTCGCAGGAGGTTCAGGTCCTGCTTGGGGTCCAGGATGTTTTCGCCATAAAGATTGATGGAGCCCTCTGCGCGCTGGCCGGGATAGAGGCTGTACATGCGGTTGAGCGTGCGCAGCAGGGTGGACTTGCCGCAGCCCGAAGGACCGATGAAAGCCGTCACCTTGTGCTCGGCGATGTCGAGGTTGACGCCTTTGAGACCCTTGAAGGTGCCATAGAAGAAATCCAGATTCCGGATTTCGATGGCGTTTTTGACGCCACTGGGGGTGAGTTGGTTCGAAGTGCTCATGGACTTGCTCGTTCAGATAGAGGTCAGCGGGCAGACTGGTCGCGGAAAAACACGCGGGCGATGATGTTCAGCACCAGCACCGTCAGGGTGATCAGCAGGGCACCACCCCAAGCCAGACGAATCCAGTTGTCGTAGGGGCTCATGGCGAACTGGAAGATCACGACCGGCAGGTTGGCCATGGGCGCGTTCATGTTGGTCGAGAAGAACTGGTTGTTGAGGGCGGTGAACAGCAGCGGTGCGGTTTCGCCACTGATGCGCGCCAACGCCAGCAGCAGGCCAGTCATCACCCCGGCACGGGCAGCACGCAGCGTGACAAAGGTGGCCACCTTCCAGCGCGGCGCGCCCAGGGCGAAAGCTGCTTCACGCAGGCTGCCGGGCACCAGTCGCAGCATGTTTTCGGTGGTGCGTACCACCACCGGGATAGCGATCAGCGACAGCGCCATCGTGCCGGCCCAGCCAGAGAAGTGTTTGACCTGGGCCACCAGGATGGCGTAGACGAAAAGTCCGAGCACGATCGATGGTGCCGACAGCATGATGTCGGTCACAAAACGCGTCAGGCTAGCGGTCTTGCTCTGGTCGCCGTATTCGGCCAGGTAAACGCCGGCGAAGATACCAATCGGGGTGCTGACCAGCGCGGTCAGCGCCACCATCAGCAGGCTGCCGACGATGGCGTTGGCGAGCCCACCGCCCTCGGAGCCAGGTGCCGGAGTGGACTCGGTGAACATCGCCCAGTCGATGGCCGTAAAGCCGTTCTTGAACAACACCACCAAAATCCACAGCAGCACCACCAGGCCCAGGGCCATCGCCGCCATGGAGAGGGTCAGGCCGATGCGGTTGGCGAGCTTGCGGCGGCGGTAAATCGCGAGATCCATGACAGACGTCCTTTCAGGTCTTGCTGCCTTTGGCTTTTTCGCCACGCAGGATGAGGAGCTTGGCCAGGCCCAGCACCACAAATGTGATGACAAAGAGGAGCAGCCCCAGGGCAAACAGTGCTGAGATGTGCAGGTCGGCGGCCTCGCCAAATTCATTGGCCAGGGTAGAGGCGATGGACGAGCCAGGCGAGAACAGCGAACCGGTGATGCGCTGGGAGTTGCCGATGACGAAAGTCACGGCCATGGTCTCGCCGAGCGCTCGTCCCAAGCCCAGCATGACGCCACCAATCACGCCACTCTGGGTGTAGGGCAGGACGATGTAGCGCACCACCTCCCAGGTGGTGCAACCCAGACCGTAAGCCGATTCGCGCAGCACTGGTGGCACGATCTCGAATACGTCGCGCATGACGGCCGCAATGAAGGGAAGGATCATGAAAGCCAACACGATGCCTGCGGCCAGGATACCGATCCCGTTCATGGCCCCGCCAAACAGGGTGCCGATGAGGGGCATCTGGCCCAGGGTGGACTGCAAGGCCGGCTGTCCATGCTGGGCAAACAGCGGGGCAAAGATGAACAGGCCGAACATGCCGTAGATGATGGACGGCACGGCAGCCAGCAATTCGATGGCGGTGCCCAGCGGACGGCGCAGGGCAACCGGGCAGTTTTCGGTCAGGAACAGGGCGATGCCGAACGACAGGGGCACCGCGATCAGCAAGGCGATGGTGGCACTGACGACCGTGCCGAAGATGGCGATGGCTGCACCGAATTCCTCATTGACGATGTCCCACTCGACACGCCAGATGAAGTTCAGGCCGAACTTGGACAGCGCAGGCCAGGCCGCAATGACCAGCGAGGCGATGATGCCCAGCAAGGCCACCAGCACCATCATGGAAAACAGCCAGGTGATCTTGTGGAAGAAAAAATCCTGCAAGCGCTGACGCTTGACCACCGCCGTGACCCGTGCATCGGCAGAAACTGGGGCAGTCGGAGGTGGGGTCACGCTCATGTCGATTCCTTGGGTGTAAGACATGCCGTCTTTCTCTTTCGCAAACACGGCCCCAAGCCGATCTGGCAGGGGCCGCATGGTGACAGCGTTGGATGGATCAGTGTTTGATCTGTGACCAGACCTTCTGGCGGATCTGGGCAGTCAGTGCGTCCGGCAGCGGCACATAGTCCAGCTCGGCGGCCATCTGCTTGCCGTTCTTGAAGGCCCAGTCAAAGAACTTGATGACTTCCTGCGAAGCAGCCTTGTCACCCGGCTCCTTGTACATCAGGATGAAAGACGCTGTGCTGATGGGCCAGCTGGTGGCGCCCTTGGCGTTCACCATGGAGATGCCCATGCCCGGCACGCTGAACCAGTCGGCGCCGGCTGCGGCTGCGGCGAACGTGAGGTCATCGGGCGCCACGAACTTGCCATCGGCGTTTTGCAACTGCAGGAAATTCATGTTGTTCTTCTTCACGTAGGCGTACTCCACGTAACCGATGGAGCCCTTGACGCGGCTGACGTTGGCGGCCACGCCTTCGTTGCCCTTGCCACCGACGGAAGAAGCGGCCGGCCACTTGACGGCTGCGCCCTTGCCCACCTTGTCGGCCCAATCCTTGCTCACGGCGCTCAGGTAATCGGTGAAGTTGAAGGTCGTGCCCGAACCGTCAGCGCGGTGCACCACGGTGATGGCCTGGTCGGGCAATGCCTTGCCCGGGTTCAAGGCTGCCAGCTTGGCGTCATTCCATTTGGCGATGGTGCCCATGTAGACCTCGGCCAACACCGGGCCGGAGATGCGCAGCTCACCCGGCTTGAAACCATCGAGGTTCACCACCGGTACCGTACCGCCAATGATCGCGGGGAACTGCACCATGCCGTCCTTGTCCAGTTCATCGCCCTTGACAGGGGCATCGGTGGCGCCAAAGGTCACGGTCTTGGCGCGGATCTGTTTGATACCACCGGAAGAGCCGATGGACTGGTAATTCAGACCGGTACCGGTCTGCTTTTTATAGGCCTCGGCCCACTTGGCATAAATCGGAAATGGGAAGGTGGCGCCAGCGCCGGTGATGTCGGCAGCGAAGGTGGTCAGAGCGGCAGCACCGAAGCCAACGGCCACCAGCAGGGATTTGAATTTCATGAGAGCTCCTGTTTGAGAAGGAATCCGGGCCTGTCTCCCAAGTGGTGAGCGCAGGGTCTGTTTGCAGACACAGCCACTTTATGGCCGAATTGTGACAAAAGTGTGTCAACACCCAGGTTTCGACCCCGCCCAGAGCCCCTCGGAAGTTCACAGTTTTTTCATCAAGCTGTCGCAACCGGGGGCAATGCTTCTCGTCAAGCCCCTTGTTCAACAACGCCCTGGCGACCCATGACCACTTTTCAGATCGACTCCGAAGACCTTCCCACCAACGACAGTGCCAACGAGCACATCCAGACCATCGTGGCGCGTGCCGTCAGCCGACGGGGCTTTCTGAAAATGGGCGGCGGCGCCGCTGCAGCCAGCTTTCTGGTGGGTCCGTTGAGCGGCTGCGCCAGCCTGGGCAACACGTCTCGCGCCTTGTTGGGCTTCCGGGCGGTGGCCGCGTCCACGGCGGACACCGTGACGGTCGCTGAAGGCTACACCGCCACCCCCTTCGTGCCCTGGGGCACGCCCTTGTTCACCTCGGGCGCAGGCGCCACCTGGAAGGGCGATGGCAGCGAGAGCGCCGCCGATCAGGCACGCCAGGTGGGCGACAACCACGACGGCATGCATTTTTTCCCGATCGACGGGCGCTCGAGCAGCGAAGGCCTGCTGGTCATGAACCACGAATACACCACCGTGGTCAAAGGCCAATACATCACCTTGTTTGGCCTGCCCGCCGCACAGGCCAACACCGCAGAACGCGTGAACAAGGCCATCAACGCCTGGGGGTGTTCGGTCATCCACATCCGCAAAAACGCCAACGGCCAGTGGACCGTGGTCACGGACTCCGCCTACAACCGCCGCCTGACAGGTGCCACCCCCATGGAACTGACCGGCCCCGCCGCCGGCGATGTCTTGCTGCGCACCAGCGCCGATGCCAGCGGCCGACGGGTGCTGGGCACCCTCAACAACTGTGGCAACGGTTTCACCCCCTGGGGGACCTACCTGACTTGCGAAGAAAACTTCAACAACAACTTTGGCACCACCATCGAGCCCCAGATCGACGGCCGCACACCGGCCCAAAAGCGCTACGGCATCACGGCCGGCAGCTCCGAATACGGCTGGGAAACGCTGCATGCGCGCTTCGACTACAAAAAAGAGCCTAACGAATCCAACCGCTTCGGATGGATCGTCGAGATCGACCCGTTTGACCCCCTGTCCGCGCCCAAAAAACGCACTGCACTGGGCCGCTTCAAGCACGAAAGTGCTGCCTGGAACTTCACCAAAGACAAGCGGGTGGTGGTCTACATGGGCGACGACCAGGCCAACGATTACGTCTACAAGTTTGTCTCTGACAAACCTTATGTGGAAGGCAACAAGGCCGCCAACAGCACCTTGCTGGACTCGGGCAAGCTGTATGTGGCGCGCTTTGACAACGGCACCGTCAGCGGCGACTTCATGGGCACCGGCGAGTGGTTGCTGCTCGACAAGGAGGCCAATCCCCTGCTCAAGGCCGACGCCAGCTTCCCCAATCAGGCAGCAGTGCTGATCCATGCCCGTCTGGCTGCAGACAAGCTGGGCGCGACCAAGATGGACCGCCCCGAGTGGGTGACCGTGCACCCCGTGACCGGTGAGGTGTACGGGACCATGACCAACAACAGCGGCCGCACCGCCACCGACGACGCCAACCCCCGCGACAAGAACGTCTACGGGCAGATCGTCCGCTGGCGCGAAGCGGGTGGAGACGCGGCATCGACGCGCTTTCAGTGGGATATTTTTGTGTTGGCCGGCAACCCCACCGCAGCGGGCCATGCGGGTACGCTCAAGGCCGGTTCGCGCAACATCAACGCCGACAACACCTTCAACAGCCCGGATGGCCTGGCCTTTGACAGCTTCGGTCGTTTGTGGATCGAGACCGATGGCAACTACGGCAACAGCGGTGACTTTGCCAATCAGGGCAACAACTGCATGCTTTGCGCCGACCCGGCAACCCGCGAAATCCGCCGCTTTCTGGTCGGCCCCAGGGAATGCGAAGTCACCGGCATTGCTTTCACCCCCGACCACCGCACCCTGTTCGTGAACATCCAGCACCCAGGTGAAACCGGACAAGGCAACAGCCACTGGCCAGAAGGCGGCAACGCCCTGCCCCGCTCGGCCACGGTCATCGTCACCAAAAACGATGGTGGCGTCATTGGCACCTGAAGCCTGCCCATCAGACCGCCAGGGCATGACGCCCTGCCTGTGACGGGCGTCATGCCAATGACACACAGGTGTCACACGTGCGCGGCATGCTTTCCCTATGACCGAAAAGCACGACATCAACGACCGCCTGGTGGCGCAGCTTCGCGAAGACCTGCTCGACTCGCTCGATGAGGAGTTCGAGCTGGAAATGGAAGACCGCCTCGGCGAAGACGCTGGGCGCAACCCGCAGGCCGCCTCCAGCCGCATCCGCTACTTTCGGGAACTGCTGCGCCTGCAGACCGAACTGATCAAGCTGCAGGACTGGGTGGTGCACAGCCGCCATCGGATGGTGATCCTGTTCGAAGGCCGAGATGCCGCCGGCAAAGGGGGCGTCATCAAGCGCATCACCCAGCGGCTGAACCCGCGCGTGTGCCGCGTGGCTGCTCTGCCCGCACCCAACGACCGTGAAAAGACCCAGTGGTACTTCCAGCGCTACGTCTCGCACCTGCCAGCCGCGGGCGAAATCGTGCTGTTTGACCGCAGCTGGTACAACCGTGCTGGCGTCGAAAAAGTCATGGGATTTTGTTCGGACGACGAATACGAGGAGTTTTTCCGCTCGGTGCCCGAATTTGAAAAGATGCTGGTGCGCAGCGGCATCCAGCTCGTCAAGTACTGGTTCTCCATCACCGACGACGAGCAGCACGCCCGCTTTGTCGGACGCATCCAGGACCCGCTCAAGCAGTGGAAACTCAGCCCCATGGACCTTGAAAGCCGCCGCCGCTGGGAAGACTACACCCGCGCCAAGGAAACCATGCTCGAGCGCACGCACATCCCCGAAGCACCCTGGTGGATCGTGCAGGCGGTCGACAAGAAGCGCGCACGCCTGAACTGCATAGACCATTTGCTGTCGCAGGTGCCCTACCACGACGTGCCACACCCGGAGGTGGCGCTTCCCGCCCGTGTGCGTAACCCGGACTACATCCGCCACCCGGTGCCCCCGGACATGTTTGTGCCCGAGAAATACTGACAAGTGAGCGTCACCTCTCCGTCATATTGAAGTCACATAATGCATGGCGCAGTATCCCGCCCACGCCATGCAGACCAAAAACCTCTTCGCCGCCGTTGATCTCGGCTCCAACAGCTTTCGCCTTGAAATCGGCCGCCTCGAAAACGGGCATTTGCGGCGTGTGGAGTACCTCAAGGAAACGGTTCGCCAGGGCAATGGGCTGGATGCCGAACGCAACCTTAGCGAAGACGCCATGGCCCGAGGTCTGGCCTGCCTGGCGCGCTTTGCAGAACGCATTGCCGGATTTCGCCCAGCCCATGTGCGGGCGGTGGCCACACAAACCCTTCGGGAAGCGCGTAACCGCGATGCATTCCTGGGACAGGCGCGCATGACGCTGGGCTTTCCGATCGAAGTGATCACCGGGCGTGAAGAAGCACGTTTGATCTATCTGGGTGTTTCACACCTGCTGCCAGACAGCGATGAACGGCGACTGGTGGTGGACATTGGCGGTCGCTCCACTGAATTGATTCTGGGCCAGGGGCACACCCCGAAAACACTGGAATCCTACCGTGTTGGCAGTGTGGCCTGGTCGATGAAATATTTCCCCGACGGTCAATGGACGGCCAACGCCTTCAAAGTGGCGGAGATCGCAGCCAAGGCAGTGCTGGACGAAGCGCTGAACCTCTACCCTCGCGCCAGTTGGGACCGCGCTTACGGCTCTTCAGGAACGATCGGGGCTGTGGCCGATGCGCTGGAAGCCAACGGCTGGCCGACAGGCCTGATCACCCGCGAATCTCTTGACTGGCTGCAGGAAAAGCTGATCAAGGCACAACGTTCGGATAACCTGCGCCTCGAAGGCTTCAAGGAGGACCGGCGCCCGGTGATTGGAGGCGGCCTGGCAGTGCTGCGTGCAGTGTTCGATCTGCTGCAGATCGAAGAAATGCATCCTGCGCAAGGCGCCTTGCGCCAGGGGGCCCTGTTTGATCTGCTGGACCGCGAAAACCCGCAAACCGATGTGCGTACACGCATGATCGACTGGCTGGCGCGTCATTTCGGCGCCGACACGGCCCAGGGCGAACGTGTGGCACGCACAGCCATGCAGCTGTACGAACAGGTCATGACCGAGCAAGTGACTGAAGAAGAAAAAGAGCGCAGCCTGCGCAAACTGCAGTGGGCGGCACGGGTACACGAGATCGGGATGCAGATCTCACACAGCGACTACCACAAGCACGGCGCCTATATCCTCGAAAACACGGACCTGCAGGGCTTTACGGTGGACGAACTGCGTCGCCTGGGTCTGCTGGTGCTGGGCCACCGGGGCAAGCTGCGCAAACTCCAGGACCCGATCGACGACCCGGTGTTCGTTCAGCAACTGCTCGCGCTGAGGTTGGCCGTGATCCTCTGTCATGCACGGCGGATGCCTGAACTGCAGGGCATCCAACTGCAAAACGACGCGCCTCTGGCAACTTACCGCCTGATCCTTCCACCCGATTGGGAAAGCCAATATCCGCAATCCGCACATCTTTTGCGCGAAGAGGCCGTAGCCTGGCAAAAATCACCTTGGCGCATACATTTCCGCCTGGGTTCAAGTTCTTCTCAAACGGTATAAACTGTATATACCGTTTCAAGGAGAACCCATGAGCACCACCACTCCTGCTCGAAAAAAATCCCCGCCTGCAACCGCAGGCAAGCGCACTGCGGCACCTGTGAAGGTCAGCCGCGCCGCCAAGAAGGCGGCCGCGCCAGCGCCTGCCCCAACACCCAAGACCGTCACGGCCAGCCCCGCCAAGACCAGCAAGAAAAAAGACAAGCCCGAGAAGGTCAAGGTGGTGCGCGACAGCTTCACCATCCCGAAAGCCGAATACGTCCAGATCGCCAACATGAAAAAACGCGCCATGGATCTGGGTCTGGAAGTCAAGAAGAGCGAGCTGCTGCGTGCCGGCCTGGCCCTGCTGTCTGCCACTTCGGATACTGCTTTTCGCAAGGCACTGGGCAATGTGCCCACCCTCAAAACAGGGCGTCCCGGTAAAAGCTGATCAGAGCCTGTCCGGGGTCATCACGGTCAGGATCAACGTCTGATCCTGACCCTCCCGGTGACGGCTGCGTAACCACCACACAGCCCCTTTGCGTATGGCCATGGGCTCGGGCCCCATGCCAAACAGATGGGACACCACCGCTCCCAGCGTGGGCTGGTGGCCCACCATCAGCACCGGGTATTTGGCCAGGGGCCAGCCGGCAGTCTCCAGCACGTCCTGTACAGAGCCTCCTGGCGCCAACGCGTCGCGGATCTTGTACTTGCGCTGCAGGGCCTTGACGGTCTGCTCGGCGCGCACAGCAGGGCTGCACAGGATGCGAACCCCCTCCGGCAACTGCTGCTCCAGCCACTGGGCCATGCGCGCCGCATGCTTCTCTCCTCGGGACGTGAGGCGGCGGTTGAGGTCGTGCTCACCTTCATCAAGGTCATGGGCTTCGGCATGGCGCCAGAGGATGAGGTCCATTTCAGTCTCCACGCTTCATGTACCGGCCCGCAAGTGCCTGCTGCGCACCGGGTTTACGTCCCGATCGGACCACGGGCACATAACGGCCATCGGGGTGCATGTCCCAGGCATCGCGCTGGTCCATCAGGTAGGCCGTCAGGCACTCGTCGATGATGCGCTGGCGCAGCGCCGGCTGCTCCACCGGCCACGCCACTTCGACGCGGCGCATCATGTTGCGGTTCATCCAGTCAGCACTCGACAGGTAGAGCGCTTCCTGATCACCGGCCCTGAAATAGAACACCCGCGAATGCTCCAGAAATCGTCCAATCACGGAGCGTACCCGGATGTGGCCGGTTTGCCCGGGAATGCCAGCAGGCAGCATGCAGGCGCCGCGCACGATGAGGTCAATCCGGACCCCGGCCTGACCAGCCTCCATCAGCGCTTCGATCAGCGGCTGGTCGGTCAGCGCATTCATCTTGAGGATGATCCGCGCGTCTTGACCCTGACGGGCTGCCGCGGCGGCATCTGCGATCCAGCGCAACATGCGTGCATGGAGGTGAAAAGGGGCCACCAGCATTTTCTGCATGCGACGCAGCGGGTTCTGACTGGCCAGATGCACAAACAGCTCGTCCATGTCGGCCGTGATGCGGGTATCGGCAGTGAGGAAGCTCAGATCGGTGTACAGACGCGCTGTGCGCGGGTTGTAGTTGCCTGTGGACAAATGGCCGTAGCGGCGCAGTCGTTTGCCTTCGCGACGCGTGACCAGCAACATTTTGGCGTGGGTCTTGAGACCCACCACGCCATACACCACCTGCACGCCAACGGCCTCGAGCTGTTCAGCCCAGTTGATGTTGGCCTCTTCGTCAAAACGGGCCTTGAGCTCCACCACTGCCGTCACTTCCTTGCCGCGCCGCACGGCTTCGCGCAGCAGGTCCAGCATGACCGGATCGCTGCCCGTGCGGTAGATCGTCTGCTTGATCGCCAGCACATCCGGGTCCTGAACCGCTTCGCGCAGGAAGGACAGGACACCCTCAAAACTCTCAAAGGGTTGGTGGATGAGCACGTCCTGCTTGCGCAGATGGGCGAGGATGGACGTCACACCTTTCAGCTGGCTCGGCTCTGAGCCCTTGTACTGCGAAAAAAGCAGGTTGGGGCTGGCTGCGAGGTCAATGAACTGGTTGAGCCGCACCAGGTTGACCGGCCCATTGACCCGGAACAAGGCCTGAGGTGGCAACTGCAGCTGGGCCAGCAGAAAATCGGACAGTTGTTGCGAGCAGTTCGATGACACCTCCAGCCGCACCGCCTGGCCGTAATTTCGATGCTGCAATTCCTGGCGCAGGGCCATGCGCAGGTTCACCAAATCGTCTTCGTCCACTGCGAGATCGGAATGTCGGGTGACGCGGAATTGCGAGAACTGATCGACTTCGCGTCCAGGAAAGAGTTCCGACAGATGGGCGCGGATCACGCTCGAAAGCAAGACAAAGGCCTTGCCCTGGCCCGCCAGACGGTCGGGCAACTGGATGACCCGTGGCAAAACGCGGGGCACTTTGAGGATGGCGATTTCGTTGTGCCGCCCAAAGGCGTCCTTGCCATGCAGATGGACAATGAAATTCAACGACTTGTTGGCCACCTGCGGCAGTGGATGGGCAGGGTCGATGCCGACCGGGACCAGCAAAGGCTTGACCTCGCGGTTGAAGTACGCCTGCACCCAGCTGCGCTGGTGTGCGTTGCGCTCACCATGCGAGAGGATGCGGATACCCTCTTTCTTAAAAGCAGGGAGCAGCGCCTGGTTATAGAGCCGGTATTGCTCTTCGACGATGGCGCGGGCACGCTCCACGATCCGCAGCAATTGACCCGTCGGCTGTTTGTGGACTGACAGCGCGGCTTCGACGTGCGGCGCCATGCGCACCTCGAAAAATTCGTCGAGGTTGGATGACACGATGCACAGGTAGCGCAAGCGCTCCAGCAGCGGCACATCTTTGCGACGCGCCCAGTCCAGCACACGTTCATTGAAGGCCAGGATGCTGAGGTCACGGTCCAGCAAGGCCGGCCTGGCTGCGGGCAGATCGCTTGGGAGAAGGGCTTGGGCCACCATGGGCGCGTCCGTCAAGAAGTCATTTCGACGACAGATTCTGCTGTGTCACCGTGACAAAACCGTGACAGGTCAAACGACTCTTGCCCGCGCGCCGGCACCAGGTTGGCCATGAACATGCGCACCGTTTCCTGCCAGCCAAACGCCATAGCCCGATCTCGGGCCTCTGCCCGGGGCAGCTGCAGCGCCCGGGCTGCGGCTTGCCGCAAGTCGTGGTGCAGCACACCGCCCAACGTCCGGCCTGCATCGTGCCCCAACACCTGCAGCGGGCCGTCCACCGGGAAAGCGGCCACTGGCGTGCCTGTGGCCATGGCTTCGAGCATGACCAGGCCAAAGGTTTCGCTACGCGACGGAAAGACAAAGACATCGCAGGCGCCGTACACATGCGCCAGCTCGTTGCGGGGCAGGACGCCCATCCAGACCACCTGCGGGTAACGGCTGCGCAAGGCCGATTCCAGTGGCCCCACACCGCAGACGATCTTGGTGCCCGGCAGGTCAAGCGAAAGAAAAGCTTCGATGTTCTTCTCGTAGGAGATGCGGCCCACAAAGAGCCACCAGGGTCTGGGCAAGTCGGCCCAGGCGGCCGGTGTGCAGGGCTCGGGCTGGTAGGCGAACAGATCGGTGTCAACACCGTGGGTCCAGGCTTTGAGTTGCCCAAAGCCACGCTGCTGCAGCATCTGCAGCACGCCCTGCGTGGGCACCATCACGCCACTGGAGGGGCGGTGAAAGTGCCGAAACAAGGCATAGCCCCAGGACAGGGGAATGCGCAAGGCCGAATGCAGGATTTCAGGAAACTTGGTGTGAAACGCCGTGGTGAAAGCCCAGCCGTTTTGCCGGCAGACCTTGCGCCCGGCCCAACCCAGAGGGCCCTCGGTGGCCAGGTGCACCGCATCCGGTTCAAATGTATCGAGCATGCGCCGCAAGGCCTTGTGCGGACGAACCGCCAGATCGATGCCCGGATAGCCCGGGCAAGGCCGATGCACAAACAAGGCCGGATGGAGCACAAGCACTTCGACCCCCAGGCGCTGCAAGCCGTCCACCAGCTCGACCAGCGTTGTCACCACCCCGTTGACTTGCGGGTGCCAGGCATCGGTGACCAGCGCCAGCTTCATGCCACCGCCTCAAGCTGCGGCGGGGTCTGCAGTTGCCTCACGGTTTCACCGACCCAGCTCACGATTTCCAATCGTCCGTCCATGTGCTCAACCAAGGCAGTTCGGCTCTCGACCCAGTCGCCGTCATTGCAATACAGCACACCGTCCACGTCACGGATCTCGGCATGGTGGATGTGGCCACAGACCACACCATCAAAGCCACGGCGGCGCGCTTCGTGGGCGACTGCGGCTTCAAAGTCCGAAATGAAGTTGACGGCCTTCTTGACCTTGTGTTTGAGGTAAGCCGACAGGGACCAGTACTCGAGCCCCATGTGGGCCCGCATACGGTTGAGGTGGCGGTTGAGTTTGAGCGTCAGCTCGTACAGCCAGTCGCCCACATAAGCCAGCCATTTGGCACACTGGATGACGCCATCGAACAGATCGCCATGCACTACCCAGAGCCGCTGACCTTTGGCGGTGACATGCACAGCCTCTTCCTGCACCTCGATACCACCAAAAGCGTGCCCTACAAAGGCGCGGGCAAATTCATCGTGGTTGCCCGGCACATAGACCACACGGCAGCCCTTGCGTGCCCGGCGGAGCAGCTTTTGCACCACATCGTTGTGGCTTTGCGGCCAGAACCAGCGCCGGCGCAACTGCCAGCCGTCCACGATGTCGCCCACCAGGTACAGCATCTGGCTGGGGTGGTGCTTGAGGAAGTCCAACAAGGCATCGGCCTGAAAACCGGGCGTGCCGATGTGCAGGTCGGAAATGAAGATGGCGCGGTAGCGTGGCACCTCATGTGGCCCCTCGTGCGCATCCTCGCTGTACTGCACCACACCGGCATCCTGTTGTGCTGAGTAGCCCAGCCGGTGGTTGAGCAGACTCGCCCCTGTCAAAGGTCCGCCCACCTGCATTTCAGCGGTTCCCGAGGAAATGCTTGCGGTAGCGGGGCGGCATGTCCGCGATGCGCATCATCATCGGCAGATCGGCCGTGTTGAAGTCCGGGTCCCATGCGGGCGCCCCCAGGATTTTGGCGCCCAGGCGCAAATAGCCCTTGATCAGGGCCGGCGGCTCCACGCGCAGTTGCTGGTCCAGTTCATCGACTGGCAAGGGCAGACGCGGAAACACCTGGTGCTCGATCGGTGCCAGATGGGTCTGGCGCAGCTGCTGCCAGATGCTGGCCGCCACATCGCCGCTGACCACGCCGTTGTACAGCATGGGAATGCTGGCACAGCCGATCATGGTGTCGAGCTGGTTGCGCACCATGAACTCGGCCAAGGCGCCCCACAGCGCCATGATCACGCCGCCATGGCGATGCTCGGGGTGCACGCAGCTGCGGCCCAGCTCGACCATCTTGCTGCGCACACCACGCAGGCGAGTCAAGTCAAACTCGGTGTCGCTGTAGGTGCTGCCCACACGCTTGGCCTGGGCTGGTGTGAGCACACGGTAAGTGCCCACCACCTGGCCAGACGCCCCGTCACGCACCAGCAGGTGCTCGCAATAGTCGTCAAACAGGTCAATGTCGTGGCCAGCCAGCGGGGTGTCGAGACGGGCGCCCATTTCGCCTGCGAAGACGTTGAACCTCAGTCGCTGCGCCTCTCGCACTTCATCGAGGTGCCGAGCCCACTGGACTTCGATGCCGCCGACAGCCACATCTGCAGCCACCTGGGACGCTGAAGCCGGATGAAGTGACCCCCTGGGCAACTGGATGGGCGAGAGCGCGAAGGTGGGGTTGGGCAGGTCTTTCATGGCGTTTTCTCCTGAACGGTGTCAACGCAATATGCCCCTCACAAGTGACCAGAAAAAGTCAATTCCGTGAACCTTGCATGACAAAGCTGTCCGTCCGAGGCACGCTCCTATGTGAGGTTCAATCCACCGTCAAAAATCAACACTTCACCCGTCAAGTAATCGGACTGAACCAGCATCTACACTGCCTGAGCAACATCCTCCGGGCTCGCTGCCCTGCGCATGGGTGAATGCTCTTTCCACAATTGCTGCGCCTTCGTCCAATCGGCGGTCATCGGCGTATCGACCAAGCCTGGTGCAATGGCATTGACCCGCACATGCGGCGCCAATGACAGCGCCAGCAAGCGCGTCATGTGGTTGAGCGCGGCTTTCGTGGTCGCATAGGGAATGGATGCGCCTTTGGGCCGAACGCCCGCATGCGAGCTGATGTTGACCACGCAGGCTGGCCGGCCAGACGCAGCGCAAGCCTGTAGCGCCTGTTGTGCCAGCGAAACGATGTGAAAGGGCGCGATGACGTTGACTTCATGCAGCTCTCGCCAGATCTCTGGCGAGGCTGCCAGCAAATCCGCGTGGTCAATGACCCGACTGATGCCGGCGTTGTTGACCAGAACATCCAGACGCCCCCATACGGCCAGGGCCTCTTGCACCAGCCGCACCCGCTGCGCATCGTCTCCCAGGTCGGCCTGTATGTAAATTGCCGAGCCCAGTTCAAGCGCCAAGGCCCGACCCGCCTCCACGGAAGTTCGCGAGTGCAGGACCAGGGCATAACCTTCAGCGGAGAGTCGACGCGCGATCGCCTCTCCTATGCCTGAGGTTGAACCGGTCACCAGAGCTACAGGTTGGGCGTGATTCATCGCGGTCATGGATGGCCTTGGGACTGTTGAATTAAACCTCACGCGCATGTCTGCACCGCCCGCCCTGCACCGGCTTGCGGCGCTGCTTTCAGGCCCGTGCGGCTGTTACACTGAAAACATGATCCTCGAACTCGCCGACATCCGCATCCAGCCCGGCCAGCAGGCCGCCTTCGAAGAAGCCATCGAGCGTGGCCTGTCCACTGTGGCTGTGCGCGCCAAAGGCTTTCAGGGCGCCAAGGTCAACCGGGGCATTGAGAACCCCGAACGCTACGTGCTGCAGATTTTCTGGGACACGCTTGAAGACCACACGGTGGGCTTTCGCGAGTCGCCATTGTTTGCCGAATGGCGTGGCATTGTGGGCCCCTTCTTTGCGGCGCCTCCGGTGGTCGAGCATTTCGAACTGGCCTTCAAGTCGGCCTGAATCCGTTCAGCTTTCAGCGCTACCGGACTGCTCGTGTCCTGCCACCAGTTGCGCCAGCAGACGCATGAAGGTTTTCTGGTCCGACGCTGACAGGGGGCGCAGGATGTTTTGCTGGGCCAGCTCCACCGCTGCATTCATGCCCTGCAGCGCGCGTGCGCCTTCAGGGGTGATGTAGAGCAGTTTGCGCCGCCGGTCTTGCGCATCGGCCTCGCGCCTGACCCAGCCCTTGGCCTCCAGCCGCCCGATCACTGAACCGGATGTGGCCGGGTCAAAGGCCACGCGGTTGGCCAGTGTGATCTGGTCCACGCCCGGTGTGTCGAGCATGGCATTCATCAGGGCAAACTGCACCGGCGTCACATCGTGCTCGGCCGTTTCCCGGACAAACTCGGCCACAGCGATCTGTTGCGCACGTCGGATGAGGTGGCCTGGTGCTTGGGCAAAATCAAAAAGGCTGGGCATGGCAAAAGTCTAGGTGCAAACCCTTAATTCGGGTGCGGTGAATAAAATGTCTTCGTAAGTATACTTATGAAACCCTCCCCCGCTCAACCCTTCGACCATGCTGAGCCTTTTCGGCCGGAGCTTGCCCATGACCTATCTCTTTGACCCCACCACCCCGGCTGCTGTGCCTGTCGTCGGACTGTCGCAGGCTTTTCCGGTGCATCGCATCTACTGCGTGGGCCGCAATTACGAAGAGCATGCCAAAGAAATGGGCTTCACCGGCCGTGAACCGCCTTTCTTCTTCCTCAAGCCCGCCGACAGTCTGGTGGTGGTGCCAGCCGGCCAGACCGGCAAGATGCCCTATCCCAGCCTGACCACCAACCTTCACCACGAGATCGAGCTGGTGGTGGCGATTGGCAAGGGCGGCAAGAACATCCGGGCTGCCGATGCCTTGCAGCACATCTATGGCTATGCCGTGGGTCTGGACATGACACGCCGAGACCTGCAAAACGAAATGAAAAAACTGGGTCGTCCCTGGTGCATCGGCAAGGGATTTGACCACTCTGCACCCATCGGCCCCATCACCCCGCGGGCCCAGGCCGGCGATTTGAACAACGCCGAGATCAGCCTGAAGGTCAATGGCAGCGACCGTCAGCGCAGCAATGTGAACAAGCTGATCTGGAACGTGGCCGAAACCATTGAGCACCTGTCTGCCGCCTGGGAGTTGCAGCCCGGCGACCTGATCTACACGGGCACACCTGAAGGGGTTGCGGCCGTGGTGCAGGGCGACCTGCTGGTCGGGGAAGTGGCGGGGCTGGGTCAGCTCTCGGTGCGGATCGTCTGATGCCGCTTTTGCCATGTTCACCGACCGCTCGGTTGGTTTATCATGAAACGCACATTTTTATTGGAGACAACATGAAGCTCAACTTCAAACAATCCGCATGGGGCGCCGCCCTGCTCTGCGCAGCATGGGGCGCGCAAGCCCAGACCGTGACGCTCAAGGTGCACCACTTCCTGGGCCCTCAGTCGGTCCAGCACACCACGATGCTGGGTGAATGGTGCAAAAACCTGGCCCGCGACTCCAAGGATCGCCTCAAGTGCGACATCTTCCCGGCCATGCAGCTTGGCGGTACGCCACCTCAGCTGTATGAACAGGCCCGCGATGGTGTGATCGATGTGGCCTGGACGCTGCAGGCCTACACACCCAAGCTGGCCAAGCTCGAAGTCTTCGAGCTGCCCTTCATGATGACCAACGCCGAAGCCACCAGCCGCGCCGCCTGGGACTTTGCCCAGAAATACGCTCAGGATGACTTCAAGGATGTGAAGATGCTTGCCGTGCATGTGCATGGCCCCGGCAACATCTACACCAAGAGCAAGGCCGTGACCACCATGGCCGACCTCAAGGGCCTGAAGGTTCGCGCCCCGACCCGTCAGGTCAACAAGATGGTCGCCATGATGGGCGCCACCCCGGTGGCCATGCCGGTGCCGCAAGTGCCTGAGGCTCTGTCCAAGGGCGTGATCGACGGCGCCGTGATCCCTTACGAGGTCGCACCGGGTCTGAAGGTCAACGAGCTGACGAACTTCACTGCCGAAACCGACCGCAGCTACAACGCGCTCTACACCACCGTGTTCGTGGTCCCCATGAACAAGGCCAAGTACGACTCGCTGCCCGCCGACCTCAAGGCCGTGATCGACAAGAATTCCGGTCGCGAACTGTCGGCTTTCATGGGCAAGACCCAGGCGGGCGCGGACGTGCCCGGCAAGAAGGTGTTTGAAGGCTCTGCCAACCAGAAGATCAGCGTGATCCCCAAGGCCGAGCTGGAAAAGTGGAAAAAAGCCACCGACTCGCTCGACGATGCCTGGGTGGCCGAGATGACCGGCAAGGGCTTCGATGGCAAAGGCATGCTGCAGACTGCCACCGACCTGATCAAGCAATACACCAAGTAATCCGCCTGCGGGTCACAACCGGAACAAGGGCCTGTGCCTTTGTTCCGGTTTTTTTGATCTGTCGGTCACCTCAGTTCATCACTTCATCGACTCGACACCATGATGTTTTCCAATGCTCTGGGGCGGCTTGCCCGGCTCTGCAGCGTCCTGGGCGGCCTGCTCATGACCGCACTGATGCTGATGACCTGTTACAGCCTGATCGGCCGCAACGCATTCGACACCGCCTTGATCGGTGATTTCGAGCTGACCGGGATCGCATCGGGCATCGCCATCGCGTTCTTCATGCCGCTGTGCCAGCTCAAGCACGACAACATCATCGTGGACTTTTTCACGGCCAACCGCAGCGCGCTGTTCAACCACCGGCTCGACCGATTTGGCGACCTGCTGATGACGGTGATCTTTTTCCTGCTGTCCTGGCGCTGTGCCCTGGCGGCCATCAATGCCAAGGAGACCATGGGCGCGTCCATGCTGCTGGGCTTCCCGGACTGGATCGTGTTCACCGGCATGTGCATCCCCTTTGCGCTGACCGCCCTGATCGCGGCCACACAGACTGTCTCCAAATTCAACCCCGAAGAGGCCGCAGCATGACCCCGATCCAACTGGCCTTGCTGATCTTCGGCGTGATGCTGCTGCTGATGGTGGTGCGTGTGCCGATTGCCGGCGCGATGTTCATTGCAGGTGCTGTGGGCTTCGTGCTCCAGTCCGGCCTCGCTCCATTCCTGAACTTCCTGAACAATCTGGCTTTTGCCCGACTGGCCAACTACGACCTGTCGGTGATTCCGCTGTTCATCCTGATGGGGCACTTCGCCACACAGGGGGGCATCAGCAAAGCGCTGTTCCAGTTTGCGGCAGCCGTGATGGGCCGCTTCAAGGGCGGCTTGGCCATGGGATCGGTATTGGCCTGCGCTGCCTTTGGTGCCATCTGCGGCTCCTCGGTCGCCACCGCGGCAACCATCACCGGCGTGGCCCTGCCCGAAATGAAACGCCACGGCTACTCGGGTCGGCTGTCCACCGGCACCCTCGCAGCCGGCGGCACACTGGGCATCCTGATCCCGCCTTCGGTGCCTCTGGTGATCTACGCCATCCTGACCGAACAGAACATCGCCAAGCTGTTTGCCGCCGCGATGTTGCCTGGCGTCATTGCCATGGTCGGCTACATGATCGCGATTGCGATTTATGTGCGCGTGGTGCCCGGCCAGGCCCCCGACAAGGAAGACGTTGAGAAGCTGACCTTCGAATCGCTCAAAGGGATCCTGCCGATCGCCTCGATTTTCGTGATCGTGTTTGGCGGCATCTATGCCGGCTTCTTCACCCCGACCGAAGGTGCTGCCGTGGGGGCTACGTCCACCTTTGTGGCTGCACTGCTCAAGCGTGAGCTGACCTGGTCCAAGTTCATCCAATGCTTCCATGCGACTGCATTGAGCTCGGCCATGATTTTCATGATCTTCATGGGCGCCGACGTGATGAACGCCTCTCTGGCCCGCACCCAGGTGCCGGGTCAATTGGCCGAAATGGTGGTGGCCATGAACCTGGCCCCGCTGATGGTGGTGGGCGGCATCCTGCTGCTGTATGTGGTGCTGGGCGCGGTGATGGACGAACTGTCCATGCTGCTGCTGACCATCCCGATCTTTTTCCCGATCATCATGAAGTTGAACTTCGGCATGACGCCCGAGCACACCGCCATCTGGTTCGGCATCATGGTGCTGATGACGGTGGGCTTTGGCATGCTGGCGCCTCCGGTGGGGCTGAACGTCTATGTGGTCAACGGCATGGCCAAAGATGTGCCGCTCAGCGAAAGCTACAAAGGCATCATGCCCTTCCTGATCAGCGACACCTTGCGCACCTTGCTGCTGCTGTTCTTCCCCGGCATCAGCCTGTTCCTGATCCAGTACCTGACCTGAAAACGTTTGCTGAGCAAGGGCACACCCTCGACCCGCGCTGTGCTTGATAGACTGCAGCCTGTCGGGGCCTGTGCGCCTCTCTCCTGGGCGTTTTCATGAGTTTTGATCGATCCATCCTGCACTGCCGCAAATGCGGTCACAAGGTCGAAAAACGCCTGCCCGATGACGGCGACAGCCGTGAGCGCGACATCTGCACCGTGTGCAGCACTGTGCACTACATCAACCCGCTGAACGTGGTGGGCACTGTCCCGATACTCGGTGACCGCGTGCTGCTGTGCAGGCGCAACATCGAGCCCCGCTGGGGCAAGTGGACCTTGCCGGCAGGGTTCATGGAGCTGGGCGAATCCACCGCTCAGGGAGCGGCTCGTGAAACACGCGAAGAGGCCGGCGCCCTGTTCGAGATGGAAGACCTCTTCACCGTGATGAGCGTGCCGCGCGTGGGCCAGGTACACCTCTACTACCGTGCGCGCCTGACCAGCGAGCTGTTCGAGCCAGGACACGAAACACTCGAAGCGCGACTGTTCCGTGAAGACGAGATCCCCTGGGACGAACTGGCTTTTCGCACCGTGCGCGAGACGCTGCTGCGCTACTTTGCAGACCAGCGAGCCGGGCGATTTGGCACCCACGCTTTCGACATCGATTGATGTCGACTCAGGCGAGGCCATGAGCAAAAATGCCTTCATACTTACAAAGTATTCAAAACTCCGATGGGTTACCCGCCCAAGGTCCACATGAACAAGCTCCTCACGACCCTGCTGACCGCTCTCTTTGCCTGCGTTTCTCTTGCGCAAACCGCTGCACCTGCAGCCCCAGCCGTGGCACCCGCTGTGGCCCCTGCAACTGTGGCCGCGCCTCCTGCCAAGGCCGAAGCCCCTGCCAAGAAAGCCAAAGCCCACAAACACGGCAAGAAGTCCAAAAAAGGCAAGAAGAAAAAGCACTGATCGCTGACTGCCAGCAGGACAAGCCTCTTGGCTTGTTCTCCAGAAGAAAAGGCCGCTGAAGCGGCCTTTTCTTCTGATCGTTGAATGGCTCAAACGTCGATCGCCGCAGCCGAGCCCGCCTGCTTGCGCAGCTCGAACTTCTGAATCTTGCCGGTGCTGGTCTTGGGCAGCTCGCCAAACACCACCGCACGCGGCACCTTGAAGCCGGCCAGATGCTGCTTGCAGTGCGCCACGATGTCTTCGGGCGTGACCTGCGCACCGGCCTTCAGTTCCACAAAGGCGCAGGGTGTCTCGCCCCAGCGCGCATCGGGCTTGGCCACCACGGCCGCGGCCAGCACCGCCGGGTGGCGGTACAGCACGTCTTCCACCTCGATCGAAGAGATGTTCTCGCCGCCGGAGATGATGATGTCCTTGCTGCGGTCCTTGATCTTGATGTAGCCGTCGGGGTACTGCACCGCCAGGTCGCCGCTGTGGAACCAGCCCCCGGCAAAGGCCTCCTGCGTGGCCTTGGGGTTCTTCAGGTAGCCCTTCATGGCGATGTTGCCGCGGAACATGATCTCGCCCATGGTCTCGCCGTCCTGCGGCACCGGCTGCATGGTTTCGGGATTGAGCACCCGCACATCGCGCTCGAGGTGGTAGCGCACACCCTGGCGGGCGTTGAGGCGGGCGCGCTCGCCGATGTCCAGGTCTTCCCACTCGGCGTGCTTGGCGCAGACGGTGGCCGGGCCATACACCTCGGTCAGGCCATACACATGGGTCAGGTCAAAGCCCATCTGCTCCATGCCCTCGATCATCGAGGCCGGCGGCGCGGCACCCGCCACCATGGCTTTCACGCCAGCGGGCACACCGGCCTTCATCTCGGCCGGGGCGTTGACCAGCAGGCCGTGCACGATGGGCGCGCCGCAGTAATGCGTCACGCCATGCTGGCGAATCGCGTCAAAAATCGCCTGCGGCTCCACGCGGCGCAGGCACACGTTCACGGCCGCACGCGCGGCCACCGTCCAAGGGAAGCACCAGCCGTTGCAGTGGAACATCGGCAGCGTCCACAGATACACCGCGTGTTTGGGCATGTCCCACTCGAGCACGTTGGAAATCGCGTTGGTGGCCGCACCCCGGTGGTGGTAGACCACGCCCTTGGGGTTGCCGGTGGTGCCGCTGGTGTAGTTCAGGGCAATCGCATCCCACTCGTTGGCGGGCAGGCTCCAGGCAAAGGCGGGGTCGCCTTTGGCCACGAAAGCCTCGTAGGTGACGCTGCCGATCTTCTCGGCGGGGCCGCTGAACAAAGCGTCTTCTACATCGATCACCAGCAGCGGTGCCTGGGATTGGCGCAAAGCCATCGCCTTCTTCATCACGCCGGCAAACTCGGGGTCGACGATCACCGCCTTGGCTTCGCCATGGTCGAGCATGAAAGCGATGGTTTCCGCATCCAGCCGGGTGTTGAGCGTGTTGAGCACGGCCCCGGCCATCGGGATGCCGAAATGGGCTTCGACCATGGGCGGGGTGTTGGGCAGCATCACCGCCACCGTATCGTTCTTGCCGATGCCGGCGCGGTTCAGCGCGCTGGCGAGCTGGCGGCAGCGGCGGTAGGTGGTGGCCCAGTCCTGGCGCAGGCTGCCGTGGACCACGGCCAGACGCGTGGGGTACACCTCGGCGGTGCGTTCGATGAAAGACAGCGGCGACATGGGCGCAAAGTTGGCCGATGTCTGGGGCAGGTCCTGGTCGTAAATGCTGGTCATGCTGTACTCCTCGGGTATTCCATCGTCGATTGGACACGGTCGGACTGACAACCCGCTGAAACCGGATGGTGGACAATCCCGGCATGGCCATCCCCCAGTCCTTTTTGAGCGAACTGCTCGCCCGCGTCGACGTGGTCGAGGTGGTGGGCAAGTACGTCCAGCTCAAGAAGGGCGGCGCCAACTACATGGGGCTGTGCCCCTTCCATGGCGAGAAGTCGCCCAGCTTCAGCGTCAGTCCGACCAAGCAGTTTTACCACTGCTTTGGCTGCGGCAAGAACGGCAATGCCATCGGCTTCCTGATGGACCACACCGGCATGAGCTTCATCGAGGCCGTCAAGGACCTGGCCCAACAGATCGGCATGCAGGTGCCCGAAGAACCGCAGTCGCCTGAAGAACGCGCCCGCGCCCAGGCGGCCAAGGCCAAGTCCGACAGCCTGACCGACGTGCTCGAAAAAGCCGGCGAGTCCTACCGCGAACACCTCAAGACCAGCCCCCGCGCCATCGCCTACCTCAAGGGCCGTGGGCTGTCGGGCCAGATCGCCAAGCGCTTCGGTCTGGGCTATGCGCCCGAGGGCTGGCGTTCGCTGGCCAGCGTCTTTCCCAAATACGACGACCCGCTGCTGGCCGAAAGCGGGTTGGTCATCGTCAACGAGGAAGACGACAAGCGCTACGACCGTTTCCGCGACCGGATCATGTTCCCGATCCGCAACATCAAGGGCGAGTGCATCGGCTTTGGCGGGCGGGTGATCGGCGACGGCACACCCAAGTACCTCAACTCACCCGAGACGCCGGTCTTCCACAAAGGCCGCGAGCTGTATGGCCTCTACGAAGCCCGTGAAGCCCTGCACAGCGCGGGCTACGTGCTGGTGACCGAAGGCTACATGGACGTGGTCGCGCTGGCCCAGCTGGGCTTTGCCAACGCCGTGGCCACGCTGGGCACGGCCTGCACCCCCGACCATGTGCAAAAGCTGTTCCGCTTCACCGACGCGGTCGTCTTCAGCTTCGATGGCGATGCCGCTGGCCGCCGCGCCGCCCGCAAGGCGCTCGACGGCGCCCTGCCCTATGCCACCGATGTGCGCAGCATCAAGTTTTTGTTTTTGCCCGCCGAACACGACCCGGACAGCTATGTGCGCGAGTTCGGCCAGGAGGCTTTTGCAGAGCAGATCCGCCAGGCCACACCGCTCTCGCGCTTCCTGATCGAGGCGGCCAGCGTGGACTGCGACCTGGGCAGCGCCGAAGGCCGCGCCCGCCTGTCCAGCCAGGCCAGGCCGCTGTGGCAGCTTCTGCCCGAGGGTGCGCTCAAGCAGCAATTGCTGGCCGAATTGGCTCAACTCATCGCGCTGGACGCCGCCCAGCTCGAACGCCTCTGGGGCCAGCAGGCCGCCAGCGACCACCGTCACACGCCTGGCAGCGCAGCGCAGAGCCCTGCTGGGACCACGCAGGCCGAGCCCCCGCCAGGCTACGGCGCTGCGCCGCCGCGCCAGTGGGACAAGCCATTCCAGAAGGGCAGCGGCAAATCTGGCCGTTGGTCCGATCGCTGGAAAAAAGACGCCGTGCCAGCCTACACCGGCCCGCGTACGTTGCCAGCCAGCCGCGCCGACCATGCCGCCCGGCTTTTGTTGGCCAACATGGCGCTGTGGGAACACCTGGCAGGCGAAGACCAGGCCATGCTCTGCGCCCTGCCCGCACCGCACGGTCCGCTCTTTGTCTGGATGGAGTCGCAGTTCCATGAACATGGGCCGCTGGGCTGGACGGCCCTGCAAAGCGAGATGCAAGGCCAGCCCTTTGCAGAAGACGCCGCCCGCTGGATGCAGCAGCAGGCCTTGCACACCGACGCCGAACCGGCTGCACCCGATGTGCAGGAATCACGCCAGGAGTTGCGCCGCCTGCTCAACCTGATGCTGATCGACCGCCTCAAACAGCTCGAAACTGAAGCGTTGGCCCAGGCCCAGAGCGGCGAAGACCCGGATGCCCTGCAACGCTACAAGAGCCTCTACGAGCGGCGCCGGGAACTGACCTCCCAAATGTAGGAGCCCCTTGGTGTCGTGAATCTGTCGCGACAGGGTCGTCGCGCTTACTTCCCAACAAGCTGGTTGAGCTTCTCAGCCTCGAAGACCTCGGTCTTGTGGGCACCTCCAGGCACCTGCACCTGCTGGCGGGCGCAGACCTCCTCCAGTGCCTTCCAGAGCAAGGCGATCTGGTGCTCCTGACTGGCGGCGTTGTCGATGAGGCTGCGCAGGGCCTGGCTGACCGGGTCGTCTTCCTGGGTGATGCCATAGGCATTGAACTTGGGCTGGGCGCCCGACACATCGGCACTCTCTCCGGTTTTGGATGGGATGATCCGCGCCGGAATGCCCACGGCCGTGGCCCCGGCAGGCACGGGCTTGATGACCACCGCGTTGCTGCCGATCTTGGCGTTGTCGCCGACCTCGAAGCCGCCGAGCACCTTGGCGCCGGCGCTGACCACCACGTTTTTGCCCAGGGTGGGGTGGCGCTTGGTGCCCTTGTAGAGGGAGGTGCCGCCCAGCGTCACGCCCTGGTAGATGGTGCAACCGTCGCCGATTTCGGCGGTTTCGCCCACCACAACGCCCATGGCGTGGTCGAAGAACACCCGCTCGCCGATTTTGGCGCCCGGATGGATCTCGATGCCGGTGAGTCCGCGCGAGAGGTGCGAGATGAAACGACCCAGCCATTGGAGGCCATGGTTCCAGCACCAGTGGGCGCGACGGTGCAGGATCAGCGCATGCAGGCCCGGGTAACAGGTCAGCACCTCCCAGGTGCTGCGCGCGGCCGGGTCGCGCTCGAGGATGCACTGGATGTCGGAACGGAGGCGGGCAAACATGGCTGGTAGTCTACCGTTTGCCCTTGGCCGCCTCGGCCATGGCCTTGGCCACCCCCCTGAGGATGTGGATTTCCTCGGTTTGCAGATCGGCCCGGTTGAAGAGCTGGTTCAAGCGCGGCATGAGCTTTTTGGGAGAGGCCGGGTCCAGAAAGCCGATGTCGGTCAACGCCTGCTCCCAGTGCGCCAGCATGCCCGCCACCTGCCGGGCATCGGCCTGGGCGACCGGTGCGGTGGCGCTTTGCACCGCAAAGCCCCCCAGGGCCTGGCGCCACTCGTAGGCCAGCACCTGGATGGCCGCGCCCAGATTCAATGACCCGAAATCGGGCGCCGTCGGGATCGACAACGCGACGTGGCAGCGGTAGACATCCTCGTTTTTCATGCCGAAACGCTCGCTGCCGAACAGGAAGGCCACGGAGTGATCTCCTCGGGCCAGCTCCGCAAAGTGCTCGCGTGGCGCACGCGTGGGCGGGCCAAAGTCGCGCGGGGTCATGGCGGTGGCGCACAGGTGGGTCACCCCGTCCAGGGCTTCGTCCAGCGTGTCGACCACCCGCGCTTTGGCCAGCACGTCGTTGGCGCCACTGGCACGCTGGATGGTTTCTTCCTTGCGCAGCACATTGGGCCAGCGCGGCTTGACCAGTACCAGTTCGTCAAAGCCCATGACCTTCATGGCCCGGGCCGCTGAGCCCACATTGCCGGCGTGGCTGGTTTCGATCAGGATGAATCGGGTTCGCATGGGTTCTGATTGTCCCACCCCGCCCGCGGTTTCGTGAGAAAATCCGGCATCGCCTGCGTGATCGTGCGCCGGCCCGAACCGGTTCTTAACAATCCATGTCCTCCTCACTCCACCCCATGCTCAACGTGGCCATCAAGGCCGCGCGCGCCGCTGGCGCCATCATCAACCGCGCTGCGCTCGACGTTGAAGCGGTGCGCATTTCGCAAAAGCAGGTCAACGACTT
>JACCDH011116435.1_pt1 | contig 26138 bp, 31 predicted proteins | sample 7442481 | NCBI WGS metagenome assembly JACCDH01 (sample SAMN15323433, study PRJNA562643) | freshwater metagenome | isolation source: river surface water | place: USA:Blue River Watershed | collected 2017-08-15 | reverse complement strand
CTGACCACATTGTGCCGCTGGCCCATGGCGGATCGGACCAGGACAGCAACATCCGCTGCCTGTGCGCTGAGTGCCATGCCAAGCGGACTGCGCAGCAGTTCGGGAAAAGGAGGACAGTTGCCGTGGGCCCCGATGGGTGGCCAGTTACTTCAACAGCGACTGGAGCCAGTTGATCACGGATGCCTGCAGGGCAATACGCCGGTCAGACCAGCCGTGGTCAGTTGCGACATGCTGGGCCTGAAGCCTGGTACTGCCATTGGCACGAATGGCTGCTGCCAGTTCGTCCGTCTGCGGGGCAAACCCATCATCTGAGCTGAGGATCAGGACGGGCTTGCTGGCCAGGCCTTTGGCCTGATGCAGGAAGTCGAAGGCCTCACGGTTGGCAATCTCCTCGTCAGCCATGCTCTCGGGAGTGACGCCGGCCAAGGCTTCCATGTTGTCGGCCATAACCGCGATGACGTCGGAGCGGCTTTGCGCACCTTCACGGCCCATGTTGGCTGCGGAGATCATGCCGACGCCAAGGAGCTCGCTGTCTTGACCGCCAACGGTTGCGGCAACCCAGCCGCCCATGCTGTGGCCAAGGATAGCAATGCGCTTTGTGTCGATGCCGTATTTGGCGGCGTTCTTGGGATCCCTCAGGAACGCTAGGACTGCTTTGGCGTCCTCAGGGTTCTGGGCGAACCGGTAATTGCCGGGGCTGCCCCACGAACCGCGGTAGTTGAACGTGATCGCGTTCCACCCGGCGCGCCGCACAGCTTGAGCCAGATCGAGGTTCTTCTCGTTGCCTGGTAACCCGTGGCAGATGATTACGGTCGGGTGAATACTTGGTCCGGCGGCCAGGTAAGCAACGCCATTGATTGCGACGTTCCCGCTGGGGACGTGGAGCACTTCCATTCGAGCGGGGTGGGCAGGGTCTGAAATGGGATCAGTGTAGATGGCGCTCGGAAGGCTGACGGGCTGTGCGACCGCTGCTGACGATAGGGTCAGTGCCAGTGAAGTGACAAAGGTTCCGCGCATCTCATACTCCCCCGGACTTACGTTCTAGCGGCGAGCTTATCGAAGCGGGCAAGATCGGCAAGTCTCGCCTCCTGCACGGCACTTCAGGCCACTCCAAAGGGAGGGGGGCGCCTCGAAAGTCTGGGCCTTTGTGGGGGGAAACCGCGCTTGGTCCAAAATTCACGCACCCGCGAAACTCGCACCGGGGGTCAGAAACCGGAAAGTCCCGGAATTCCGGCCTAAAAAGGATGAGCAGACATGCCGCTTCCGACAACTGGATCTATTTCACTCAGCGCAGTTGCCGCTGAGATTGGCCGGGCGGCTGGTGCTGCAATCTCTCTCGGGGAGACGGCGGTCCGTAATTTGGCGGGTATTGCATCCGGCGCTATTTCTCTGTCCCAGCTTTACGGGAAAGGCGGGGCTACCTTCTCGCCTGCGGGCGGAACGAGCAGTGGCTCTCCGGTGGCCTTGTCGGATTGGCGATCTGGGGGCGGAACTGCGCAGGTGACGATCACCTGCAGTCAGGCAGCGGTCTGGACGTATTCGCGCAGCGGCACTTACGGTTCAGCCAACGTTGCCTCAGGAGGCTCGGCGACCTCGATCACATTTTCACTCTCCAACAGCGGTTACACCGTCCGTGAATCGACCTGGACCGTCAGCGGCACGGTCGGCAGTACAACGCGCTATTGGGTGGTGACGCTGACCAACGACGGGCTGGCGTGATGGTGGGCCCGGCAGGACTCGAACCCGCGACCTAGCCGTTATGAGCGGCCAGCTCTAACCAACTGAGCTACAAGCCCCACCTCCAACGCCCATAGCGGCTTACCATCATCGCAAACAAGTGCCGCAAGCCCTTCTGGGCTTCTGCGGCCGTACCCGTTTCAAGGACATCTATGGATCAGAACTGGCCGGCCCAGAGCAGCGAGCTCTGGCCGATAGAGAAGATCACGCCCTACGCGCGCAACTCTCGCACGCACTCGGACGAGCAGGTTGCGCAGATCGCAGCCTCGATCCGCGAGTGGGGCTGGACCAATCCGATCCTGGTCGACGAAGATGGCGGCCTGATCGCCGGACATGGCAGACTGCTTGCCGCCCGCAAGCTGGGCCTGACCCAGCTCCCGACGATGGTCGCCAAGGGCTGGAGCGAGGCCCAGAAAAAGGCCTACGTCATCGCGGATAACAAGCTGGCGCTGAACGCTGGTTGGGATCTCGAACTGCTCGCCGTCGAACTCGGCGATCTGCAGGGCTTCGACTTTGATCTACTGCTGACTGGGTTCTCGGATGACGAGCTGTCGAAGCTGCTGGCCGAGAAGACCGAGGGCAACACCGACCCGGACGAGATCCCCGAGGCTCCGATCGATCCCGTCGCCAAACCCGGCGATGTCTGGTTGCTGGGAAAGCACCGGCTGGTCTGCGGCGACAGCACCGATGCCGATACGGTCGCCAAGGCGCTGAACGGCGTCTCTCCCCATCTGATGGTGACCGATCCGCCCTATGGCGTCGAATATGACCCGGCTTGGCGTGAGAAGGCCGGCGTTGCCGCTTCTGGCACCGCCAAAGGCAAGGTGTTGAACGACGATAAGGCCGACTGGCGCGAAGCCTGGGCATTGTTCCCGGGCGATGTCGCCTATGTCTGGCACGCTGGGCTTTATGCGGGCGTTGTTGGCGATAGCCTCACTGCCTGCGACTTAATGCTCCGCTCCCAGATCATCTGGGACAAGGGCCAACTCGTGCTCTCGCGCGGCGATTATCACTGGGAACATGAGCCCTGCCAGCCTGCCGGCACGATGGTGCAAAAGGTGATCGAGCGGGGCGCCGGATCCCAGCCGGCCAGGATTTCTGAAGTGCCGATCGAGACGCTTCAAGTTGGCGACTACGTTGTCTCGTACAACTCATATTCGAGCACCATTCATCGACGCGGCCGAGAGGTTACTCGATTTGGGGAACGACAGTTCGACGGGCTCCTGCACACCATTGCTGCAGGTGGGCGTGTGACACAATCAACGCCCGAACACCGCTTCTCGGTTCGCTTCAATCCGGATGCTGCAGACAAGCATGTCGTCTATCTTATGCGCCGCGGCAATTGGTGGCGTGTTGGCCGGGTGAGGTTGTTTAACAGTCGGGGCTTTGGTCTTGCTACTCGTCTCGCCGACAACAATGCTGAGGAGGCATGGATTATCTCGGTCCATGACACCACGACTGGCGCGCAATGCGCAGAACAAGTTCTCTCCTGCAAATTTGGCATCCCCACCACGCACTGGGAAATTGATGGCTGGGCGAAGGTCCCGGATCGTCAGCGAACCGGGGAGCAGATTGCCGGCATATATGCCAACCTCAACCTTGCAGCTCTTGATGCTCGGGCTACCCTATTGTTGCGCGATCATCGTCTGGAACGAGCTCACCCTCTGATCCGTGGAGGGGAGCGACTGATGTTTTCTCGCAAATCTACGCGGCTCATTCGCGCCTGCAATTTGTTTTCAGATATCATGCAAATTCCAATGCCCACGTCTGGCGAGGACTTTGACTGGGTGACCATCTCCGGCAACGATGCCAGCCCCTTCAGTGGCCCTGTCTACTCGATGGATGTCGAAGGTGATCAACATTACGTCGCTGATGGCCTCGTGACCCACAATTGCTGGTATGCCGTGAAGAAGGGCGCGAAAGGCCACTGGGCCGGCGACCGCAAGCAGACCACCGTGTGGCACATCGCCAAGCCCAAGAAGAACGAGACGGGCCACGGTACCCAAAAGCCGGTCGAGTGCATGAAGCGCCCGATCGAGAACAATTCTAGTCCTGGGCAGGCCGTCTACGAGCCGTTTTCAGGCTCGGGCACCACCATCATTGCCGGTGAAATGACCGGCCGCGCCATACACGCCATCGAGCTTAATCCCGCTTACATCGATGTGGCCGTGAAGCGCTGGCAGGATTTTACCGGTCAGGCCGCGACACTTGAAGGTGACGGCCGGACTTTCGGCGAGATTGCCGGGATAAAAATCAACAATGAAGCTGCCTAAGCCGGTCAGGCGGCAGCTAATACCTTGTCGACTAAGATGTCATCGGCGTGCGCACGGGCTTGGGCTAAATCATAAGCCGTCTGCATACGCATCAACGTGTCGGCCTTTACGCCGAAAGCCTTCTCAAACCGGATTGCCATTTCAGCGGACAGCGCAGTGTGGCCGTTGAACAGGTTGCTCAGCGTCTGGCGGGTCACATGAAAGCAAGCAGCCAACCGGCTTACGGTCACACCGTGCGGGTCAACAATCTCGCTCTTCAGCCAGTCGCCGGGGTGAACCGCCAGCGAGGGGTGCATGGTCATAGCCATCAGTGGTAGTCCTCCAGGTTCAGTTCGGCGATTGTCACTTCATCGATCTTGATGAAAGTCAGGCGCCAGTTTTTCGTGACCGTCATCGCCCAGCGACCGGCCTTGTCACCAACCAGTTCATGAAGCCCGTAATTGGGCGGCACAGCCAGTTCATCAAAGGTTCCCGCCGCATAGATGAATGCCAACATCTTGCGGATCCGAGCAACATCTCCAACCAAGCCTTTCGCGCTTCCGGTCTCAAAAAACCGCCGCAGCCCTTTGTGGGTGATGCTCTCGATATCCATGCCTCTATATGTCAAACATCCTTTGACGGTGTCAAATACTCTTTGACGGCTTGCGGTAGGATTAACGGACCCAAATTATATGATCACCGGCCGAAAGCCAAAGCCGACGCAGCTGAAGCTCGTGACCTCGAACCCTGGCAAGCGGGCGCTGAACCGCAAGGAGGCCAAAACCAGGGCTGCCATTCCAGCGCCTCCAGCCCATCTCACCGCTGATGCGGTCGAGGAATGGAACCGGGTCGCAACCGAGCTCTTCAACCTCGGGATCCTCTCCGAGATCGATCGGGCGGCGCTCGCTGCCTACGCCATGGCTTATGGCCGCTGGGTCCAGGCCGAACGGGGCATCGCCAAGATGGCCGAGAAGGACCAGCTGACCGGCGGTCTCATGATCAAGACATCTAACGGTAACGCGGTCCAAAACCCCTTGGTGGGCACCGCTAACAAGGCGGCAGCGGACATGATGCGTTACGCTGCAGAATTCGGGATGACGCCCAGTGCCAGGAGCAGGATCTCGGCCGAACCGCCGCAAGAAGGTGGCGACCCCGCCGACCGGTTCTTCGCCTGACCGAACGCTGGCCTATGCCAAGGCGGTGGTCACTGGCGAGATTGTTGCCGGTCCGCACGTTCGCAACGCCTGCAGGCGGCATATCGCCGATCTGAAGCGCAAAGACGGAATCTGGTTCGACCATGATGCGGCCAATCACGCCTTCGCCTTCTTCGAGGAGGTACTGAAGCTCTCCGAAGGCCAGTTCGAGGGACAACCCTTCGAGCTCCAGCCGAGCCAGGCCTTCATTCTCGGATCGCTGTTTGGTTGGAAGCGCAAGGATGGCCGCCGCCGGTTCCGACGCGCCTACATCGAGCAAGGTAAGGGTAACGGCAAATCACCGATTGCGGGCGGGATCGGCATTTACGGGATGACGGCCTGCCAAGAGGCAGGCGCCCAGATTTATGCAGCGGCCGCCAAGAAGGAGCAGGCGAACATCCTGTTCCGCGATGCGGTCAAGATGGTGCGGCAGTCACCCGCTTTGGCCCGACGCCTGGAATTTTCGGGCGGTCCAAGTCGTGAGTTCAACATCGCGCATCTGGCGAGCGGCAGTTTCTTCCGTCCGGTGTCGCGCGATACCGGCAAGACCGGCTCGGGCCCGCGCCCCTACTTTGTGCTGGCGGACGAGGTCCACGAGCTACCCGACCGATCAATCATCGAGATGCTGGAGCGCGGCTTCAAGTTCCGCCGCGATCCGCTGCTGTTCATGATCACCAATTCGGGATTGGACCGCAATTCGGTCGCATGGGAGGAACACGAACACGCGGTCCGGGTGGCAGCTGGCAACCCCGATGCTGTGACCGACCCGACCTTCCTCGGGCAGGTCATCGACGACACGACATTCAGCTACGTCTGCGCCCTCGATGAGGGCGACGATCCGCTGACCGACCCCAGCTGCTGGATCAAGGCCAACCCTCTGCTGGGCGTCACGATCACCGAGCAGTACCTGACCGAGGTTGTAGCCCAGGCCAAGGCGATCCCGGGACAGCTGAACGGGATCCTCCGGCTTCATTTCTGCGTGTGGACCGATGCTGAGACCGCCTGGATGGCGCGGGCGACGCTCGAACCGCTCTTGGCCGAGTTTGAACCTAAGGCCGGCCAGCCTGTCTGGCTCGGGCTCGACCTTAGTCAGAACCGGGATTTGACCGCGCTGGCTGCCGTTCAGCGCAATGGCGAGAAAGACGGCAAACCCTGCTTTGATGCCTGGGTCGAAGTTTGGACGCCGGGCGACACGCTTGCTGCCCGGATTCTGCGGGACAAGCAGCCCTATGACCTCTGGGTCGCAGACGGATTTTTGAATGCGCCGCAAGGCGAGAACATCAGCTTCCGCCAGGTGGCGCAAGCTCTGGCCGAGATGGTGTCCGCCTACCGGGTCGAGGCGGTGGCTTACGACCGCTACGCCTTTCGCCGGTTCGAGGAAGAAGTCGCTGAACTCGGGCTCGACCTGACCTTTGTCGAGCACCCGCAGGGCGGCACCAAGCGGGCCAAGCCAGCGGGTGAGATGACCGAAGGTCTCTGGATGCCGGGCTCGCTTCGGCATCTGGAAGAACTGATCCTCGAGGGCCGGATCAGCCTGAAGCGCAATCCGGTCCTCATTTCCGCAATGATGTCGGCGGTCACCGAGTCCGACCGCTGGGACAACAAGTGGCTCTCCAAGCAGCGGGCCGTCAACAAGATCGACGCAGCGGTCGCGCTGTGCATGTCAGTGGGGGCGGCAATGGCGGGCGACACCAGCGGCTCCATTGACGACTGGCTGAAGAGCCTCGCGTCATGAACATTTTCCAAAAGGCGTTCGGCTACATCGCCCGCTCCATCGGCCTCACCGATCCGCGGCTGGTCCAGGCGGTGGGTGCACGCACCACAACGACGGGCGAAGTGGTCTCGACGACCTCGGTTCTGGGGCTCGCCTCGGCCTGGGCCTGCGTCAATCTGCTAGCTGGTACGATCGCCTCGCTGCCGCTCATGGTTTACCGCACCCGAGGTGGCGCACGAACGGTCGCTAACGATCATCCGCTCTACCGGATCCTGCATGACAGCCCCAATGCCGATCAGACCGCGGTCGACTTCTGGGAGTTCATCTGCGCCTGCATTGAGCTTAACGGCAATGCCTATGCCGAGATCATCAGGGGCAGCAACGGCCGGGTAGTAGCGCTGAGCGTGCCGATCGCTCCGGAACTGATGACGGTCCGGCGCCTCCGTGACGGCAGCCTCGAATACGAGTGGTCTGACAACGGCGTCCGGTCCGTGGTCAGCCAGGACAACATGCTCCACATCCGGGGCTTTGGCGGCAACCCGCTGGGCGGGCTTTCTACCCTCTCGTTCGGCCGCCAGACATTCGGGCTTGCGCAGGCGATCGAACGGGCCTCGGGCGACACGTTCCGCAATGGGGTTAGACCGTCAGGCCTGCTCAAAACCGCCGACACGCTGACCCTCGACCAGCGCAAAATGGCCGAGGAACTGCTGCAGGAGAAGTTTGCCGGCGCAATCAATGCTGGCCGTCCCATGCTGCTCGATCGCGGCATGGACTGGGTCCAGCTCTCGATTAGTCCGGAAGATGCCCAGATGCTGCAGAGCCGGGCTTTCTCGGTCGAGGAGGTCTGCCGCTTTTTCGGCGTGCCGCCATTCATGGTCGGGCATACCGAGAAGACCACCAGCTGGGGTACCGGCCTCGAACAGCAAACGCTGGGGTTTCAGAAGTTCACGTTGCGTAGGCGTCTCAAACGCATCGAGCAGGCGCTCGCCAAGCAGCTCCTGTCGCCAGCCGACCGACAGGCCGGGCTTGTGATTGAGTTTAATCTTGAAGGCCTGCTGCGTGGGGACAGCGGTGCGCGCGCGTCCTTCTATCAGCAGATGCTCTCGAACGGCGTGATGACCATCAACGAGGTCCGCGCCCTTGAAAACCTGCCGCCTGTCGAAGGCGGCGATGTCCCACGCATGCAGATGCAGAACGTACCCATCACGCAGGCTGGAACTGGCGCTCCGCCAGCAGCGCTTCCGCCTGCCGATCCCGGAGCTAACCCATGAACCATCTCGACTTTGTCCTCGATACCAAGGCCGTCGCTGAAGACGGGCAGATCGAGGGGCTCGCGGCTGGATACGGCAATGTCGATGCGGGCGGCGATGTTATTGTGCCCGGCGCGCTCGCCCGGTCCTTGAAGGGCCGCAAGTCAGTGCCGATGCTGATGTACCACGATCAGACCCGCCCGGCGGGCGTGTGGACGGACTTTGCGGAAAGCCGGGATGGCCTCGTCGTCAAAGGCCAGATCTCGCTCTCCTCGCGCGCTGGCCAGGAGGCGCACGCCCTGGTGCGCGACGGCGCGATCGGCGGCCTGTCGATTGGCTACCGGACCATTCGCGAGCAGCTGGTCGGCAAAACCCGGCAGCTGCTTGAGCTCACCCTTTACGAGGTGAGCCTTGTCACCATCCCGATGAACGAGCGCGCGGTGATTACCAGCGTGAAGTCGTTCGTCGAAGATGGACGACTTCCGACATTGCCCGAATTTGAGAATTTCCTGCGTGAGGCAGGGTTCTCGAAAAGCCAGGCCACCGCAATCGCGGGCAAAGGCCTGGCGCCGCTGTTCCGGAGTGAGTCTGGCAGCACCCCTTCCGACTTCCTGTCGGCTTTGCAGGCGCAGCTTCGCGCCTGACCCCACTCCCACACAGGACATAATCATGAGCGATCAGAAGACCGCCGAGCAGCTTGCCGGCGAAGTGAAAGGCGTGCTCGATGCGCGCATTAATGAAGTAAAGTCGAACCTTGATGCCCGCGATGCTGACATCCGGGCAGCGATCGAAGCGCGCCAGGCAGAAATGCGCAGCGCGCTCGATGCCCATCATAATGAGGTCAAATCCGATCTCGAAGGCAAGCACGACAAGGTGAAGGCATTGGCCGAAGAGGCGCTCGGCAAGGCGCAGCGCGGCGAAGACCTCTCCAATGCGACCAAGGAACTGGCGGATGAAGCGCTGACCGCACTTAATGAAGCCAAGGCCCGGCTTGATGAAGTCGAGCAGAAGCTTGCACGGCGGGTGAGTGACGAGGAAAAGAACCTCCCACGCACGATGGGCGAGCTGGTGGTCAATGATCCGATCGTTCAGGCCTTCATCGGCAACAACAGCGCGCGGGGCAGGGCCAGCGTAGAGGTCAAGGCGATCATTTCTGCATTGACTACGGACGCAGCAGGTTCTGCCGGCGATCTCATTGTTTCTGATCGTTTGCCTGGTGTTATCGCACCCCCGCAGCGGCGCATGACCGTGCGCGATCTCCTCACCCCGGGCCGGACTTCCAGCAACTCGGTGCAGTACGTCAAGGAGACAGGTTACACCAATGCGGCAGCGACCGTTTCGGAAACAACTGGTCCCATCAAACCGCAGTCGGACATCAAGTTCGATGTGGTGGCCAGCAACGTCACCACTATCGCGCACTGGGTGCTAGCGACCCGCCAGATCCTCGACGATGTGCCGATGCTCCAGTCCTATATCGACGGTCGCCTGCGCTACGGCCTGGCACTGGTCGAAGAAAACCAGCTGCTCAACGGCAGCGGCACGGGCACGGATCTCGCCGGAATTTACACGCAGGCAACCGCGTTCACCCCGCCGATCACCATCCCGGCGACGGTGACCCGGATCGATGTGCTGCGTCTTGCCATGCTTCAGACTGCATTGTCCGAACTCATGTCGACTGGCGTGGTGCTGCACCCGGCAGACTGGGCGGCGATCGAGCTGCTCAAAGACGAGCAGGGCCGCTTCATCGTGGGTAACCCGCAAGGGACGATGACCCCGACGCTCTGGGGCCAGCCGGTGGTGTCGACCCAGTCGATGGCAACCGGCAAGTTCCTGACCGGCGCCTTCCAGCTTGGCGCTCAGATCTTCGACCGCATGGACGCCGTGGTCGAGATCTCGACCGAGGATGACCAGAACTTCCGCAAGAACCTCGTGACGGTGCTCGCCGAAGAACGTCTCGCGCTCGCGCTCTACCGCCCTGAGGCCTTTGTGAAGGGTGACTTCACGGCGGCGGCGACGGCGGCAACCAAGGTCTGATGAACGGTGAAGGGCTGGCCGCAGGGTCAGCCCTTCCAACTTGCCAAGGAGATAGCCCATGCAGTTGCAGGCACTCGATACCATTCACGTGAGCTCGGTAAGCTCTGACAACATCACCACCGGCCAGATCTTCGAAATCGATGATCTTGCGGGCAAAAGCCTGATCGAGCGCGGTCTTGCCATAGAAGTCGATGGCGTGCCTCCCGCCAAGGCAGAGCCGGCTGCGGCTCCTGAGCTTGATACGCCCGAAACCACGGAAGCAGCCCAGCAGCCGCCGATTGCCAACAAGGCCGGCGCCAACACGCGTACCAAGGCAGGCTAATGTCCGAGATCGTCACGCTCGAGCCGCCACAGGACCGGGCTGTGACGCTCGAGGAAGCACGTCAGCAGCTGCGCCTTGATGGACGCGACGAGGATCTGCTGCTGGGCGCGAAGCTTGATGCAGCCCAGGCCGAACTGGAACTGCTGACTGGGCTCAAGCTTTGTCAGCAGACCCTCGAACTGCAGCTGGAAGGCTGGCCGCAGGAAATCATCGTGCCGGTCCGGCCGGTGACTGTGGCCGAGATCCGCTACACGGCGGCAAATGGTGCGACGGCAATTCTGCCCGAGGCGGACTATGTCGCCCGGCGGCGCAATGGGTTCACCCGCATCCGCACCGCTTCGGGCAAATCTTGGCCGGCACTGGCCGATGACGGTCTCATTAGCATCACCTTGTCAGCCGGATTTGCAGATACCGACCCTGATCTCCAGATCGCACGGGCTGCAATCCTCGTAAAAACCGCCTCAATGTTTGAAAACCGCGAAGGCGCGCCCTGTCTCGCCTTCGATACGCTGGTGGGTCAGCTCCAATGTCGCTGGATCTAGCCTCTAAGCTCGGCACCCGGATCAGGATCGAGCGCAAGGTGGTAGCTCGCGACCCGCAATACGGCACTGAACAGATTACCTGGACCGAATTCGCAACCGTCTGGGCCGAGGTGAAGGACATTCTGCCCTCACGGGCCGAGCGTCTCGCCGACAGTATCCAGATCGGCCGGCGACCTACCCGGATCCGCATCCGGTACCTGCCAGGATTGGCAGCAGAGATGCGGATCATCATCGATAATCGCACCCACCAGATCATCTCTGGTCCCGCCACCATCGGTCGGCGCGAGGCCATGGAGATCATGGCCGAAGAACTCTCCAGCGAAGGAGCAGCTCCATGACCATCCGGCTCAAGGGCGGCCCCGAACTGCTGCGTCTGCTCGATGAACTACCCAAGAACCTCGAGCGCAACGTCATCCGCGGCGGTCTGCGCGCCGGGGCCAAGGTTATCCAGCAGCAGGCCAAGGCTAATGTTCCGGTCCGCACGGGCAAGCTCAAAAAGGCGATCGGGATCGGCACCCGGGCTGACGGCTCGAAGCTATCATCCTACGTCAAACTGCGCGGGAGCGGCTCTTATCTCGGCCTCTTCGTCGAATATGGCGTCGCGCCCCACCTGATCTCGGTCCCAGAGGCCGACAAGCCGGTCCGTCAGACCCGGCATGGGCCGCGCAGCGTTTCGATTGGCACAATGAACAAGATGCTGAAGCGCGGCAGCCTCAAGATCGGCGAGAACTTTGTGGGGCCCGCCGTCATGCATCCCGGTCACGCCGCCAGGCCGTTTCTGCGCCCCGCGCTCGACCAGAAGGCGGAAGAAGCCGTCAATGCGATGGGCGCTTACATCGCCCACCGTGTCCAGATCGGCGATCTTCGTGCCCCGACGCTCGAGGTCGATGACGAATGAACGGGGTTATTGCTGTTCGCTCGCTCCTGGTCGCAGATGCTGGGGTGACGGCGCTTGTTCCTGAAGGAAGGATTGCGGCAGGAAACCTGCCGCAAGGCACAGTGCTACCGGCAATCTCCCTGCTCAGTATCAGCCGGGTTGATCGCAATATTTCAGCCCCCGGCATTCGGAAACATGCCCGCGAACGGGTTCAGGTTACGGCTCTTGCTGCAACCTATCCGGAAACCAAAGCCATCCTTGCTGCTGTCCGCCGGGCAGCGGCTGATCAAATGCCAGTGATCTCTGAAATCAGCGAGGTCATCGTTCACACCGACACCGCCGGGCCTGACCTCTTCGATGAGGAGACCGGCATCCACATGCAAAGCCAAGATTTCCGCGTTGCATTCAACGAGGCACGGCTCGCCTCACCTTCATAAGGACCTAAATTATGACCGTTCGGACTTCCGCCGGCACCACTCTGAAGGTGTCGGCCTCTACCCCTGCGACCTTCGATGCCACCGGCTACAACGCGCTTGCCATGACCGTGGTTGGCGAAGTGTCCGACCTCGGCGAGTTTGGCCGCGAGTTCAATCTCGTGACCTTCAACCCCGTGGGCAGCCGCGGCGTCGTCAAGAAGAAGGGCAGCTTCAACCAGGGCACGATGCAGATCCAACTGGGTCTCGATACCGATGACGCCGGTCAGATCCTGCTGAAAACCGCTTCGCTGTCTGATGCGGATCACAGCTTCCTCGTCACCACCCAGAATGGCGACAAGTACTACTTCCAGGCGCAGGTCATGAGCTTCAAGGTCAACGTAGGCTCGGTCGATCAGATCACGACGGCCACTGTCCAGCTTGAGCTTACCACCAACTCCGCCGGTGTGGGCATCGTCGAGGTGCTGGCGCCCTAGTGATTACATTCTGATCAATGATTGACATTTTGAGGGTAGAGTGAACATATGGGCCTCAAGGAGACATTGACATGCAAGCCGCACACACCGCCCGGCAGCTTGACCGCAAAGATCTGACTGGCCCTGCTCTCAGGACTTTTTTCAGGATTGCCGAGGCCTGGGGGCTGAAAGAGCAGGAGCAGATGCGCATTCTGGGCCTCGACAGTCGCTCCACCCTTCAGTCGTGGAAGCGGGGGGCGGTGGCTGCCATTCCCAAGGACGCGCTCGAGCGCATTTCCTACGTCATGGGCATCTACAAGGGATTACAGATCCTGCTCCCAAAAACTGCAAACGAATGGGTGCGTAAGCCAAACCAGGCGAGTATCTTTGGTGGCCGCCCAGCTGTTGATCGCATGACTTCAGGCAATGTCGCCGATCTCTATGTGGTGCGCCAGTATATCGACGCCCAGCGCGGATGACCGATATCCCGATTGCCACGGTCGACTGGCGTCCCTGCTATCGGATCATCTCGAGCCGGTTCCCGCCAGTGGGGCTTTTCGATGCGGTTGCAGACCCTTATGATCTCGAGGCCGTTTTCCAGATCGAAGACATGACCAATGATCGCCTGCGGGACGAAGTTGGAGATATCTCGCTTGTTCTGCCAGAGGATCGGATTTCAGGGCCAGGCACCACGCCAATCATGGCCGCCTTTACGCATCTTAATGTCGAGGGTGATCGCTTCACAGACGGAACCTACGGGGTGTTCTACGCCAGTAATGACGTTAAGACCGCGGTCGAAGAAACCAAGCATCACCGTGCCCGGTTTATGCTGGCCACTAACGAGCCAGCGCAGGAACTCGACATGCGGGTCTATGCGGTCGATCTCCAGGCTGACCTCCATGACATCCGCACCATGCAGGCCAGTCATCCAGCCTGGTATCATCCGACCAGTTACGCCATGTCGCAGGAACTGGCGCGCGGCCTTAGGGAAAACGGCTCCAACGGCATTGCCTACGCCAGCGTACGTATGGTTGGCGGTGAGTGCGTCGCGGTATTCCGGCCCCGGCTGCTCTCCAACTGTCGGCAGGAGCGGCACCTTTGCTACGTCTGGGACGGGCAGTCGATTGCCATGATCTACGAAAAGAAGAACTTCGGCTAACTGGTCAGCAATCGCCGCAATTTGTGCGGCGAATAGACCCCTCAATCACCGCATGAACCACAGGCTTCCCGACAAGATCGGGAGGCCTGTTCGTGCCTGTTATCCATAATGCAGGAGATACCCCATGTTCGATATCACTACGCTTGCCGCGGCCGACACTTCGACCCTCGAGCTCGTCGGCGGCGACGATGCGCCGCTCTTCGACGAGAAGGGGGGGCGCCTCTCGATCACGGTCTATGGCCCGGGCTCGAAGGTCTACCAGCGCGCGCAGGCCCGTCAGCAGAACCAGTTGATGGACAAGATCAAGAAGCGCGGGAAGATGGATCAGTCGGCCGAAGAAAAGCTCGCCGAACAGGCTGATTTTCTAGCCGCTTGCACGGTCAGCTTCAACGGCTTCACCTATCCGCCTGCGGATGGCCTCGAAGGCCAGGAACTGTTCCGCAAGGCCTACGCCGACCCCTCGATCGGCTTCATCGCCACGCAAGTTGCAGCCCACATCAATGACTGGGCAAATTTTACGAAGAGCTTGGCGGAGAGCTGAGCCTTTACGTCCGGCAACTGGCGTGGCTTGGCACGGCGCCCAAGCCGCGCACCAACAAGCACACCAAGCACGACGCTGATGCTGAGCCGCTGACCCGGCTACAGCGCATGGCAATCGACGACCTCGCCCCCGACTTCCCACCGATCCGCACCCCATGGGTGATCGACTGGCTCATGGAAGTAGGCCCGACTGATCCCGGTGCCATGGGCGCAGTTCCTATTTCATGGGGCTCCATCGAGCATTGGCAGCGCTGCATGGGGCACGATCTCACCCCATGGGTCGCAAAGCTGCTGCGCCGTCTGTCAGTCGAGTTCGTCACTGAGACAGTCCGCGCGCGCGAACCTGATTGTCCGCCGCCATGGACGGCCACCGCCAGTCTCAACCGGGATGAAGTCTCCCGGAAGGTTACAAATGCCTTCCGGGCGATGATGCTGCCCAAGGAGCCTGCACCATGAAAGCTGGCACCCTTGAGATTGAGATGATCACCAATGTCGCCCGTCTCCAGAAGGAGATGGCCGACATGAAGCGGACGGTGGCTGGCGCCATGGGCGATGTGGCGGACTCCGCTGCCCGGGCAGACAAGGCGCTGAATGCGGTTGGCGGCGGCGGTGTCACCCGCATGGGCGGCTCCGCCAAGCTTGCCGGCCACCACGTCCAGAACCTCGTCTATCAGCTGAATGACATGGTCGCCGGCCTGTTCTCCGGACAGAAGCCACTCACCGTGTTCATGCAGCAGGGCACCCAGATCGGTCAGATCGGGATGCAGGCGGGTGTCGGGATTGGCGGCATGGCACGGGCACTGGTGGGTCTCGCGGCAAGTTCAGCTGCGGCAGCTCTTACCAATCCCTATCTTCTGGCCGCCGCCGCCGCAGCTGCGCTCGCGTTTGGCGCATTCAAAATGTTCCAGTCGAGCGTGAAGCAGACGGGCGAGCTCGACAAATATGCCCAGAGCCTCGGTCTCACCAAGAAGGAGATGGAGAAGCTGGGCCCAGTCGGGATCACCATCGGCGACACAATGAAGGGTCTCTGGAAGACTGTCTCCGATGGTCTCAACCTCGGCTCGGCGTTCTCCACCCTCAAGGACTGGGCGGTGACCGCCTTCGAGGCTGTCATGCAGGTGGGCAAATACGCTATTGCCTTCATCTATGCAGGCTGGGTCGGCGGGTTCAACGCGATCAGGATTATCTGGTCCTCGCTCCCGGGCGTGATCAGCGAGGCTGCCGTCGGCGCAGCCAACCTTACGATTAGCGGCGTCGAGTTCATGGCAAACAAGGCGATCGCCGCCATCAATTGGTTGGTCGACCGGGTAAACCCACTTCTGGACCGGGTCGGGCTCTCCTCCATCTTGCGGATCGAGAGCGTTACTCTGCCGCGCATGGAGAACAGCTTTGCGGGCTCGACTGCGCGCATGGGCGCGCAGGTCCGCGGCGAGTTTGCCTCCGCGTTCGGCGATGCCATGTCAATGATGGACAGCTTCTCGGCCAAGTGGCGTGAGAACAGCATAGCGGCTGCCAAGGCCCGGCTCGCAGCCAAGGCCGAGGAAATCCGCGGCGACAAGACCGACAAGGCCGCGAAGGGCCCCAAGACAACCGAGGCCGAAAAGGCGCTCAAGGCAGCCCAAGACTTTGCCCGCAATCTCGAGATCGAGACGGCCAAGATCGGCAAGACCCCGATCGAGATCAAGCGGATGGAAGTGGCGATGGCGGCTCTGAAGGCGCCGACCGATGAGGCGCGGCTCGCGATCCTTCAGGCCGGCGAAGCCTGGGAGCAGGCAACCAAGGCGCAGGCCGAGAAGGATTTTGTCCGCAACACTGTCGCCCCGCTCGAACTGCAGGTCGCGATGCTGGACAAATCGACCAAGGCGCAGGCGCTTGCCAATCTCGAAGCCGAGAAAGAGCAGATCGTCCTCGAACGCGGGGCGGCCGCCTGGGAACGATACCGCGCGGCCAAGACCGCGCTCATCGAGCATGACTTCGCCGTTCGGGGTCAGGAACAGTACCTCAAGAGCCTCGAAGATATGGTTTCGGCGACCGAGCAAGCCGCCCGGGGCATGGCCGATGCCTTCGGCTCAGTTGGGGGCGCGATCGGCGGCATCACGGTAGAGATTACGCGCTTTGCCTCCGAGCAGGCCGCCGCCGCCAAGCGCGTGGCTGATGCCGAGCGGGAATACGGCAAGACCTCGTTCCAGTTTGCCGATGCCCGCACAGCGCAGGCCTCGGCCGAGATCAACCACTATGGCAACCTCGCGTCCGCCGCGAAGGGGTTCTTCAAGGAAGGGTCCGACGGCTACAAGGCGTTGCTCGCCGCCGAAAAGGTGTTCCGCGCTTTCGAACTGGCCATCGCCATCAAGAATGCGGCGGTGAAGATCGGGCTTATCGGCGCGCAGACTGCGGCAAAGGTCACCAGCGACACTGCCATGGCGGCTTCCGATACCGCGCGTGCCGGGGTCGAACAGGGCAACTCGATTATCACGACCGGCATCAAGGCGGTCGAAGCGGTGGTGAACGCGATCCGCTCGCTGCCGTTCCCGCTCAACATTGCAGCGGGCGCCATCACTGCAGGCGTCATCGCCTCGCTTGGTATTGCGATCGGCGGTACCTTTGGCGGCTCGCAGAAGCTGCCGGCAGCCAATGAAGGGACTGGCACGGTGTTTGGCGATGCCAACGCCAAGTCCGAGAGCATCGCAAACGCTATCGATCACCTGCGCGAGGTCGATACGCTCACCATGCGCTACTCCGCCGCCATGCTGGCCGCGCTCAAAAATATCGAGGCCAACATTGGCGGCCTCACCAATCTCATCATCCGTACTGGCGGGATCGAAGCATCGGCCGCCGGGATCCAGACCGGCACGAAGCTGACAGGCCTGCTGGGCGCGACCACCTCGGTGCTCACCAGCGTCTCGAACTTCCTGGGCTCCAAGACCGGATCGCTGATTGGTGCTGGCATCGGCATGGCCATTGCCGGGCCCATTGGCGCTGCGATCGGGTTCCTTGGCGCCAAGCTGCTGGGTGGTCTCGGCAAAGTGCTCGGCAGCGTGGCCAATGCGCTCTTCGGGACCAAGACCAGCATTGTTGGCCAGGGCATCTACGGCGGTGCGCAATCGCTGGGATCGATCCTCTCGGGCGGCTTCGATGGCAGCTATTACACCGACATCAAGAAGACGAAGAAGTTCTTCGGGATCAGCGTAGGCTCGAGCTATTCGACTCAGTATTCTGCTGCGAGTGCCGAGCTCGAGCAGCAGTTTGGCCTGATCTTCCGCGGCTTCTATGACGCCATCTCGGCGACTTCCGGGCCCTTGGGGCTCTCGCTCGACGAGGTGCAGACGCGGCTGAATGGCTTTGTCATCAACATCGGCAAGATTGATCTGAAGGGCCTGACCGGTGACCAGATCCAGGAGAAGCTGACCGCCATCTTTGGCGCAGCCGCCGATAATCTTGCCCGATACGCCGTGCCCGGCCTCGAGCAGTTCCAGAAGGTTGGCGAAGGCTACTTCGAGACGTTGGTCCGCGTGGCCTCCAGCATCGAGGCGGTAACCTCGTCGCTGAGCCTGCTTGGCACATCGGTCGAGGGCCTGTCGCTGTCGGCCAAAATGAACCTGTTCGACTTGTTCGGCTCGGCCAGCGACATGGCGTCGGCCACCGGCGACTATTTCTCGCTCTTCTACACCAAGGCCGAACAGGCATCTGCCCAGACGGCGCAGATGGCGAAGATCTTCGAGAGCCTCGGCCTGACCTTGCCGGACAGCATCACGGGTTTCCGAGCGCTGGTCGAAGCACAGGATCTCACCACCGAGGCGGGCCGCGCAGCTTACGTCGCGCTGATCCAGCTTGCGCCTGCCTTTGCCGAAGTGATTGGCGCGGCGCAGAATGCAGCAAGTGCTGCGGCGATTGCGGACGAACGCCTGTCGCTCGAGCGCCAGCTGCTCGAACTGCAGGGCGATACAGCCGCGCTGCGGGCGCTCGATCTGGCTCAGCTTGATGCCTCCAATCAGGCGCTCCAGCAGCAGATCTGGGCGCTGCAGGATCAGCAAAAGGCGGCCGATGAAGCGGCTGCCGCAGCTGAGAAGCTACGTTCGGCATGGAGCCAGATCACTGACAGCCTGCTGTCCGAGGTTGCCCGTATTCGTGGGACCATGGATGGCGGGACCAAGAGCTACGCGCAGGCGCTCTCCGAGTTCAATGTGGCTACCACCGCGGCGCGGGCCGGGGATCAAGAAGCGGCGAAGTCGCTGCCAGGGCTTAGCCAGACCCTGCTCACCGCGGCCGCTGATGCAGCGACCTCGGCGCAGGATCTCGCACGTATTCAGGGGCAGACGGCGGCCAGCCTTGAGCAGACCGTGGCGATCATCAATGCCATGGCGGGGCTCAGCACGGACACCGCAGCCGCGGCAGCCCCCACATCGGCCGCGCCCTCCTGGTGGGAGCAGTTTGCTAGCACCCAGGCCGCGACCGCAACCTCAGCCGCCAATGACAGCGCCACGGTGCTGATCGATGGGCTGGCGGCGCTCAAACAGGAGCTTTCCGACCTGCGCGATGAGCAGCGGATTGCGTCCGCCACCATCGCTTCGGGCACGAGCAAGACCGCCCGGATCCTCGAGCGGGTGACGCCGGATGGTGACGCGCTGGCCGTGAGGAGCGCAGCATGAAGCTGCTGCGCCCGACCACATTGACAGACGCGATGCTCACCAGCAGCACCGCGGCTGAAAACGACTATCCAGTCTGGAGCTCAAGCACGGCCTATGCGGTTGGCGCCCGGGTTATCCTGACCACGCCGCACCGCAAATATGAGGCCTTGGCAGCTTCCACCGGCATTAACCCGGCAAGTGATCCGACCAAATGGCTGGATCTCGGCCCGACCAACCGCTGGGCCATGTTCGATGCGCGTGTGGGCACGGCGACGACTCGGACAGGATCGCTGCAGGTCGTGCTGGCACCTGGCGCTGCCGATGGCCTGGCGCTGATCGATACCGACGCCGAAAGTGTCAGTGTCTCGCTCAGTGTTGGCGGCAGCGTGATTTACAGCAAGAGCCAGAGCTTCAACATCGGCGGCACGGCGATCGACAACTGGTTTTCGTGGTTCTTTGAGCCCTTGGGGCGCAAGTCAGGCATGCTGTTCCTCGACGTGCCGGTTTACGAAAGCGGGGTTCTGACCCTGACATTGACCCGGGATAATCCCGCCGATGCGGTATCCTGCGGCACCCTGCTGGTCGGCCGCCAGTTCGACATTGGCGATACCGAGCACGGCGTCGATCTTGGGATCATCGATTATTCGAGGAAAGAAACCGACCAGTTCGGGGTGACCTCGGTGGTCGAGCGCGCCTTTGCCAAGCGCATGAACGCCCGGGTCGTCATGCAGACCAGCGCCGTTGATGACGTGCACCGCACGCTTGCCTCCATCCGCGCGACACCGGTGCTGTGGATCGGCTCGGAGAGCTTTGAGAGCCTCACCGTCTTTGGCTTCTACAAAGAGTTTTCGATCGACCTGGCCTACCCGACGCTGAGTTACTGCAGCCTGACAATCGAGGGCCTGACCTGAGCCGTTCAGGCCTGATCTCTCCCGTTTGAGGGACTTTCCATGACTATCACGACCCTGCCAGCGCCGCCCACCCGGGCGGACGCGACCAATTTCAATGCGCGCGCCGATGCCTTCCTCTCAGCGCTCCCGACATTCGTCTCGGAAGCCAATGCGCTGGCGGGCGAAGTGAACGGCTATGCCAGTACGGCTGCGGCCAGCGCTGCCACGGCGACCAATGCGCCCGGGACCAGTGCGACCAGCACCACCGGCCTTGCTGTAGGAGCTGGGTCGAAGTCGTTGACGATACAGACAGGCAAAGCCCTGGTCGTGGGACAGTGGGTCACCATCACTTCGACGGCGACGTCAGCCAACTGGATGCATGGCCAAGTCACAACCTATAACAGCGGCACGGGCGCACTCACGGTCAATGTGTCAGCGATTGGCGGAAGCGGCACCTATGGAGCCTGGACCATCGGCCTCAGCGCGCCATCCCAGTCGAGCGCTGCGCTCCTATCGACCTCAAGCTATGCTGACCCTACCTGGTTGACCTCGCTGGCCGCCTCAAAGCTCACCGGCACCGTGCTCATTGCAGGCGGCGGTACGGGCGCGACGACCGGGGCCGATGCGCGCACCAACCTGGATGTCCCTTCGCGCTCGGGTGTGGGGGCAACAGGTACCTGGGGGATCTCGATCAGTGGCAATGCCGCAAGCGCCAATACGGCGACGACTGCTACCGTTTCGGGCACAGCCAATGCCCTTAACACATCAAGCTCATATCAAGTGGGTTCGTTCGGGATCGGGACCGCTGCATCTGGCGTCGCCGGTGAAATCCGCGCCACCGGCGACATCACCGCGTTCTTTGCCTCGGACGCGCGGCTTAAGGAAAACGTCCGTCCGATCGACGGTGCGCTTGGTGCCGTGCTCGCAATTGGCGGCAAGACCTTTGATTGGCGCGACAGCCATATCGCAGCGCGGGGCGGTGAAGACGGCCTTTTCGTGCGCAAAGCCGACTTCGGGGTGATTGCGCAGGACGTCGCGCGCGCCTTCCCGCTCGCGGTCTGTACGCGGCCTGACGGCCACCTCGCGGTCGATTACGCCAAGCTGGCCGCGCTCGCGTTCCAGGCCATCGTCGAACTCAAAGCCCAGGTTGATGATCTGCGCGTGCAGCTGTCTTCATTGCCCATAGCTGGAGCCGCCGATGCCTGAGCAGGATCCCGCCGTAGAAATGGCGCTCATCCGGGCCGACCTCGAGGCAGTCCAGGAGGAGCTCAAGGCAGTGCGCAGGGAACTCAAGGATCTGCTCGACGCCTGGAACACTGCCACCGGCGTCGTGCGCTTCGTCAAGTGGCTCTCGACCCTGGTCGCAGCGATCGCGGTGATTACGGCCGCGTTCAAAGGCTTTTCAGGCCGCTAACCTCTCGAAGGAGAATATCCATGAACCCGCTACCGCCAGCGTACCGCTGGCTTGATGATCTGCAACCACTGCCAAAGATGGTGGCGGAAGCGCGAAAGCTTTTCGGTACTGTCGAAGCCAAAGGCGCCGCCGACAATCCGGTGATTCTGGGCTGGGCCAAGGAGCTGGGGCTGGCCAAGATCTACAACCATGATGAGATCCCTTGGTGCGGACTGTTCACAGCCATTGTCGCTAAACGAGCAGGCAAAGCGCTGCCGAGCCAGCCGCTCTGGGCGAGGAGCTGGGTGAACTTCGGCAAGGACGGGAGCGCTAAGCCGCAGCTCGGCGATGTGCTTGTCTTTCGCCGCGGTGATACCTCTGGCCATGTCGGGCTTTACATCGGCGAGGACTACGGCGCCTTTCATGTGCTGGGCGGGAACCAGTCGGATGGCGTGACTATCACCCGCATCGGTAGGGATCGCTGCATCGCGGTCCGCCGCCCGGTTTACAAGGCAGCCCCCGCGACCGCGAAGCCGGTTGAACTGGCAGCGACGGGGGTGCTCTCCGTGAGCGAAGCCTGATCCACCCATCCATTGCGCATTGCAGATGGATCATCCCGCCCGCCTTTCGGCGGGCTTTTCTTTGGAGAAATGACATGGAAGACCTCAAACCCTGGTGGACATCCAAGGCCATCTGGACCGGCGTCATCGGCAGCCTTTGGGGCGTTGCCGGCACGCTTGGCGTTCTGCCCACTGGGCTCGATCAGGCTGATGTCCTGACTGTGGTTCTGGCGCTGACCGGCATCGGCGGCGTCCTCTTTCGCAAGACGGCGACGGCTCGCATCGGCTGATTTCAAGGGTGGGGGCTACGGCTCCCGCCCCCCTCTTTTCCCAATCAGGTGCATCGATGACCAGGCTGACCATTCGGCGGGGCGGCACGAGGCGGCTGCGCGCTACTCTTTATGCAGATCTGTCCGCCGGGACGCGGCGGAACCTTACCGGCCTTGCCGTGCTCGTCGTTGATCAGAGCCCGAACATTGCCGCGCCCTTAGTTTCGATCCGCGTGCCTGCCACCGACGGCGAAATCGAAGTGCTCTGGAGCGATGAGCAGACCGCTGGACTCAAGCCCGGGGCGGGGCGGGTCTGGCTGATGATTGGTCTGGAAAATGACAGCGGGGAGCGTGAGGTCCTGCCGACCTTCACGTTTGATGTCCTGTGAACGGCGGTATCCAGATCCTCGAGACCGTGCAGACGATCGTCGTCGAGACCGAGGGCATCGCCGGGCCCAAGGGCGAAACTGGCGCCACCGGTCCTCCGGGCGAGCAAGGGCCGCCAGGCCCGCTCAGCAATCTCAACGACCTCGCTGATGTCGAGGCCAGTGCGCCCGAAGGCGGCGACATCCTGACTTTCTCGTCCCCGGACAACCGGTGGACCAACACGAATTCGGCCAGATTGGTCGATGGAGGTAATTTCTGATGGCCAATACCCTGCGTATCAAGCGCCGGGCCGCAGGCGGCCCGGCCGGTGCTCCGACCTCGCTTGCCAATGCTGAGCTCGCATTCAACGAACAGGACAACACCCTCTACTATGGTACCGGCACGGGCGGTGCTGGCGGCAGCGCCACCTCCGTCATTGCCATCGGCGGGCCCGGGGCATTTGTCGGGCTGTCGGGCGACCAGACCATCGCCGGGGCCAAGACCTTCTCCGCCACGATTTCCGGCTCGATCGATGGCAATGCGGGGACCGCGACCAAGCTGGCGACCGCGCGGACTTTCTCCATCACGGGAGACGCCGCGGGCTCGACAAGCTTTGATGGTTCGGCCAACGCCTCGATTGCGCTGACCCTCGCTAATTCCGGCGCGACCGCCGGAACCTATGGCTCTGCGACGCAGGTTGGTCAGGTGACGGTCGATGCCAAGGGGCGTGTGACCGCGGCCAGCAATGTCTCGATCACGTTCCCGGTCATGTCCGTTGCAGGACGCACCGGTGCCATCACGCTTTCCACATCCGATGTCTCGGAAGGCACCAACCTCTATTACACGGACGCCCGGGTCCGGGCGAACCGGCTTGATCAGCTGGCCGCCCCGACGTCTGCGCTGGGCCTCAACAACCAGCGGATTACCGGTCTCGCAGATCCGGCCGCGGCGCAGGATGCTGCGACCAAGAATTACGTCGATCTCACCGTGCAGGGTCTCGATCCCAAAGCTTCGGTCAAGGCAGCGTCTACCGCGAACATCGCTTCGCTTTCCGGGACCATGACCATCGACGGGGTGGCACTGGTGGCAGGCGACCGCGTGCTGGTGAAGGACCAGACCACAACGTCCGCGAACGGCGTCTATGTGGTTGCCGCTGGTGCTTGGGCCCGCGCACTCGATCTCTCGACCTGGGATGAGCATGTCTCGGCATACCTCTTCGTCGAGCAGGGTACGGTGAATGCCGACGTTGGCTATCTCTGCACCGTTGATGCAGGTGGCACGCTCGGCACCACCGCGATTACCTTCGTCCAGTTCAACGGCGCGGGTCAGGTGGTTGCCGGCAATGGTCTCACCAAGACGGGGAACACCATTGATGTCGGGGCAGGCACCGGTATTGCTGTGGCGGCTGACACGGTCGCGCTGACTGGTCAGGCCCTCGCGCTGCACAACCTTGCTACCAATGGCATTATTGCCCGCACGGGATCTGGAACGGTTGCTGGGCGGACGCTGACAGCCGGTTCAACCAAGATCGCTGTCACCAACGGCGACGGCGTTGCTGGAAACCCAACCGTGGACGTCAACGAAGCGAACCTGACCCTTGGCAACATTGGCGGCACGCTGGGCGTGGCCAAGGGCGGTTCGGGGACGACCACGCTGACCGGCTATCTCAAGGGCAATGGCATTGCCGCGTTCACAGCGTCTGCGACGATCCCCAATACGGACATTTCGGGCCTCGGCACTATGTCGACGCAGGCAGCCAGCTCGGTCGCGATTACCGGCGGTTCCATCGACGGAATTACTCTTGATGGTGGTACGTTCTGATGGCGAACACTATCCTGCTCAAACGGTCCTCGACCGCCTCAAGCGTGCCTGCAGCCGGCTCGCTTCAGGCCGGGGAGCTGGCCGTCAATCTGGCCGATCAGAAGCTTTATTCTAAGACCGCCGGCGGCACTGTGGTGCAGGTCGGGTTCGGCAATCTGACATCAGCGATGGTGACAACCGCGCTTGGGTTCACGCCCTACAACGCTACCAACCCCAGTGGTTACATCACCAGCAGTGGATCGATTACCGGCTCCGCCGGATCTTGCACGGGCAATGCCGCGACCGCGACCAAGTGGGCAACCGGGCGGACCATTGCGCTCACTGGCGACGTGAGCGGGACCAGCGCTACCTTTGACGGATCTGCCGCGCTCTCATTTGCAACAACGCTGGCGAACTCTGGCGTAACGGCTGGGACCTACAATAAGGTCACGGTCGATTCCAAAGGACGGGTTACTACCGGCGCTTCGCTTGCGTCCGCAGATGTGGCTGGAGCCCTTGGGTATACCCCTGCAAACAAGGCTGGAGAGAGTTTTAATGGCTCGATTTCTGTGAGCGGGACGATCACTGCGACCGGCGACATCACCGCCTATTCTGATGAAACTCTCAAGAGTGACATTAGGACCATCTCGGGCGCTCTGGATCTCGTCGCCAGCATGCGCGGGGTCACCTTTACCCGGATCGACACAGGGCTTCGCGGTGTTGGCGTGGTCGCCCAGGAACTGGCGGCAGTCATCCCAGAGGCAGTTCTGGCTCACGATGATGGCTTGTTCTCGGTTGCCTACGGCAATCTGGTTGGCGTTCTGATTGAGGCGGTGAAGGACCTCGCCGGCAAGGTCGAGCTCCTTGAGGCCAGAACATGACCCTCCAGTCGTCAGGGGCGATTTCGCTCTGCAACGTCGCAACTGAGCTTGGCCGCGCATCAGGCACGATGACCTCTCTGGTGGAAGCGGCAGTGCGCAGCCTGGCAGGCGTGGTATCGGGACCGATCTCGCTGTCCGGTCTTTACGGCAAGTCGAGCGAAAGCTTCTGGCATGCAAGCCTTGGCGCCGGCGCGTTCAACTATCGGTTGCTCGGGACTGACAGCAGCGGGAATATCTACGCATGTGCCAGCATGCGTCTCGCATATCTCCTTGATGCGTTTTTTGAGCAGGGCCGGATCGGTGCGGTGGGATTTGTAATGGTAGGTCGAGGTGTCGACGGGCAAGAACCTTGCAGGCCCTTCTGATCGACACACCCCAATCCGCCAGCATCCCATCCACGAGCTCGCGCTTGCGATCCGGCATCAGAGCTTTCGCTTGATAACATCCTGCAGCATCTCGCGATCAAGCGTCAGGTCCGCCACAATCCGCTTGAGCCGCGCATTCTCATCCTCGAGCTCGCGAAGCCGACGCATCTCGGTCGGCAAAAGCCCTGCGTATTTCTTCTTCCAGTTGAAGTAAGTTGCCTGGCTGATCCCTGCCTTCCGGCAGACCTTGCACTGCTACCCAACCCTGGACCGCCCGTAGCTAGAGTTTTGCACCTCGCTCGACCCCGATGGGTTGGTGGCACCGGGTGAGTTTGCCAGCATGATCGGGGGGATATTCCCGATCGCACTGTGCGGTCTGTCCTCGTTGTACAACGCGGCGACGCAACGCCCACGGAACCGAAGTTCGAGAAGTTTTCTATCGCTGGCATCCCTGGTCTGGGTGTCGAGTTCACGTTCATG
>JACCDH010847168.1_pt1 | contig 26159 bp, 43 predicted proteins | sample 7442481 | NCBI WGS metagenome assembly JACCDH01 (sample SAMN15323433, study PRJNA562643) | freshwater metagenome | isolation source: river surface water | place: USA:Blue River Watershed | collected 2017-08-15 | reverse complement strand
TTGCCTGAGGCCAGTGAGTCTTTACTGGCAAAGTTAGTACTTTTAACGTAAGAGGTCATTATAGAATCTTTCCATTTTTAGCCTGTATCTCAATCTTCTGGATACTCAGGGCTGAACCATTGATGTCTGCTTCGTAGCCTGTCTGAACAACTTTACCTGCTCCGGTAGGGTACGCAACGAGTGTTTGCAGAGAAATACCATCAGAAAATTCTGTACCACTAGTATTATACTCGTTAATTCCAAATTCTGCAATACCCTGAGTAGGAATTTTTGCAGTTTGTGAGTAAAAGTTTTCTTTAAAGTCATATCCCCACTTGATTGTCACATATTGGTTAGTACCACCAATGACAACAACGGAGAGTTTCTTCAGGACAGAACTTACCGAAGGAGCGCCTAAGTCTGTGTGGTTAGTAAAGTATTGGAAGCGGTATAAGTTACCGTTATCCTGATACCCACCATATTGGCCTACATAGCCTGCTTTACCGATCAGTAAGCTCTTATCTCGCATGTAGCAGAAGCTCTTAGGCTCCAAGCTATCCCATGTAGTCACTCGACTAGAACCATCCTGTAAGACAGTCTTCATGTCAAAGCAGTACACAGTCTTGAGACTAGGTAAAGACAACAGGTAGAAGGACTCAAAAGGACTGTAGACAGACTTGATTGTACTAAGCACTTCACCCGCTACAGCACTCATCAGGTCATTACGTACGTTCTTAGACAAGTCACGGAAGGGAGCAGACTTCTCTTGGATTGTACGCAGTACGCTACGCACACCTGTATCCGACAGGAAGATAACATCTGAGCCTGTGTTCTGAATTGTGTCTCTAGCGATGCAGCCAATGCCTGTCAAAGAGTCAGAAATCTTGAATACACCTGCTGAGAGTACATCTTGAGCACCTGAGTACACCAAGATATTACTCTTACCAAAGATGAATAAGAATCCATTGTGAGAAGCCAAGCCTGTAATGTTATCTGCGCCGTTAGGCCACACAGAAGATACGTCGATAGAGCCTGTAGAGCCTGCTGCCCACTTATGCCCGGAAAGGATGTCTGACCAATAGATGACAGCTTTCTCAGCAGCCAAATCAGCCACCCACAGACGACCGTAAGCTGACAATACAATGTTACCTGCGGGAACTGTACCTGTGTAGCCTGACTTCTCAGATACTCGGCGATAAGTAGTAGTACTTACAGCAGGGTCGAACACCAGAGGATCATGCCCAGTTTGGAAGAAGTACAGGCACTCGTTTAAGGCTGCAATCTGCCAGTTGTTAGCTGTGATCGTAGGAGCTACACCGCCACCACCGTAGGTCAACATAGTCAGTGTATTACCTGTAAGTTTGAACAGCTTATTGTTACCTGCTACGATGGTGTACTCAACACCGCTATCTGTCACCAGTTGACCAATGGCTTCTACGTTGGCAGAGCCTAAGTCAGCATTGGTTGTGTTCTTTGGTGTCCAGCCTTTACGAGCACCTACACGACCATACTGGTCAATAACACAGTTAACTGCTGTCAAGGCAAAGCCAGAGGCTAAGTCTAGTGAACTGTCCTGACTATTTAACCCGTAAAATCCCGGTGCAGTAATTGAAAAAGTATTAAGTTGCTGTGCCATTATATTTTTCCACGTAATCTAAAGCACTTGTTAAGATTTCTTTAGAATCTTTAAACTTCCCAAGAGCTGTGTTGCAATGATGGCAAAGTAAACCGCGAACGTTGCCTGTAGTATGGCAGTGGTCAACAAACAAAAGCCCTTTAAAAGCGTCTGTCTCATCGCACTTGCAAATAGCACACTTATGGTCTTGTTCTTTCACTTTGTTATTGTAGTCTTCTAAAGATAAACCATACTCAGTTTTTAACCAGTATCTCCGCTGCATCAGAAACCAGTCTTCATCGGACATGCTGGCCTTCTTAGCTTGGTGTTTAGCTTTCTTGCATTCCTTGCACACCCATGCGTATCCTCTGGTCTTACCTCTAGCAAGGGGGAATAGACTTTCATCTTTCTCCTCTTTACATGAAGAACAGCTTAGGGTCATACAGCCTCCCAAGTCTCTTCCTCAACATAGCGAGAACTTTCGATAGCGATAGCGTCAGCCAAGGAAGCTTTGTACAGGCCGTAGGCTTCGGTGCTGTTCAAGCCACCGTCTTCACCTCGCTCAACCAAGGCACGGGCAAAGGCTCCTAAGACTACAGGCTCTTTAGGAACCAGCATTGTCTGAGCATCTGTTGTCAACTCAGCTTGAGGGATGTACAGGTTAAAGTACAAGGTCAAGCCAGCAGAAGGAACAGGATAGAAGTCAACCTTGGTATCACCGTTAGTATGGATACCGTTAAAGTTGTAGTACATCGGATTGCCTGCGCTTGTGTTGTTCAACAAGTATTCAGACATCTTAGATGTGGTCAAGGCACGGATAGTGGACTTGTTGGTAATGTCTTGAGCATCAATGACTTTAAAGCGAGTACCTGAACCATTAAGCACATAGCCATAAGTGTTGGCTAAGGTCTCAATCATCAAGGTATCGGTTAAGGCATTCCATGCGTAGGCATCTTCTACTTGTCGCTTGGCATCATTTACCAACCTACCAACAAGCTTCGATAATGTGTTTTCATTGACTGTCGTGACTTCAGGTTCGCGCATACGAACCAATACGTCATTGACAAGCTCAAGGTATGTTGGCAGGGCCATGTTATATTCCTTCTTTCTTAAACAATTCAAAGGTGCAAATAGTGCTAAAAGAACTACCAGCTTCGCCCTGCATTACTACAGTATCGCCTTCTTCCATGACCACATAAGCTCCTCCGTCCATGCGTACATACGAGCCTGCGGCAATTGTACCGTTATGTACATATAGGTCAGTGCCGGTGCTACTATCTCGCCAGTAAACAGAAATAGATTTGGTAGAACCACTATTGTTGAACAGGTACATCAGGTTCCACTTAGCAAAGTAGCCTAGAGGAACTGTGTATATTGTCGTAGCAGTTGCTGAACTGAGGTTTACACCTACCGATACTGGGCGTGTCATTTGCTCTTCTTCTTCTCTTTATTCTTCTTGGTACGTTCACCCCGGTCAGGTTTACTGCGTCCTGCTTCGCTCAAGGCGATAGCAACTGCCTGCTTCTGAGGTTTACCTTCCTTGACCATCATGGAGATGTTCTCGGATATTGTCTTATCTGATTTACCCTTTTTAAGCGGCATTTAAGTTCCCCACAATCAGTTTCAGTTCAGGGATGCCCGGAGCAGCGTCGATGTCTTGCTGGATGGCAGCGTACTTCTCACGCACAGCTTGACGCGCAGCTTCAGCAGCGGCGGCTTCAGAAGGGATAGTGGCCTTGATGTCCAGAGGGGCGAACTCAGCGGTGCGCTTGGCACGGCGAATGTCGTGGACGATGTTCTTGGCTTTGTCGATGTTGATGGTGATCATGCGAACTCCCATGCGTTGCGGAATGTGCGGTCTTCAGGGATGTCAGCGACATCCACGATTTTGAAAGACTTGCCAGCAGGAACGTCCTTGGCTGCGATTTCTTCAATGGTCAGGCCGCAGTCAGCAGGAACAATAACCGCTACGCCGCCATCGTCAGTTGGGTAAATGATTCTTTGGTTCATGGTCGCTCCTGATTAACGGAAGATGGCAACTTCAATGATTGACGTATCCACAACTGCACCTGTGCCTGTATAAGAAATAACCGTGGCAGACCCAGCTACGTTTGGGTATCCGTAGTATTTATTCCCCGATCCGCCAGCAGGCTCACCACTTACCAGAACCGCAAAAGTTGTATCAGGCATTGCAGTTGTGAAATTGACCCGATATACGCCGGTACTAATCCATGTAACCGAGCTTACGTTGCCTGCGCCTCTTAAGGTTACGGCTCCAGTGCCGTTGAAGTTCACCCATGCGCGGCAGGGGTATATCGGCGCAGTGCCTGTCACCGTGGCGAACTGAGCCGAGTTGATGTTAGGCGTTGTAAGAGTAGGTGAAGTGCTCAGAACTACTGAGCCAGAGCCTGTGGAAGTAGTGACTCCAGTGCCTCCGTTCGCCACAGCTACCGTACCGGTAACATTGCTTGCTGTCCCAGTAGTATTCTGATTCAATATAGGTACATCAGCAACTTGAATCGCAGACATAACCACATCTGTACCGTTACCTCTGAGGTACTGCCCACTTGTAACTGAACCTGCTAAGGCATCCATAGCATTCTGACGGGTTGTCTGACCTGTGCCTCCGTTAGCAATAGCTACAGTACCTGTCACGTTAGCAGCGTTACCGCTAATGTCCCCAGAAACTTTAGAGCCAGCTAAAGAAGTAATCCAAGCAGGGTTTGCGTACGAACCTGTAGTGACTACGCCGTTAGTAGCAGTACCTGCATTGCCTGTGATAGAACCTGTAATTGTTTGACTAAAGGTTTTAGTCCCTGTAATTGTCTCTGTACCGCTGATATGCACGAGATCGGAAGGGTTAATAGAAGCAGCACTGGCGGCAGCAGCAGTTGCGCTATTGGCCGCAGACGTAGCCGAAGAAGCCGCGTTAGAGGCAGAGGTAGCTGCGTTAGAGGCGCTAGTGGATGCGGAAGACGCACTAGACGAGGCGCTAGAAGCTGACGATGCAGCAGCAGTCTCAGAAGCCAAGGCAGCAGAAGCACTGGCAGCAGCGTTAGTAGCTTGAGTAGTTGCTGTAGAGGCGCTGGAGGCAGCGGAAGATGCCGATGCAGCAGCGTTAGTCTCGGCAGTCTCTGCATTGTTCTCAGATGTCAGAGCAGCACTGGCCGATGCAGCCGCAGCCGAGGCACTGCTTGAAGCGTTAGAGGCAGAGGTAGATGCCGCTGACGCGCTAGAGGCTGCATTAGTTGCAGATGTTGAAGCACTAGAAGCACTGGAAGCAGCAGCGGAGGCGCTTGATGTGGCATTGGTGGCGGCTGTCTCAGCGTTAGTCTCTGCTGTTTCTGCATTAGTCTCGGCAGTCTCAGCGTTGGTTTCTGCTAACTCAGCAGCGGCTTGAGCAGCTAAGGCAGCATCACGAGCAGCCTGAGACTGAACCAAGAACTCTTGGAACTCTGTGGTGTCTGAATCAGAAGTGGCAGAACCTGTGCCACCGGGTCCCCGATATATCGTCATTTGAGTTCCTTAGCTTTCTTAGCTTGTTTAACTACTTTAGCAGGTTGCTGTTGTTGCTGCACTTCAGGAGTAATCTCATACCATTCAGGATTCTCTCTAAAGCTTTTAATGTCTACTTCACGAGTAACTGTAGCAATGGTCTGCGGACGATTGCTATGTTTCATCTGAAAGCTTACCATATACATATCTCCTTTATTTATTACTCATGGATAATAAGTAGTAAACAAAAGAGAGCCCCGAAGGGCCCTCCTTAATCATCAGGCAGCCGAAGCGTCCACAACGATTGGCACTGCGCCGTAGTCACGCAGCTCAGCAGCGCCGTACAGAGTGTCAGCAGTAAACAGAGTACCGAGGTATTCTTGTTTGTACTGAGTCTGCGAACGCACACCGATCTGCTCAACCAGAACAGCCCAGTCGCGGTGGAACATCAGAGCCACGCGGTCAGTTGCAGAGTTACCAGCAGCGGTATCGCAGTTGGTAGACACATACACTTTCACGCCGTAGATGTCGCCGAACTCACCGTTTTGCAGGGTAGTACCGTTGCCTTTGAAAGCCTGCTCGGTGAAGCGGTTGATACCCAGCATGCTGTTACGAGCAACAGGAGGAACAACCAGCGAACGACCGTCCATAGGAACGTCTTGGTCGTCCAACAACTGGATAGCGGCACGGATACCGGCATCAGCGATGTTGGCAGCGTTGGAAGTGCCATAGGTGTAAGCAGCACCGGTAGAACCGATGATACCACCTGCGTACTGAGCGTTAGCGGAAGAACCGCCGCGAGCTGCACGAGCCAGTTGGATCAGAGTGGTGTCAACCTTCTTAGCCAGAGCGTGACCAGCGTCATCAGTGTAGAAGCTACGCAGGCTCGACAGAGCTTGGGCTTCAACGATGTCTTCGATCAAGCGGCTGTACTCGAAGTGATTGCTGATTGGCACAACGATTTCGCCTTCGGTTGCAGCAATCAAGGTAACTTGGTTGCCAGCAGTCTTAGCGGAAGCATCGCCACGTGTGGGCACTGGAATGTGAACGGTGTCACCTTTCTTGCCCTTGAAGCTCATCTTCTTGACCAGATTGGCCATGACGAGGGATTTTTTGTATGCGGCTACAATTTCATCGCTCCAAACTTCAGGGATGAAGGTTGCTGCGGTGGTGGTTGTAACGTGATTGGTTCCTAAGCCCATTTGAATACTCCTATAATTTCAGAAATGTAAAATTTATTTGACACGACGCTCTGCATAAGCAGCCATGATTTCGGGTTGAAGCTGCTCATAACGATCTGGGTCAGTCATCTTAAGACGGATTAAATCCGCACGACGATAAATTTTCTTTGCAACCTCGCCAGAACCACTTGTATCCACACTAGCGGCCTTTAAAGCTTGTGCTTGTTGCTTCTTACCAGTTTCCTGTACGGTGTTGTTGCGAACCTGTTTCAGTTCTTTATACGTGCTCAAGAGTTCGTCCGCTGCGGGAAAGTCAAACTCAGCGTCTGCCTTGGCATAAAGACTCATACGAATAGGACTTGCTTTCACCCACTCCTGAAATCCAGTATCGTTGGCAATAGTGCCAAAGTCAGGATGTTTGGATGCAAGCTGTTGTGCTGTCTTCATACGCTTTAGCTCTAGGTTAGCTTGTTTAGCTTCCAGAACTGCGGGATTGTTCTCGATTGCACGTTTAATTGAATCTTGAGGGTTCTCAAAGAAATCAACTTCGGGCGCACTTTCAACAGTAGTGGGTTTATCTGCTTCGAGTTGCCGTTTGAGTAACTGGTCCGCTAATGAACGTACTTCATGTACTTCCTGTGCTTGCCTCCCAATCATCTTTTCAGCTTCTTGGTGCATCTTAACAATATCCTCTAAGGACTTGTCTTTGTATTTATCAGGAATTACCTTCTCTACTACGACCTCTTGAGGTTGTTCCTCTACAATGGGAGTCTCTTGGGGTTGTTCTTCATCAATCGTGTCCAGTGTTGGGTCAAACGATTCTTGCTCAATAAGTGCCATACTATTATTCTCCTGTCTCTAATGAGATTATAGGACTATGAAATGTGAATACTGATTGCTCAGTACTTACCCGTTTTGAAGTGTTATTCTGGAACAGCGTAAGAGGCTTTCCTCTCTTGCTTCAGCTTCTCACTTCGTTTGCGTTCCCATGCGTCATATGCACCCGGAAAAGCACCTGTGATGCCTTCCAAGTTACATCGAACACTGGAAACAATTCTTGTTGAATGCTTACCGCAGGCTCGACAAGCGAGTTCCCTGACGGTTTCATCCACTAATGCTTCAGAGATGTGTCCATCTTCACAAACAAATTCAAACATTCGACGCATTACTGTGCCTCCTGTAACAATTGCTCATAAACTTCTTCACAAGTCTTCTTGCGGTTTAAAATAAGGTCTAGAATATCCAACTGGCCTTGACGATAAGATAATGATTGTGCGTCCTTTACCGTGCGGATATTTTCTAGCTCTTGCTTTAACTTTTCGAGGTCCTCCATCAAGAATGACCACCCTTGGGTAGCCATAGTTGAGAAGGTTTCCTCATAATAGGTTTGCAAGGATTGTTCCATAAGGAGTCCTTTCATTGATTTGGTTATTTAGGCTGACGATTCTGCATCTGTGCGAGTGCGATACGCTCGTTTGAGTCAATGTCTTTCTCTTTAAGCATCAAATCAGCCAGTTTCATGCGTTTAGCGAAGTCAGCATCCTGATCGAGGTTCGTAGCAGCGGCTTGTACCACTTTTACGCGCAACTCTTCAGGCATGAGCTGAGTTTCAACCATTGTTTGCTGCGCTTCTGCGGCTGCCTTCTGAGTCTGGGCCTGCAAGAGGGCCAAATCAGCCTGCAACTTAGCCATAGCTGCTTGTTGAGCCATCTGTTGCTGCTGTTGAGCCTCAGGATTAGGCTGACTCATCTGTTCCAGAGCTGCAATCAGTTCATTTCGGTTGCTCAACGAGCTATTACCCAAGATTCCTTTGAGAATCAGAGGCAGAACTGGAGTGTCTGGACCTAATGTCTGCAACAATGCAATGAATTGCTGCTGTTCAAACTCACGAGCCAAGATACCCAGAGTGGCTGTAGGCGCGAATTTCACGTCCACAGAGGGGTAACGCTCAGGGTCGAACTGCATGTAGCGCCAAGCGGCCTTATTAATGAACGGAATCAAGAAATCTTCTTGGAAGTTCGTCAGTGTACGCTTGTATTTCTTAATGATGCCTGCCATTGCCATCGACATACCACCTGCGCCAGCGTCACGAGGAGCTGCTGAAGGCATACCAGCACTGTCAACAGTACCTGTAGCTTGCAACAAGAGGCGTTCGTAGTTCTGAGAAGCTCTCACGGAGGACTCATCAGGAGTACCGAAGCTCAAAGGCATCATGATCTGGTTAGGATCGCCGTTGGTCAGGAACGCTTTACCGGGCTTAACCTCGAACTTAGCACCACGAGGCAAGCGAGTAGCGTCCATAGCCATCATTGGGACGGCTGTCAGGGCACGGGCATCACTGTCCATACGCAAGCTACCATCAATGGCCTTCTGCATGTTGTAGGCCTTCTCCGCTGTACCGCGACCCCACACACGTCCGGGGACTGTATCGTCTTGGTACAACATGACAGGACGATCCTTCATCATGTAGGGATTAGCTTCAGCCTTCAGGAGTTTACCGCCGTTAGCGATAACCACAATAGCTTCCACAAGTTCCGAGTATTCGTCAGCTAAGGAGTCCTCTGGGAACAGGTCTTCAACTTCTGCTTCTTCGTTCTCAAGCTGCTCTAAGTACTCACGAGGAACCAAGCCGTAGTAAGTCAACAGACGGACACGACCATCTTGATACTGCACCGATTCTTCAGTGGCTTCCAAGTCGTCATCAGGACCGTCCAAGCCTAGATCAATCTTGCGATAGATGCCACGCTCCATGCCTTCAACGACTTTATGCACCGATACGAACTTCTCAATGGCACAGCCCATAGCGTCATCCAAGGATGTAGCGTTAGGATCAACCAAGAAGTTCTTAGGGTTCACAGGAACCAGCTTAACAGCGATACGGTCTTTCTCGACCACGCCGATAGCTGCTTGACCTTGTACGCCGGGAATAGCCTGCGTTGCAGGAGCGTATTCTTTCTCGGTCTTGACTGCGATTTCGCCGATACCTGTACCGTAAATCTCAGCCATCAACTCAATCTGATCGACAGCTTTCTTGATCTTGTCACGGTTGAAGTCTTCCATCAACTGAGCTTTTAACTGCTCAACGTCTAACGGCGTACCGTTAACGTCCTTGATGTCATCTTCAATATCGAACCATTCACCTTGACCAAAGATAGCTTCCATGATCTCAGCGTGGCGGGTCTCAATAGCCTGCTGAGTAGCAGGGGAGATGATACGGCTACGTTCGGAGTCACGGGTACGGTCTTCAGCGGCCCACTGACCACGGAAGATACGCTCATACTCAAGCCAATCATCAAGGTAGTTCTGGTCACGGTAATCGCGCCACTTGTCAGTGTGGGAGACAACCCAATCAGTCAGTTCTTTATCCGACTCTGTAGGTTCGTCATACTGACTTGTTTCTAAATTGTCTTCCATTGTTTAATATCCACTTATAGCGTCATAAACCTCATACTCATCTTCGTCGTAATCTGGGACAAAGGAGTTAAGGGCGAGTTGTTCAACGTAGGCAAGAGCATCCACCAAGTCATCATGTACACCTTTGGTAGGAAACATCAAGAGCTGGTCCTCGAAGTCACTCCATTCTTCGTCCTCATTTAGGATAACCTTGCCGTGTTCCATCCGTCCTTGTAAGGCCCAGATGATACGGTCAGTCTTCTTCTTATTCCCGTGAGTAAGTGTCTGAATATGAGCAAAGGTGTTGTACTGCCTCATCATGTCCTGTAGGATCGTCAGAGCAGCGTTCTTAGCTGTTCCTCGCTCAATACCTACAGCAAGAGGCTGGAACTCTTTAATGTTCTTCAAGATACGCATACAGGTATCTTTAATATCCCACCGTCCATGCTCAATCTTGTTTACCCACCAAGTTCCATCATCGGCTACCTTAACGACAGCAATAGCTGATTCGTCTAGTCTCTTCTTATTTTGGGAACCTTCTGATATGTCTTCAAAGCCTGCCAAGTCAATGGCGATAATGTATGAACCATCCTTAGGCTCTGGACCTTTCTTGATCCAGTGTTCTTTGAAGATGTCCGAGCCTGAGGTATCAAAACTGGAGAGATACTCTTGCTTAAAGGCAAAGGAACTCAGTGTTCGTTTGGCTGCTTCAATCTCTTTAGGGTCGATGGTTTCGTTGTCTTGGGTAGTGTAGTGCCAAGCTTTCCATTCTTCGTCTGTACCGTCTTTGCCGAGCTTGAAAGCATCGTAAAACCAGTTACGTCCTGACGGCGTGGAAATGAATAAAGCTCTACCTTTTTTATCCGACAGAGCAGCACGGATAACCTTCTCCCAAATCTCCTGCTTAATGAACGCACATTCGTCCAGTACCACGTACACAAGGGACACACCACGAAGACTATCAGGGTTATCAGCGCCTCGAACAAGGATTTTTCTTCCATTGACAAGGGTAATCTCCAAATTGTTGATGTGGGAGGACTTGATCACTGGACGACCTAAGTCATGCAGTAAGTCCCAGATGATGGTACGGGCTTGGCCTAGTGTGGGAGCAATGTACATCACCGCTGACCCTTCAGGGCAGTTCAGAGCCTCGATAAGGAGCGTCACAGCAGACAGACGGGACTTACCACAGCGACGACCAGCAGCTACGACTTTGAAGCGGTGAGAGTCTTTAAAGACAGTCTGTTGCCAGTTCAGAAGTGCAAAGTTAAGTTCAGACATCAATTATGTCCTCATCGCTAACACTACTTACAGTGGGTTGATTCAAGCCAGTTATGTTGATCGAGATGCTAGGTGCTCCACCAGCGTTCTTAGCGGCATCAAACATAGACACAGGGAGGATACGGTCAACGGCTAATTTCATAGCAGCCATCTGTCCGGGATGTCCATCGGTCATAGCAATCTCTACCATCTTGTCTAGGATACGACTACCACCTGTGGCAAGTAATCGTTCCTTGAATTCTTGTAGCCTTGCCGCATCCCCGGCAGGACGACCTACCTTACCTTTTGTACGGTCTTTAACGGCCTGTAGATCGGACTTAGGAGGTCTTCCCTTGCCTCGAAGCTTAGGCTGTACTGTGTTCACATCTGTTGTCATTCTGTTCCTTTACAACATTATCTTGCTTATACGCAAGGTGTCGTTCCTTTGTGCATTGCTTGCACCAAGACGTTAATCTATCAGACGTACTCTTATTTTTATAAAAGTCACTTAGGCTTTTTACTTCTCCGCAGCAAGAACATTTCTTTAGACCATTGATATAGTCAAGCAGCTTCTCTTCTTTCTTTTTACGTTGTACTTCTTGTATGTTGCCTTGAGGCGAAAAGTAAGCATTGTCTCTTTGTTCTTCTTTGTGCTTAAACTTATCGACACTACATGTACGACATGTATGGTGAAATCCATCACGTTCACGTAAAGACGGATAGAAATTATGTTTAGACAACTCTTTGAATTGTCCGCATACGGAGCATTGTTTCATATTGATTCCTCTTGAAAAGGTAAACGGTGTTCAAGACACACTCACCGTTAAAAGTGCTTCAAGCCTATCACTAGGTGTCTTTAATTTAGACAAGCCATCTATGCTTAAAGTACTTTAAAGTATCTAAGACATAAAGAACTTAGTAAGTTAATTATTATAAGTACTTAGTATATATTCTTATAATATTTACTTATAGTATTTAACTTATACATTCGTTGTATCAACTGTGCAGATTCGTCTTAGCAACTTAGGAGTCCATCACCTTCCTCGTCACTTTAAAGACTACATTTATTATACACTACTTTTTTTATAAGTCAAGCTTTTCTTCATCTTTGTTACAATTATTTACATCTTTTACACTTAGACATTTCGTTAACATTGCTTTCAGTGTCCACTTTCCAGTCCTTTAGAGTCTCTACTTTCTACATTTATGGTCATGCACTCGAAGGATTGTCTAGTCTGCCTTGTTTCCTTTGTTGATCAACTACTTAGCGCTTTAAGCAACATGGTCTAATCTGTCCCTAATTAGTTCCTTTATTGCCTTTTTTGTGAACGTTAGAGGCTCCTGCAAAGATAAACTCATACATCACACCCCTCCCCCCATGACTTTGTAGGCTAGAAAGTGACTGAGCAGTCATAATCTAGACGCTAGAGATAGTAAGTGTACATATGGTTATAACTTATAACGATACTGCACAGTCACGATCTAGACTGTCTAGTCACTTTACAGGCGGGAGATGTGAGGGGCGATGTAGGTGCCTACAAAGTACACTTGCAAGTCACAAAACATACTGTCCAGTCACTGGCCATTGGGTTACTGTACAGATATACATTAGGGTTTGTCCCTATAAAATATTTCTCTAAAAGCCATTGACAATCCAAAAAACCTGATACAATACAGTCATCATCAACAAAACCTAAGGGGTTTACAATGTCAATCGAAAGAACATTCCAAGGCGCATATAAGATTAGCGCAATGGTCAACGGTTACTTAGTCACCAAGCAATACATGGGATACACTAAGAAAGAGGCGATCCAAGCCTTTAAAGAATTCACAAAGCAAGGGTAAACACCTATTGTAGGGGCCTAAAAAGCCCTTACAATTACATCATCGCAACAACAAACCAAAGAGGTTACATGACACACCTGACAGCTCTCTATCTCCGCCTCGCTAACGAGCGTACTAGACTATTAGAAGCGACAAACGCAAACGAGATAGAGCTTAGAAAAGTATGGATTAAACAAATGGAAAAAGAGATTGAGGGAGAGATTGAATTTTTGGAAAAGAACGGATTGTTTAATAAAGAACCATTGCCTGACATGGATGCTGATGAATTGTTAAAAGAATTGTTAGGGTAAACACCTACTAAATAGTTCTTGACAGATACTCAAACAAGCATACAATCAACACATCAACAACTGGAGTACACAATGAAACATTACAAACATCGTCAGACATTTGGGGTAGAACCTGAAACATCACGAACAGAAGGTATCATCATCACCATCGCATGCCTTGCAGTGTTCGCCCTTTGGGGTGTCTTGCTTGCATTGGGTGTATAATCCGTCAATCAACAATTAAGGGGTTTCATATGTTCACAGTCACGCACGGCGGCCTGTTTAAAGATTTCAATAGCATCTATGATGCGATGCGATACGCGATTAAACACTGGCAATACAATGCGGTTATCTGGTCAGATCGTCCGTTGTGGTCAGCATCACAGTGGATTGCAAAGAAGCAAGCAAGCCAAGCAAAGGTGGTGTGGTAATGTTCACACGGCATCAACAAGATCTAATGGATCGAATAGATAGATCTGACTTTATTGAGGCGAGGCTATTCGTAAACAATGTCAGGATTCAAGGCTTTATGTCAGAAAAACAATATAACGCTTTATGTCACATGAATAACAGCATTAGACCATGGTCGAGTCGGTCAAGATCCGCTAAAAGCGGTGAGGGATGGGATCATGATGACCTAGCCGAAGGCTGGGCAGGTTATTAAATGACCCTGTACCGTGTAGGGTTTTGGCTAGATGCCAGCTTGGTACAAGCGCTAGAATCCTATGCAGTGCAACGTTAAAGCACTAACTCCCACCAGTGAGGGACTGGCACAATCGAGACCTTTATCATGAAACAATCTGTTACTTTCTCCGCCTTTGTCGATGCTTTCCGTGCTCATGATCGTTATGATTCATTCGGTTATGATGGCTTGCGTATCATCTTTGACTATCTGGAATCCTATGAGCAGGACACCGGCGAAGAGATTGAGTTGGATGTAATCGCTATCTGTTGCGATTACAACATGATGTCCTTTGATGACATCGCCCGTGAATACCGCATTGACTTGTCCCATCTTGACGCTGAGGATGCTGACTATCAGGAACAATGCGAAGAGGCTATTCTTGACTATCTTAATGACCAGACCATCGTGCTGGGTCAATGTGCTGATGGTATCGTTTTCCAGTGCTTTTAAGGGGTCTACAATGTCACGCTATGAAGTACAATTCAAAACATCCGGTATTGTGGCCTTTAGCGCCTCTGAACGGGGCATCTGTCAGCACTGGCTAGAATGCAACGATTACGGGCCTGATATGGCCTATTACGACCCTGGCACGGGGGAGATTGTCCCGGACAAGTGGGTTAGGGGTGAGTGTCTTGGATTGTTTGTCTTGAAGAAAGTAAAAAGCAATGACTGACCATAGCCTATGGCTTGATGCCCTCAACTATCACCAACAACAAGGCAAAACACTAGCCGAGTCGGTGTCAATGGCCGATCAATGGCCTTTTAAGACCGTTAACGGCGTACAAACGCCACAATCACTGGCTTTGCAGTCTGACAAGTCACTACACCGATCAACGCCCTGTAACCTTGAACAATATGAGGATGCACCACTATGACAAAGATTAAACAATTTGTTTACACAATCAAGGGGTGCGAATGGTATGGGCTTTGCGAGGTTCAATCTATTGAGTCTTTGCCCTTGATCGTTCGATGCACTGACCTGTATCTTGAAGGATACAAGGACGACAATCCACCAGATATGAAAGATATTGTCGATTATCAGATTGTCTTGGACATTGAAGACATGGTTCGATTGGAAACTGAAAACACTTAACTTTGAAAGACTGAAATGACTACTTTTGAATATAATGTTAAAGGCAAGCACATTCTGGGGAATGCCTGTGTGTCCGGGAATGCCTCTGTGTACGGGAATGCCTCTGTGTACGGGAATGCACAGGTGTACGGAGATGCTTATGTGTCTGGGAATGCACAAGTGTTCGGGCATGCCTGGGTGTTTGGGGATGCACAGGTGCTCGGACATGCACGGGTGTTCAGCTATGCACGGGTGCACGGAAATGCACGAGTGTTCGGAGATGTACAGGTGTACGGACATGCACGGGTGTCTGGGGATGCTTATGTGTCTGGGAATGCTCAGGTGTCTGGGAATGCTCAGGTGTCTGGGAATGGTCTAATTGAGAAAACATCAGATTATCTGGTGCTCGGTCCCGCAAAGTCATCAGGACGCTTCACCACTGCGCATAAGGACTCTAAAATTGGTGTCCGGGTGAACTGCGGATGCTTTAGCGGTACTGTGAAAGAATTTTCAGAGGCTATCGAAAAAACACACAAAGACAACAAAGAACACCTTGAACAATACCGTTTGTTTTGTCAGATGATCGCCTTCAACTTTGGAGTCACAGCATGAACCACTGGACAGTCTTAGGACTGGTGTTTATTGCTTACCTTTTGGCGGGTTATTATGATTCAATGGCTTATTGATTTGATCTTACCCTCTAAAAGGGCCATAGGAAGCGTTTAAAGGTGCCTAGAAGGCGTGAAGTCTACTTAGGTAATATCAATTGAAGGGTTTACACCCTTAGGAGCTTAAAAATGAAGTGTGTATGCTGTAATAAAACATTGAATGACTACGAATCAACACGTAGACACGCCATCACCAATGAGTTCTTAGACACCTGCAATCGGTGCATGAAGGACATGCCCAACATTCCGACAAAGGATCGACCTGATCTGGTCAAGGAAGCAGACTTTGACGATGACCTTGACGATCCTGACACCATGGGCAATGACCTAGATGTCACCTCTGTTACAATTGGTTACAATTCAGGGCTTGACAAAGACTAATCGTGGCATATAATAATACTATAGAGACACTAAGATGTTTCATAGATGCTTCTATGTTAAATACTATAAGTACTTACTATAAGTATCTTATAACATTAACGTAAAAGCACATAAGTAATGTCTTAGGTACTTTAAAGTAACATTAAAGCACTGTTGTAACATAGACAATGTTAGATATGTGTCTAAATGTTACGATTTTGTCGGTAAATGTTTGTAAATACAGACAGAAAGAACTTATCATGAACGAATCAATGATTGAGTATATGGACAACCAAGAGCAAGAACTTGTACAATTTGAATGTTGGTATCACTCTGTTGTCGATGATATGGCTGGTCTTATCCGTGCCAACGGCTATGAACAGGTCATGTATGACGTGATGCAAGCAGTCAAACGTATGGAGACACAAGAATGATTGTCTCACTGTTTGTGGGTGTCTTAACACTTTTAAAGGTGGTCTTAAAATGATGAACGGAGTGAATGTATGAGCCGGTTTAGTCTTAACTTGAACATCGGTGAAGCCGCTACAGCTACTGTCTGCTTTGATCTTGAAAGCGATGGGGACAACTCGGGCATCTATTGGCCTTCACTGGAAGTATGGTACAAAGGTGTCGACATTGTGGACACACTTGACCAGAATGACCTGAATGACATTGATAGGCAGGTGAAGCGTAGATGGGATGAGATTGAGGACCAGATTAGGGATCAATGGTATGACTAAAAGGAACGTAAGATGACTTCAAAGTTTCTTCGCCATCTCTCCTGCGATCATTGTGGGAGTTCTGACGCAGCGGCGCTCTATGATGACGGGCACACTCACTGCTTCAACTGTGGGACAACAGAGCACGAAGGTGCTTACGATGAACTAACGGTAATGAGGGACGCTGTAGCCCCTCGCAAGAAAGCAATTATGGACATCCGAGGACAATGTAAATCAATCCCTGAGCGAGGAATCAGTCAGGCAACATGTGAGAAGTATGGGGTAACAACCGATGGAGACAATCAGTATTATCCTTACACTGACGCAGACGGAGTTAGAACGGCTGTTAAACAACGCAATGTTCCTTCAAAGTCTTTCTCCATCACCGGAGACTTCAAAGGAGCAACACTATTCGGTCAACATCTCTTTCACGCTGGAGGAAAGGCTGTCACCATCACAGAAGGAGAACTTGATGCTCTCGCAGCTTTCCAGATGCAAGGGAGCCTTTATCCTACAGTGAGTATCCGTAACGGTGCTCAGGCTGCTTTGAAGGACTGTAAAGCCCAGTATGAGTGGTTGAACAGCTTTGACTCGGTAGTGATCTGCTTTGATGCCGATGAGCCGGGTAAGAAGGCAGCTAAGGAAGTGGCTGAATTGTTCGGGAACAAGGCCAAGATTGTCCAGCACAAAGCAGGTTACAAAGATGCTTGTGACTACCTGATTGCAGGGGCTACCAGGGACTTTGTTAACGAATGGTGGAGGGCTGCTCCGTATGTGCCTGATGGTATTGTTAACGCTGCTGACCTCTGGGAGGAAATCTCTAAGCCAGAGCCCGTGGCAGAGGCTCAGTACCCTTGGAAGGGCTTGAATAAGCTCTTGTATGGTATCAGGCCAGCGGAGTTGATTACAGTCACAGCAGGCAGCGGGCTGGGTAAGAGTCAATTCCTGCGGGAAATCTTATACTTCCTGTTGAGAACTACGGAGTGGAACATTGGTGGACTATTCTTGGAAGAGTCTACTCGTAAGACAGCACGTAGTATTATGAGCCTGCATGCTAACAAACTGTTGCATCTGCCTGATACACCTACAACTGAACAGGAATTGAAGGAGGCTTTTGATGCCACATTGGGTTCTAATCGTATTTATCTCTTTGATCATTTCGGTAGCAGTGACGTGGATAATATCTCTAACAGAATCCGCTACATGGCTAAAGCTTGCGATTGTAGGGTTGTGTTTCTGGATCACATTAGCATTGTTGTCAGCGGTCAAGATCTTGGTGATGAGCGAAAAGCTATTGATAACATGATGACGAAGCTCCGCACACTTGTTCAGGAGTTGAACATTACCCTGATCTGTGTGAGTCATCTTCGTAGGCCTCAAGGCAATCAAGGGCATGAGGACGGAGGTAGTGTGTCATTGTCACAGCTGAGGGGCTCTGGAGCCATTGCACAACTGAGCGATGCAGTGATTACCTTGGAGAGAAATAGTATGGCTGAAAACGAAGATGAACGACACTTGACCAAGATTGCAGTGGCTAAGAATCGGTACAATGGCGAGACCGGTCCTGCTTGTAAGTTGCAATACAACGGGTATACTGGACGTATGATTGAAGTTGAAGAGGAGGCACTATGAGCGGAGCGTCGAGTGATGGCGGTAAAGGATCAGCACCAAGGCCCATCCCAGACCCTCAGAAGTTCAGGGATAATTGGGATCAGATATTCGGTAAGAACAAACAGAAATCTAAAGAGGAACAGCAATGAAAACAGTAATTGAGATGGCGCGTGAAGCAGAGGCTCATGCCGTTCCTATGACACCAGAAGGTGTTAAAAGTTCGCAAGAAAGGTGGAGAGGTTTTAACCAAGGCTATAAACAAGCCATAAAAGATTGTGTGGACCTGTTAATGGTACAGCACGAAGCAGCAAAAGGGCAGCATAACTATTGGCAAGTTGCCGCTAACTTGATTGAAGCAGAATACGGAGTTCACCGTGACGATTGAGCACCTAATCGTAGGGGCTACCGGAGTAGGATACCTGATCGTAGGTGTGCTACAATGGAGCAAAGGAGAGATATCTAATGGGATGATCTGGGTGGGATATAGTTTTGCACAGGTGGGGTTATGGCTAAATCTGAAATGAAACTTTATGCTTGTTATGAGACATCTCTTGTTCCGTATGAAGGTTACGATACATTGATTGCTATCTTCGACACGGATAAAGCAGCAAAAGCATATGTAACTATGCTGGACAAAGCATATGGAAGTGAGTATACTTGTTATACATATGAGATATTTGAACTTAATAAACCTCAAGTGGAGTGAAAATGCCTGATATCAGTATGTGTAATGACTATTCATGTCCTAACTTTGAACGGTGCTACCGAGCACAGGCAAAGCCAAGCATTAGGCAGAGTTACTTTATAGACTCACCTCGTGAGAAGGATGAATGTAAGTATTATTGGCCTCTGGAAGAAACAAATGAGAATCGTTCTAGATATCGAAACCAACCTAGCTCATGATAAAATTCATGTTGTTGTAACCAAAGACATTGACACCGGAGAAGTAAGAACATGGAAAGTAGCCGACAACCTGCGGGAGTATTTAAAGGGCGTGTCATTGATAGTAGGGCACAACGTCATTGGCTTCGATGCACCAGTATTGAATCGCTTATGGAAGACGAAGATTCGTTTGAATCAAGTGTACGATACATTGATAGTAAGCAGGCTTCTCGACCCGAGCAGGGAGACAGGACACAGCCTCGAAGCTTGGGGAAACACATTAGGGTTCCACAAGATTGACTATGCTGCTGTGTGGCAGTGGATGATGGACAGAAAGGAAGCGTATGCCGGAGAGTGTTTTGACAATCCTATTAACAGCCTTCTTGATCATTACTGCATTAGGGACGTTGAAGTTACTGCTAAACTGTATCTTAAACTATGCAATGAGTTTAATGAGAAACAGTTCAGTCTGGAATCGTTGGAGTTAGAACAAAGCGTTGCGGCTATCATTGCTCAACAAGAAAGGAATGGGTTCAAACTTGACCAAATCTACGCAACCTGCTTACTTGCTGACATCAAGTCAAAAGTGGCAGGAATATATGAGCGAATGCAACAGAGATGGCCTCCTGTCACTGTTGAGCGATACTCTGACAAAACAGGAAAGAGACTCAAGGACAGCGTGGTTACTTTCAACCCCGGAAGCCGACAACAGATCGGAGAACGACTGAAGGAACTTGGGTGGAAACCTAAGGAATTTACCGAGACAGGTCAACCAAAAGTGGACGAGACTATCTTGGCTAACATCAAGATTCCAGAGGCTCAGATCATTGCTGAGTATTTGATGCTACAGAAACGTATCAGTCAGATTGAATCATGGATGGAAGCTGTAGGTAAGGACGGTAGGGTTCACGGTAAGGTTATCACCAATGGCGCTGTTACAGGTCGGATGACCCACAGTAGCCCTAATATGGCTCAAATTCCAAACAGTAGCTCCATTTATGGGCCTGAATGTCGGGAATGTTGGACAGTAGAGGATGGCAATGTGTTGGTAGGTTGCGATGCTTCAGGACTGGAGCTTCGTATGCTGGCTCACTATATGAGGGATCAAGGATATGTCAGAACGGTTACAGAGGGAAGTTCTAAAGATGGTACAGACGTACATACGGTCAACCAACGAGCTGCTGGACTATCTACCCGAGATAATGCCAAAACATTCATCTACGCCTTTCTCTACGGCGCTGGAGATGGAAAGATTGGAAGCATCGTTGGTGGAACTGCTAAAGATGGTGCAAGACTCAAAGCAAAGTTCCTCGAACAGACCCCTGCCTTACGGAAACTTCTTGAGCGCGTTTCAAAGCAAGCAGCCAAAGGATGGGTTCCCGGACTTGATGGGAGGCGTATTTGGGTTCGATCCGAGCATGCAGCTCTCAATTCGCTCCTTCAAGGAGCAGGCGCTGTAGTAATGAAGAAGGCTCTGGTCTTGGCATGTGATAGGCTAAAGAAAGAAGACGTATGGTTTAAACTAGTGGCTTCGGTACACGATGAGTATCAGTTTGAAACCAGACCGGAGCTTGCAGATACTCTCGGAAATATTGTAAGAGAAAGTATTATTGATGCAGGTAAACATTTTAACTTAAGGTGTCCATTAGATGGAGAATACAAAACAGGGAAAAGCTGGAGACACACCCACTAGAACGTGTATTAAATGTGGGCTATGTTCTGATGATCTAACTTTATTTGCACAGAGTAAGCAAGCTAAATATGGAAGACGTAATATGTGTTACCCATGTGCTTACAAAAAGAATAAAGACAATCCTAAAATGAAGGACTGGAAAACAGACCATCAAACAAAGAAAAGATATGGAGTAGACGCTACAACATACAAGCAACGCATGGCTACTAGCGGATGTTGTGAGATATGTGGAAAGACTGAAGAACTGTGTTATGATCATTGTCACGATACTATGAAATTTAGAGGAGTGTTGTGTCGAGGATGTAACAGGTCTTTAGGGCAATTAGGGGACAGTGTTGAAGGAATTCAAAAAGTACTTAAGTATTTGACGAAAACCGTTGACATTCCCTAAAGGTGTGATAAACTATTAGGTAAGCGAGTGTGGTGGAACTGGTATACACAGCAGACTTAAAATCTGCCGCCGAAAGGCTTGAGGGATCGAAGCCCTCCACTCGTACCAACAATCAGCTTGATCTGACACCTCTGCGCCGTTACTAGTGGAGAAGCTCTGGGGATTCCCGGAGGGCAGTGTCCCTGTAGTATAGTAAGCAGGAACTTTCATAAACGGAAATTAAATAAGGAAATTCAAATGGACAACAAACCTGTCAAAGTCTCTGGTCAACTCTTCTGGGCTAACTGGATGAAAGAGTTCAACACCAAGTTCAACAGCGAGAATGAAAAGTACGAATGTACACTTGGTATGCTGTCTGACAAGGCTTGTGAGGCACTTAAAGAGCAAGGTATTGTGATCAAGAACAAGGACACAATGGGTAACTACATTGTAGGTAAGTCCAAGTTCGTGTTCGAGCCTGTGGACACTGAAGGTAACGCTGTTGACATCAGCAAGATCGGTAACGGCACTAAGGTAACGGCCTTGGTTGGCTCCTACCGTCACAAGATGTCAAGCAAGTATGGTGCTGCTCCGTCGATCAGTAAGATCATCGTGACTGACTTGGTTGTCTACGGTGAGGACGCTGAAGGCGAAGATGACTCAGACGTCCTCTGACGAGCCTAAGATTGCGTTGGTCGATGCTGATTTTCTTGTCTACCGTATTGGATTCAGTACTGAGGATGAGCCTGTCAGCATCGCTAAGGCACGATTAACGGAGTGGTTAGAAGACTTTATCTATATCAATCTCAAAGCTGATGAATACAAAGCTTGGATTACAGGTAAATCTAACTACCGTTATGACATTGCCAAGACAGTGCCATACAAAGGCAACCGTAAGGATGTACAACGACCTAAGCACTACGAAGCCCTACGGGAGCATCTAGTCAAGCGTCATGACGCTATCGTTACGGTTGGTGAGGAAGCTGATGATGCCGTGGGTATTGAGTCCACAAAGCTCTTAGATAAGTGCTGGATTGTTCATGTGGACAAAGACCTAGATCAGCTTCAAGGATGGCACTACAACCCTGTAAAGGATGAGAGATACTATGTCGATGACTATACAGCGTATCATGCTTTCTGCACTCAGTTACTCACGGGCGACAGGGTTGACAACATCCCGTGCTTGGCTGGAGTTGGCCCTAAAAAAGCTGAAAAAGCACTCAAAGATGCGAAGACAAAAGAAGAACTCATCCAAGCAGCGTGGGAAAAGTATCAAGAACACGGCCATACGATGGAATACTTTACAGAACAAGGACAGCTTTTGTGGCTGAGACGATATGAAGGACAAATATGGCAACCGCCAAGCAAGTTGCAATTAAGTACGGATTCAGATCAGGACTTGAAGAGCGCATAGCGGAACAGTTAGAGAGTCTAGGTGTTGCATACACATACGAGAAGGTTAAGCTGAAATACATCAAACCTGCTTCCTCTCATGTGTACACGCCAGACTTTCAACTTCCTAACGGGATCATTGTGGAGACAAAGGGACGCTTCTTAGCGCCTGATCGTCAGAAGCATTTGTTGGTTAAAAAACATAACCCCGAGCTTGACATTCGCTTTGTCTTTAGCAATTCAAATGCACGTATTAGCAAGACAAGTAAGACTACTTACGCTATGTGGTGTAGAAAGAATGGCTACCTCTTTGCTGATAAGACTATTCCTGAGGAGTGGATAAATGAGTGACGTAGAGGCCTTTTACGAGTCTTCAAGGAAGTACTTTCCCGGTGCTCGTCCTTGGAATAAACTGAATCCGTTTGAACAGATGCAGGTTATTCAAGGTATCAATTTAATCTTAGGAGTGCTGACAGATGAAAGTTGAGTGTATTAAAGAGAACGAAGATGGCAGCGTCAGCTATTCCTTTGACCTAACATCCGAAGAAGCTGAGTCCTTACTTCGATTGGGTATCTTGGAAGCCCTTAAAGCAGGTATCCGTGAAGGCGATAAATTGATAGTGGAGGACAAGATGTCTAAGGTAAGTTTGGTGTGTTACTCTGTCCCTGCTCCGGGACTGGTTGAAAAAGGTATTAAGGATGCTCAAGACCTACTAGCATACATGGCTCGCGTCTCTAACCCAGACAACCAATACGCAACTGAGACAGGCCCGAAGCTTCTGAAGTATCTGATTAACAACAAGCACTGGAGTCCTCTGGAGATGGTTCATCTGTCTTTGGAGATTGAGACTACCCGTGACATTGCACGACAGATTCTCCGGCATCGTAGCTTCAGCTTCCAAGAGTTCTCTCAGCGATACGCTGCTGTGCAGGGCTTTGAGTTGTCTGAGGTACGCTTGCAAGACGTTAAGAATCGACAGAATAGCCTAGAAGTAGGTGACTCTGATTTGCATAACTGGTGGTTCAAAGCACAGCAAAGGATTCGTGATGATGCTGAATTGGTTTATAACATGGCTCTTGCCAAAGGGGTTGCCAAAGAGCAAGCACGAAAGCTACTGCCTGAAGGTTTGACCATGAGTAAGATGTACATGGCAGGTAATCTGCGTAGTTGGCTTCACTATGTGGATATCCGCTGTGACAAGGCTACGCAGAAGGAGCACCGAGAGGTTGCTGAACAGGTGAAACTGATCGTCTGTGAGCAGTTCCCTGCCGTTAAAGAGTTGTTTTATGCGAAGGAATTGAACAATGCGTATTGAACAGATTGAAGACTTGCTGGACGAGTTTGACTTTGAGAAGGTAAAGAAAGTTATGGACTGTCTTAAATGGACTTACCATAACAGTCCTGACAGTGAGGTAACTGTTGGAGAGCTTCGGCGTATGGCTCGTTACCTGCTGGAGAGAGCTTACAACAGTGATCCTTCCCCAGAGTATTACACAAGTAGCGGAGGCTTCGACGTGACGCGGTATATGTATCCCGGAGATTGTCAGAAATATTTGACATTGAAGTTTGTAGTAACAGAATGGAGTAGCCCAACATGCTGATGGAAGATTATCAAGAGCTAGCGTGGAAGACTGCGCTAGATACTGCAAAGAACCCTGCTTACATGGTGGCTAATCTGACCTCTGAAGCCGGTGAAGTTGCAGGTAAGTATGCCAAATGGATTCGAGATGGTGTCTTGGACGAAGCAGGCATGCAAAAGGAAGTAGGTGATGTGCTCTGGCAGATTGCTGGATTGTCTACGGTGATGGGTTGGAGCTTGGCTGATCTAGCCAGTCAGAACCTTCGTAAACTTGCACAACGACAGATGAACAATACCCTCACAGGTCAAGGAGATAATCGATGATCAATGAAAATGATGTGATGCAAAAGTATGGCTTTATATACGTGGATTGTACAGGTAAAGTTTACCGTAAAGAGATTGAGACAGGAGGTGCTTCATGGCACGAATGCCTGAATGACTATGTACGCTTCTTGGAATCAATCTACGGATACAATATCATGGAGCAGGTACGCATTAAAGAACCTGCGTGGCTGGATACAATGTATGCACATTACTCAGATTACCTCGATCCTTGGACCGGTGAGTACTTCAATGATGACTGTGATGATAAAGAAGTAGGCAATGATGATCTTGGAGACTGGTAACCAATGAAAATCTTAGTTATTCCTGACTGTCAAGTCAAAGAAGGAGTAGCTTTGGATCATCTTGAGTGGGCAGGAAAGGCTATCTGCGACTATCGACCTGATGTTGTTGTAAACATCGGTGATTTTGCAGACATGCCTTCCTTGTCCACCCATGATGTCAAAGGCTCTAAGTACTTTGAAGGTCTTCGGTACAAGAAAGATGTAGAGGTTGTGAAGGAAGCTATGAAGAAGCTCTTACAGCCTCTGCGTGACTTACAGAAGACTCAGAAGGAATCCAAGCACAAGGTGTACAAGCCTCGTATGGTACTGACTCTAGGCAACCATGAGAACCGTATTAACCGTGCTGTGAATAACAATCCTACGCTGGAGGGACTCATTAGTGTTGATGACCTTGGCTACGACAAAGATTGGGAAGTACATGAATTTCTTCATCCTGTGTTTATCAATGGGGTTGGTTTTAATCACTACTGGCCTGTGGGTGCAATGGGCAGACCCGCTGGCACTGCTTCTGCTATTGTGAATAAGCTGCACATGAGCTGCGTTGCAGGTCATCAGCAAGGTAAGCAGATCGCCTACGGTAAACGTGCTGACGGTAAGCCTATCTGTGCTATCATTGCAGGTAGCTATTACTTGCATGATGAAGATTACATGGACCAGCTCTCTAACCGTCACTGGCGGGGGCTGGTAATGTTGAACGATGTCAAGGATGGAGGCTTCGACGAGATGCTTTTGTCTATTGAGTACTTGGAGAGGAAGTATGGAAAACAAGTGTAATTCGTGCTTCTATGCACTAATGGACAGGGACTTGGAAGCTCCATGTATCACCTGTACTGGGTATTCTAACTACGTGAAAGGATCAGTCTACATGACACAACCAAGCCACGATGCAAAGCCTTTGAAGGAAGCTATTGATGACTGGTTCAATAACACTAATGGCGTAGCTTATGAGGACTTCTGGGTTTCGTACAAGGGCATCACTCATGATCCGGTTGAGAAGCCTAAGCACTATATGCTGTTTGCAGCAGAGGATCTGCGTAAAGAAGAAGGCATTGAAGTGCGTGATGTGATTGAAAAGCTTGTAGACAAGATGCCTACTCATTACGTTACACGTAACTCTTTGTTTGTTCCTGATTACGTACAGATGATGCAATATTTAATGCGTTTCATGGATAAGAACGGTATCGAGGACTTGAAGAAAGCTCGCTGGTATCTGGATAAGCTGATTGATAGCTATGATAAATCTGACGTTTGAAGAACTTAAAGAGAAGCTTCAACGTATTGATGAAGTCACACTTTTGGAGTTACTGAACATCCATAGTGATGACATCATCGAGCGCTTTGAAGATTACATTGAAGATAAACAAGAACAACTAATGAGAGAGATTTACTGATGCGAAACCTGTTAACTAAGAAGACAGCGTACACCTTCGACTATCCAGAGGCTCTGGCCTTTGCCGATAAACA
>JACCDH011394321.1_pt1 | contig 26171 bp, 21 predicted proteins | sample 7442481 | NCBI WGS metagenome assembly JACCDH01 (sample SAMN15323433, study PRJNA562643) | freshwater metagenome | isolation source: river surface water | place: USA:Blue River Watershed | collected 2017-08-15 | reverse complement strand
GTGGTAGCGGTGGGCATTCCCGATTTTGTGACCGCGGAAATGATTAAGCCAGGTGCAGTGATTATTGACGTAGGTATTACAAGAGTGGAAGATGCGACTGCCAAAAAAGGATTTCGTATTAAAGGCGATGTAAACTATGCAGAAGCTATTTCTAAAGCTGCTGCCGTAACACCCGTCCCGGGTGGCGTAGGGCTAATGACTATTGCAGGTTTGTTAATGAATACCATGAAAGCATACGAAGGCAAATTTTAATTAATTTCTACCATAATTCACCGAAGCAGTAAACAATTCATGAGCGAAAATCAACCCAAACAATATCCAGTAATGGAAATGTTTTATTCTTTGCAAGGCGAAGGATATCACCAAGGCAAAGCGGCTTATTTTATTCGCTTGGCGGGTTGTGACGTAGGTTGTGTTTGGTGTGATGTGAAAGATAGTTGGGATGCCAGTAAGCACCCTGTTTTGTCAATAGAGGAAATTGTTCAAACTGCTTTAGCACATCCTGCACGCTTGGCTATTATTACTGGAGGCGAACCATTATTATATAATTTAGATCCGTTAACAACGGCATTAAAGGCAGCTGGTTTTCAAACGAATATTGAAACCTCTGGTTCAAGCCCTATGTCCGGTCAGTGGGATTGGGTATGCTTATCTCCTAAAAAATTTAAAGCCCCATTAGTTGATAATATCGCCTTTGCTTCAGAATTAAAAGTTGTGGTATTTAATCAATCTGATTTTGAATGGGCAGAGTCCTATGCAAAAGAAGTTCATCCCCATTGCAAATTATATTTACAACCTGAATGGGATAAGCAAGCACAAATCACTCCCTTAGTAATTGAGTATGTTAAAGCAAACCCAAAATGGGAGCTAAGTGCCCAATTACACAAGTACATTCAGGTCCCCTAAGTATATTTACACCATAAATTTACTTATGCTTCGTAAGTTGGCTTTCCCATTTTTACTTTTGTTATGCACCCTTTGTTTTAAGGAAGGTTTGTATGCCCAAGCCAATACCAATGCAGCCAACAAACTTTACAATAAAGCAATGGCTGCTTTTGAAAATTTTCATTTTGAAGAAGGCGTTACATTATTAAATACAAGCATCGAAAAAGATAGTAACTATTTGGATAGCTATAGTGCACTATTTGAATACTATATTGACCATAAAAAAAATAGGGAGGCGATTCAAGTATTTGAAAGGGCAGCCTTAAAAGACCCAAGCTATTTTACGCCTTTTTACGTAAAATATGCCACTGCCTATGCTAGTATTGGCAACTATACAAAAGCCTTAAGCATTCTCCAGTCGCGTTACGAAAATTTACCAAACAATCTACAACAAAAGGCAGACGAACTTATTTCAATTTGTGATTTTGCGATTCATCAAAAAATAGATGCAAGTATTTCTGTAATGAATGCAGGTGATAGCATCAACACGCGCGCGCCTGAGTACTTTCCAACAGTCACGGTGCAGGATAGTTTGTTTTTGTTTATGCGAAGAGAAGGCATAACCAGAGAGGATTTTTATTTTAGCACTATTACCCCTAATGGATTTAGTAAAGCACAACCATTAATGGACAGCATTAATGATAGTGATAAAAAGGGAGCACCTAGTTTATCTTCCGATTTAAAAACTTTGTTTTTTGCAGCAGAGTTGCAGGAATATGGATTAGGCAGGTATGATATTTATGAAGTAGCCAAAACACCTACCGGCTGGTCGGAGCCAATGAATCTAGGGCCCAATATCAATACCTCCTATTGGGAAAGTGCCCCTAGTATCACACCCGATGGTCAAGCCATTTATTTTTGTAGCAATAAGCCAGGCGGTTATGGAGGAATTGATATTTATGTTTCGTTTAAGGACAAAGAAGGCATTTGGGGAGAAGCCATCAACTTAGGCCCAAATATCAATACCAAAGGAGATGAACAAACTCCTTTTATACATGCCGATAATCATAGTTTGTATTTTTCATCCAATGGTTGGCCTGGTTTTGGGAATGCTGATTTATTTGTCGTAAGAAAAAAAATAGATGGCAGTTGGACAAAGCCAATGAATTTGGGATATCCTATAAATAGTTTTGACAATGAAGGCAGCGTTGCCATTTCAAGCAATGGTCAAGAAGGATTTATTGCAAGCGATCGCCCTGATAGTAGAGGCGGATTAGATATTTATAAAATAAAATTGTCTGATAACACCAAGGCAAATAAAACTTATTATTTAAATGGACATATTGTTGAAACCACTACTCGGAAAGCCTTACCAGGTATTGTAAAACTAGCCGACTTAACAGACAGCACCCAGTATATGCAAATTAATGTTGACAATGCAGGTGATTTTGTTTTAGCGCTTCCCTATTTTGATACATTGGCTTTGCAAGTAAGTAGTCCTCAACATGAATATGCTACATTCTTAATGACAGCCGACAGTATAAAATTATTAAATGGCAAAACAGTAGAGTTTGCATTATCTCCCCTCCAAAAAATATTTACAAAGAATTTTAAAAATGTATTTTTCAATATTAATGCTGCACAATTACAAACAAGGTCCTACAATGAATTAAATGCATTAGTGGCTTATTTAAAAAGTACACCCTCTGCCACCATTTTAATTGAAGGACATACCGACAATACAGGAAGTGAAAATTTCAATAAGCAACTAAGCGAAAAAAGAGCAGCTGCCATTGGTGATTACCTAATTCAAAAAGGAATTGACAACAATAAAATTTACACCATTGGACATGGCGCAAGTAAACCCATTGGAGACAATAATAGTGAAGCAGGCCGCGCACAAAATAGGCGCACTAGTTTTACAATAACAATTCCCTAGCGTATTAATACGGCAACATTGACTGTCTAATTCATTTATGTTTATGCAATGCAGCACAATGAATTACAAGGAGATGATTTACTCTTTACCATTGCCTTTAGTATGTTAAAGAATATCACTGAAAAGCAGAAGTTAACCATTTTACAGCACTACCAATCTGCATCAACTATTTATCAGATGCAAAAACACAAGCAAGCTGAGTGGCCTTTGCATGAGGCTGCCACTGAAATGCAGTTTATGGAAAAGCATGCAATTCAAGGCTTTTGTATCCTAGATAAATTTTACCCAAATCGGCTTGCCCATATTAGCGATCCTCCCTTATTACTATATGTCAAAGGATCCAACCATTTTAATCAACCACAATTAATAAGTATTGTAGGTACTAGGCAGCATAGTTACCAAGTAAATAAAGTGATCCATGAATTAATACAAGGCTTAAGTCATTTAAAATTGGGAGTGATCAGCGGGATGGCCTTGGGTGTGGATGGCATTGCACATGAATTAGCCATTGAAAATAATATACCTACCTGGGGAATTATGGCACATGGTTTAGATACCATTTATCCCAATCAACACAGGCGATTAGCAATTAAAATGTTGCAAAATAAGGGTGGCTTAATTACGGAGTGCAGACAAAAAACTTTAACCATGCCTTATCAATTTCCAAAACGCAATCGCATTGTGGCAGGCATGAGTGATATGACCATAGTGATTGAAAGTAATATCGAAGGAGGCAGCATGATTACTGCAAAACTAGCCAGAGGTTATGACAGGGAAGTATTTGCAGTACCTGGGAAAATTCATGATGCAAAAAGCAAAGGATGTTTATGGCTAATTAAAAATCAAATTGCCACTATGTACCATGACCCCATTCATTTATTAGAGCAGCTCAATTGGCCTGCGCAGCAAATGGTAAGTCATCCTTTAAATACAACTCAGGGAATGCCTGAACTACAACTAGCTCCTATCGAAAAAACAATCTATTTACTAATACAATCACAGGGACCTATTCACAAGGATGCCATTGAAATGCAATTGGCCATTAGTAGTAGTGTTTTAGCTGGTTATTTATTGCAACTTGAATTAAATAGCCTTATCCATTTACAAGCTGGGAATCTATATTCCTGCAGCTAAGTGGTTGTTTTTCAAGGGTTTTAAAAAACAATTTTGCCTAAATGAGCCAAAAAGCTACCTTTGCCTATGGCAACAAGAAATTCTACCAACAACTCCCGCATTTTTGGTCAAGGCTTAACATTCGACGACGTATTGTTGATGCCGGCTTATTCTGAGATACTTCCTTCCGAAGTAAAAATTTACAGTCAGCTAACCAAAAACATCCAACTCAACGTTCCTATTTTATCTTCTGCAATGGATACCGTTACGGAAGCAAGTTTAGCCATTGCCCTTGCGCGTGAAGGCGGTATTGGTATTTTGCATAAGAACATGAGTATTGAACGCCAAGCCGAACAAGTGCGTAAAGTAAAACGAAGTGAAAGCGGAATGATTGTGGACCCCATCACATTAGAAGTAAACGCAACCATTGGTGACGCCTTGATGTTAATGAAAGAAAATAAAATTGGGGGTATTCCTATTGTTGACAAAGGACATAAGTTGGTAGGTATTTTAACCAATAGAGACTTACGTTTCGAAACCGATCGTAAACGTAAAGTAAGTGAAGTAATGACAAAAGAAAATTTAATCATTGCTCCCGAAGGAACCGATTTAAGAAAAGCAGAGAAAATTTTAAGGCAATATAAAATTGAAAAATTACCTGTTGTAAGTAAGCAAGGAAAATTAATTGGCTTAATTACTTACCGCGATATTTTACAATTAAGTGCATTTCCAAATGCGGTAAAAGACAAAATTGGTCGTTTATTGGTGGGGGCTGCATTGGGTATCACCAAGGATTTATTGGATCGTGCAGCTGCTTTGCAAACAGTAGGTGTTGACATTGTTTCCTTAGACAGTGCACATGGACACAGCAAGGGCGTTATTGAAGCTTTGAAAACATTAAAAAAGAATTTTAAAAACTTACCTGTCATTGCCGGGAATATTGCTACTGCACAAGGTGCTTTAGCATTGGCGAATGCGGGTGCCGATGCGGTTAAAGTGGGCATAGGGCCAGGCTCCATTTGTACCACTCGTATTGTTGCCGGCGCAGGAGTTCCACAATTAACAGCCATTATGGAAGCAACAAAAGCATTGAAAGGAAAAAATATTCCAGTCATTGCAGACGGAGGTATACGCTACACGGGGGATATGGTAAAAGCTTTAGCGGCAGGTGCTAACTGTGTGATGATGGGAAGCATTTTTGCTGGCACTGAAGAAAGTCCAGGTGAAACCATTATATATGAGGGTCGTAAATTTAAAGGGTACCGTGGCATGGGAAGTATTGGCGCCATGGGTCAGGGAAGTGGTGACCGTTATTTCCAAGAAGGAACAGATAGCAAAAAATTTGTACCAGAAGGTATTGAAGGGCGTGTGGCTTACAAAGGAAACCTAAATGAAATTATTTATCAATTTGTAGGGGGCTTAAAAGCAGGCATGGGTTATTGTGGTGCAAAAACAATCAAGGATTTACAAAATGCCACTTTTGTTCAAATTACCAATGCAGGTATGAAAGAAAGTCATGCACATGATATTGATATTACCAAAGAAGCACCTAATTATAGCCGTAAATAATATCTAATGAAACTGATAGGGAGTAGCATTATACGAAATATATTTTCAACTAAAATAATACTCGTCTTATTATTTATTGTTGGAAGCATAAACTACTCTTTAACATATGCGCAGGATAGTATTCAAAATACTAAACTGCGTTTTAGTTTAATTACCTGTGATGCCGGCGATGATTTATATACTATTTGGGGTCATACTGCGATTCGTGTAACAGATAGTGTGCAACAAACCGATGTCGTATATAATTTTGGGAGTTTTGATTTTAGCACTCCTAATTTTATTGCCAAATTTATGAGAGGGGACTTAAACTACTTTATAAGTTCAGCTAGTTACCCTAATTTTTTATATGAATACCAATACTTTGGCCGAGACGTACATGAACAAGAATTAAAATTAACGCCGTCCGAAAAAGTAAAATGGCAACAAGCATTACAAGCCAATATGTTGCCTGCCAACAAATTTTACCTATACAATTTTATCCGCGACAACTGTACTACTCGAATTAAAGATGGCTTATTGAAACATGCCCCTATTAATAATTATAGCATTGGCATTCATTCATATCGGGAAGAAGTTGTCTCTGCCCCTTATCAAAACGGATTGGGTTGGGTTGGATTAGGCATTGATTTGCTTTTAGGAGCGGTGGCAGACCAAAAGCCAAACCTAACACAGGAAGCTTTTTTACCTGCATTATTATATAGGAAAATGGCTTTAAATCCCCAGTTGATTATAGCAACGAAGGACATCCAATTCCATTCAAAACCCGCCGAAAAAGGTTGGGCACCCATTTATATTTTAATAGGCATTTTATTGCTGTATGTATTTGTAGCTAATTGGAACACATTAATCACCCAGCGAATTGCCCGCATAATGGATATTAGTTTGTTATTGTTGTTGGGCATTGGTGGGGGGTTGGTTTTATACATGAGTCAGTTTTCATTACATTCAGCCTGTCATGAAAATTATAATTTAATTTGGCTTCATCCATTGTATTTAGTGGCCATTCCCTTTTATTTTATTTCAAGAAAATGGACAGGTTATTTAGGGTACCTGTTTTTTACAATTACTATAGTAATGATGGTGGTTAGCCATTGGATTCCACAACATTTTTCTAATTCAGTAATGACGGTAATGGTTATTACTTTATTTGTTCAATACCGACTTATTATAAGAGGTAAAACCGCACAATACCAATAATAAAATGCTGCATTATTACGATTATGGTGAGGACCAATTGGCCTATTTTGATGAGGGCCCTAATGAGCACCATAATCAGGGCAACGATAAAACGGAAAATACAAAAGCAGTAATATTACTCTTACATGGATTTGGTGAAGATCATCGCATTTGGCAATCACAAATTACTTTTCTTTCCAAATATTTTCGGGTGATTGCACCTAATTTACCGGGGGTACATTGTAAGCCATTGAATATTCACCCTACGCATGCGCCCAATTTGGTTAATTATGTTGAAGTAATGCATGAGTTAATGCATAGTTTACATATTGACAAGTATTATGTATTAGGGCATAGCATGGGAGGTTATATTGGATTGGCTTTTGCGGATTATTATGTAAACCATGTAATTGGCTTGGGACTTATCCATTCAACTACATTTGAAGATAGTGTAGCAAAAAAAGAAAGTCGATTAAAAGTGGCCGAATTCATTGAAGAACATGGCACAAGGAAGTTTTTAGAAACCTCCACCCAAAACTTATTTGGCAATGCCTTTAAACAAGCCCATCCTGACAAAGTGCAGGATGTTATGGATAGTGTTAGTGATTTGAGTCGCGAAGCCATGATACAATTTGTAATGGCCATGCGCAATCGTAAAGCATATACACATTTGCTTACCCAACAACGTATTCCTGTTTGGATGATTGTAGGGGAACAAGATATTGCTGTGCCTATTGAAGATTCTTTGCAACAAACTCAACTATTGCCTCCAAATAATGTTATGATTCTTAAAAACGTGGGTCATATGGGGATGTTAGAAGCAAGCGAGCAAGTAAATAGTGCCTTGCTGCGATTTATCAATGAAGCAGTTGTGAATTATCATTGATAAAATGAGAAAAATTTTCGAAAAATAAAAACAAGCATTCAATAATCATCATCCATCCAAAAAAATAAAATAACAATATGTCAAAGATAATTTTAATTACAGGCGCTAGTTCGGGATTTGGAAAAGCCATTGCTGAAAAATTTGCAGCAGGAGGATGGAATTTAATTTTAACTGCAAGAAGAAAAGAGAAATTAGAAGCAGTGGCTACTGAGTTAGAAAAACAATTCGGTGTAAAAACCCTATGCTTGGTGTTTGATATTCAAAATAAAAAAGAGGTATTTGAAAATTTAGGGAAACTGCCTGCAGATTGGCAAAACCTGGATTTGTTGGTAAATAATGCAGGATTGGCACTAGGCCGCGACTCATTCATGGATGCAAATTTGGAAGACTGGGAAACCATGATTGATACCAATGTTAAAGGAGTTTTGTATGCGTCTAAAGCGGTTTTACCTTATTTGATACAACAAGAAGGTCATATCATTAATATTGGTAGCACTGCTGGTAAAGAAGTGTATAAGGATGGTAATGTGTATTGTGCCACTAAACATGCAGTAGATGCCATCACTAAAGCGCAAAGAATTGACTTATTACCACACCATATTAAGGTAACGGCCATTCACCCTGGTGCAGTTGAAACTGATTTTTCATTAGTACGTTTCAAAGGAGATGCAAGCAAAGCAGCTGCGGTTTATGCAGGATACACCCCATTAAAGGCAGAAGACATTGCAGATACTGTTTGGTATGTAGCCAATACACCAAAACATGTTTGCATCAATGATATAGTCATGACATGTTTAGCGCAAGGTAATTCAACGATGATTCACAAGGACTAGGTCAATTCCTAGCACTAAATGAATTGATTAATTAAGTTAATCCCCTATTGCTAAATAGTAATTTCATTCATGCTTTGCATGAACGCTAAAAGGATCTAGTAAATGGAAGTGTATTGATATGTTCGGCACTAGTTTGAAATTCCTTCCAAATATCCATGACGATTACAGCAGCAGGTAAGATATTATCAACCATGGCACTTACTTGGCCAATTTCTAGTTCACCTTCCTTCATATCTCCTTCATACATGCCTTTCTTGGCTCTTCCTCGCCCAAGGAAACTTGCCAAGGCCTCTTTGTCTTTTCCTTCACGTTCTAATGCTAAAATTTCTAATGCAAATTCATTTTTTAATAATCTTACTGGGGCCAATTGCTTTAAGCCCAATTGTGTAGCACCTTCCCCTGCATTCACTACCGCCTGTTTAAAATGAATATGTGCGCAGGACTCTTCACTACAAACAAAACGAGTGCCAATTTGTACTCCTTCGGCTCCTAATGAAAAAGCGGCTAACATTTGCGCGCCAGTTCCAATGCCCCCTGCCGCAATAACAGGTATTTTCACAGCCTTATGCACTAATGGAATTAATACCATTGTGGTCGTTTCATCTCTTCCATTATGCCCTCCTGCTTCAAAACCTTCAGCAACAACTGCATCGCAGCCTGCTGCTTCGGCTTTTTGTGCAAACAAAGCACTACTCACCACATGAACTACAATAATCCCTGCTGCTTTTAAAGTGGAGGTCCAGGTTTTTGGATTGCCTGCACTGGTAAAAACAATAGGCACTTTTTCTTCTATAATGATATTAATATGCGCTTGCAAATCGGGATACAACATAGGCAAATTCACCGCGAAGGGTTTATTTGTTGCTGCTTTTGTTTTTTGTATTTGTTCTCTTAAAATTGCAGGATACATACTTCCTGCACCTAATATGCCAAGGCCTCCCGCATTGCTTACTGCACTTGCCAGCTCCCAGCCACTTGCCCATACCATTCCAGCTTGAATAATGGGGAGTTCAATATTGAAAAGTTGCGTGATTCGATTTTCAAATGACATAATCAAAAGTTAAGCAATTAATAGAAATACATTTACTATACTGTATTCAACAAGTGCTGAAATCTATTTCAAAATTATCCGAGGGCTTAAAAATTTTATCCGAAATCTATTTCAGTATTATCTCCAATATTTAAGGTACGACTTAATCCCTTTACTGCCGCATCGCTTCCAATTAAAGAATTATCTAGCACCACTTCATCTAAAGTAGTATAGGTGCCAATGATGGAGTCCTTCACTACCGAACTTTTAATTGTCGTATTATTTCCAATGGTAACATGTGGTCCAATTACTGAATTTTCAATGATACAATCATCCGCAATGCTCACTGGTGGAATAATAATACTATTGATACATTGATTAGGATTAACAACAAGACCTCCCGATTTTTTTAACAATACTGCATTGGCCTCTAACAAGGATTCTTTTTTGCCACAATCATACCAATGCTTTACTTTAAAAGAATTAAATGCGATTCCTTTTTTTATCATGCACTCTAATGCATCGGTTAAATTATATTCTCCGTTGGATTTAATATTTTCTGTTACCAATTGCTGAAAGCAATCAAATAAAATATCAGATTCTTTAATTTTATATAAACCCACTAAAGCGTTATTACTTTTTGGAATAGAGGGTTTTTCTACTGCATGTAAAACTTTTCCTTCTTCATCAATTTCCACTACACCAAATTGTCTTGGATCATCTACTTTTTTAATGCCCAACATGCTAATTGGACTTTCTATCACTTCCTGAATATCAAATTCACAAATAGTATCTCCTAGGGCAATAAACAGCTCATCGGACTGAACAATATCCTTGGTTAATTGAATCGCATGTGCTGTCCCTTGACGGTCATTTTGATATACAAAATGTGTTTTTAAGTTAGGATAGGTTTGCTCCACATAGTCCTGTATTTTCTCTCCCAAATAACCCACTATAAAAATGTATTCATCAATCCCTACCGCTTTTAACTGATCAACAATAAAACTTAAAATTGTTTTACCAGCAATAGGTATTAACGCTTTAGGTTGAGTATATGTGTGGGGTCGCAATTTAGTGCCTGCTCCTGCAACCGGAATAATTGCCTTCATTGATTTCCTTTTTGGGGAGGGTAAAAATAGCAAATAACCGTTAGTAATAGGCCAAAATTGAGATGAAATGAAGGTTTTTGAGGCATTTTTGGCGAAAGCCATTACAAATGTGGATATTAGACCCCCAACTGTTGAAAGAAACCTTTGTATAGGCTTTATAATGAATTAATTTTGCCAAATATGCTGCTCGAAAACTCCAATATTCTATAAAATATATTCAATTATGCAAAGAGATACCCTGGTTTTTGACATTATCAACCAAGAATTACAACGCCAACGTCGTGGCATTGAGTTAATTGCTTCTGAGAACTTCACTAGCTTACAAGTAATGCAAGCCATGGGAGGCGTTATGACCAATAAATATGCCGAAGGGTATCCAGGTAAAAGATATTATGGTGGTTGCGAGATTGTAGATAAAACCGAGCAATTGGCTATTGATCGTTTAAAAGAAGTATTTGGTTTGGAATATGCGAACGTTCAACCCCATAGTGGTGCACAAGCCAATGCAGCGGTGATGTTGGCAATTTTACAACCAGGTGATGCTATTTTAGGATTGGACTTAAGCATGGGCGGTCACTTAACACATGGAAGTGCGGTGAACTTTTCAGGTAAAACCTACAAGCCTCATTTTTATGGTGTGGTAAAAGAAACTGGACTCATTGACTATGAAATGTTAGAAAGCCAAGCAAGAGCACATAAGCCTAAATTAATTATTTGTGGAGCGAGTGCATATAGCCGTGATATTGACTATGCAAGAATTAGAAAAGTAGCAGACGAAGTAGGTGCTTTTGTATTAGCCGATATCGCACACCCCGCTGGTTTAATTGCCAAGGGATTATTAAGTTCTCCATTTAACCATTGTCATTTTGTAACCTCTACTACGCATAAAACTTTACGTGGCCCTCGTGGTGGGGTAATTATGATGGCGAAGGATGGTGAAAATACATTAGGCTTGAAAGACGTAAAAGGAAATTTAAGATTATGGTCCAATGTGATTGACATGGCGGTATTTCCTGGCACACAGGGGGGACCTTTAGAACATGTGATTGCTGCGAAAGCCATTGCATTTGGTGAAATCCTTTCAGACGAGTTTACGGTATATGCAAAGCAGGTACAAAAAAATGCACAAACCATGGCAGCCGCTTTTGTAGCGAAGGGTTATGAAATTATTAGCGGTGGTACGGACAATCATTTAATGTTAATTGATTTACGCAATAAAAATATTAGTGGTAAGAAAGCAGAACAAGTATTAGGACATGCGGATATTACTGCCAATAAAAATATGGTGCCTTATGATGACAAGTCAGCCTTTGTAACCTCAGGTATTCGTTTTGGGGTTGCAGCTATTACTTCACGCGGAATGAACGAAGGACATATTCCATTTGTGGTGGATGCAATTGATAAAGTATTAATGAACGCCGACAATGAAACTATTTTAACAGAAACTAGAAAAGACGTAAATAAATTTATGGAGCAATTTGTATTGTATCCTGAATTGGGCGCTTAATATATTTATAAACTTACACGAGTCTATAGCCTCTCCCAACGGAGAGGCTATTTTATTTGATCATAAAATTTCATAACTTTATACTATGATACAAAGAATACAAAGCATTTGGTTATTACTAGCAAGCGTAGCCGCATTTGTCGTATTGCGCTTTCCATTTTATTATACGCCAACCCCTAATTCCTTAGAAATTGCAGGAAGTAGTTCGACAGGTACTTTAATTACCTTAGCTTTTAGTGCTTGCTTGAGTGCAATTGCTATTTTTTTATATGGCAATCGTATGTTGCAGCTGAAAGTAACGGTGGTTAACTTTTTGCTTTCCGCTTTAATTGGTTTTTTAATTTACCGTGTAAGTGCTAATAACCCAGGGGGTGGATTTACCTTATTCTCTATTGCTTTGTTTGCAATGCCCGTTCTACAAGTATTAGCAATTGTGAAAATTTACAAGGACGAGCAATTGGTAAAAAGTGCCGATAGGTTAAGATAGTTACAAATACTTCCCTGTCTGCGAAGCCTTGCATTTGGCTAATCCGCTGGGAACTCCGGCATAAACCACGGTTCCACCGGCATCACCCGCTTCGGGGCCCATGTCTATTACCCAGTCAGAAGCTTTAATTACATCGGTATTATGTTCTACCACAATTAAGGAATGTCCTTGGTCAATTAAAGCGTTAAAGGCTTTTAATAATTTATGGATATCATGAAAGTGCAAGCCGGTGGTAGGTTCGTCAAATATGAATAACATTTTTTGATTGGCTTTCCCTTTGCCTAAAAAACTAGCGAGTTTTACACGTTGCGCTTCACCACCACTTAAGGTGCTACTGCTTTGTCCTAATTTCACATAGCCTAATCCCACTTCCTGTAATGGACTAATGGCGAGGACAATATTTTTTTCTTCGCTGAAAAACTCAATCGCTTCATCCACGCTCATTTCCAATACATCATAAATGCTCTTGCCTTTATAATGCACTTCTAATACGGTTTCTTTAAAACGCTTGCCGCCACAATCCTCGCAGGTTAAATGCACATCCGCTAAAAATTGCATTTCCACCAATTGTTCGCCCTCCCCTTTACAAGTGTCACAACGGCCTCCGTCCACATTAAAAGAGAAATGCTTGGGCAAGAAGCCGCGTATTTTAGAGAGTGCTTGTTTTGAATACACATCTCTAATAGCATCATAGGCTTTAATATAAGTTACAGGATTGCTTCTGGAAGATTTGCCAATGGGGTTTTGATCCACCATTTCAATAGCATCAATTAAATGTAAGTCTCCTTTAATATCAGCATATCCTCCCACTATTTCGGTAGGTTGTTGTTTCGCTTTTAATAAAGCATTATACAATACTTTTTTAACGAGTGTTGTTTTTCCACTTCCACTCACCCCACTCACCACACATAAACTTTGTAAAGGAAAATCAACATTTACATTTTGTAAATTATGTAAATGCGCGCCTTGTAATTTTATAAAATGTTTCGCGGGTCTTGTTTTTGAAGGAATCGGAATAAACAATTCTCCTTTTAAATATTTTCCCGTTAAACTTTTTTTATCCTTGATTAATTCTGCTGCATTACCTACTGCCACTACTTCTCCCCCTTGGTGTGCAGCCAGTGGTCCCATATCAATAATATAATCAGCTTTGCGCATAATTTGTTCATCATGTTCTACCACTACAACGGTGTTGCCTAAGTCTCTTAAATTTTGCAATACTTTTATTAAGCGCTCTGTATCTCTTGAATGTAAGCCAATACTTGGCTCATCTAAAATGTATAAGGAGTTGGTTAAGTTACTTCCCAAGCATCTGGTTAATTGAATACGCTGACTTTCACCCCCACTCAAACTATTGGCTAAACGGCTTAAGGTTAAATATCCCAAACCTACATCCATTAAGGTTTGAATGCGCTGTTCTATTTCAACTAATATACGTTTTGCAATTTCGCTATCCTGAGTAGATAATTTTAGGTCTTTAAACCATTGTTGCAATTCTTTGGTGGGCATTGCACATAGTTCTCCAATATGTTTGCCGCCAATTTTTACATACAAAGCTTCCTTGCGCACACGGTATCCATTACAATCAGGACAATTCGTGCGACCGCGATACCTACTTAATAGCACACGGAATTGTACTTTATATAAATGCGCTTCTACGTCTTTGAAAAAATCATCGATACCCAAGGCCTTGCCTGTTCCCTTCCACAACTGCGTATATTGTGCCTTGGTTAATTTATTAATGGGCTGGTGAATGGGGAAACCCATTTTGCCTGCTTCTTTTACAAACTGATCCTTCCACCAACTTAATTTTTCTCCCTTCCAAGGAGCCACACCACCATCATATACCGATAAAAAAGGATTGGCAATCACCAAGTTTTCATCAATGCCCAATACCTGACTATACCCTTCGCAGGTAGGGCAGGCACCATAAGGATTGTTGAAAGAAAATAAATTGGGTGTGGGTTCATCAAACTCCATCCCATCCAAACTAAACTTATTATTAAAATCTTGTAAACGGTCATTGTTTTTTTCTACCCACAAAACCCCTTCACCCTCATAAAATGCAGTACCAATGGAATCGGTTAAGCGGTGAATATCATCCTCGTCAAAGTCCTTTACTATAATTCTATCAATTAACACATATACATCATGTGCTTTTATTTTTTTTGCCAGCTCCGTTTTAGATAGCGCCAAAGCATCCTCGATTCTTACAATGGTTGACTCCTTTTTGGCAGCGCGCAAATAAATACGCGTAAATCCTTTTTGCACCAAAATATTTAATTCCTCTGCAATATCTCGTTTTGACTGTTGTTTAAATGGGACCAATAATACCATTTTATCTCCTGCCTTTCCTTTTTGCATATAGGCCAATACATCCTGCACATCATGCTTTTTAACCTCCTGGCCACTTATGGGGGAATAGGTTTTTCCTATGCGTGCAAAAAACACCCTAAAGTAATCGTACAATTCAGTCATGCTGCCAACGGTACTACGAGGAGTTCGGGTAGTTACTTTTTGCTCTATGGCAATAGCGGGGCAAAGCCCTTTAATATAATCCACATCGGGCTTGCCCATACGGGACATAAATTGACGGGCGTAAGAGGACAAACTCTCCGCATAGCGTCTTTGCCCCTCGGCAAACAAGGTATCAATCGTTAAAGAGGATTTGCCACTTCCAGAAACCCCCGTTACTACAATAAACTGGTCACGCGGAAAGTCCACCGATACATTTTTTAAATTATGTACCCTTGCCCCTACTACCTCAATGGAATCTTTCCCTTTTTTACTTACAGCCATACAGCAAAATAACATATTCCTAGCCAATTGGTTGTGCCAAATGCGATAATCTTTTTTGAATTAGGCTTCCCTTGTAAATGTGGATATCCTCGCGCTTCATTTTTCGTTTTCAACAAATGAAAAATGGATTATATAAGTGGGTAATTTTCCATCACTAACCCAACTAAGTACACCCTTACTTAGCTTTCGAACACTTATAAAAAACAACAATGAACAAAGCCGTACAACTTAACGACAACGAATTAATTCAGTTATTTCAAGAAGGAAACACCCGTGCTTTTGATGCGTTAATTGACCGTCACCAGGAAAGAATTTACAATGCCATTTTATTTATGGTAAAAGACAGTTATTTAGCCGAGGACCTTATCCAAGATATTTTCATTAAGATTATCCATAATTTAAAACTTAATAAATACAACGACGAGGGTAAGTTTTTACCATGGGCTTTACGTATTGCACATAATTTTTGTGTAGATCATTTTAGAAAAGTAAAAAGAACCCCTACAATTAAAACGAGCGACGACCAGGATTTATTTGAGGTGATTAAACATTCCGATCATCCTGCCGATTACAAAATGACCCGCAGTCAAACGCATCGCAATATTCAGGAGCTAGTAGATTTATTGCCTGAGGAGCAAAGGGAAATTATTGTGCTAAGACATTATGCCAACTTAAGCTTTAAAGAAATTGCACAAATGACCAATTGCAGTATTAATACAGCGTTGGGTAGAATGCGTTATGGCTTAATTAACTTAAGAAAAATGATGAACGAGCGAGGTATGAGCTTATAAGAATGCTTCTAGTTTAGATGTATTGTTTTTTCGATACAAAAAAGGCTCCTTCAAGGGAGCCTTTTTTATTACAATATCATTAAGCTTAAGGCTTGCCTTTTGCAACACTACATTGCAACCAATTTAAATACACTTGTGCATCCGGCGTATAGCCTACTGGATGAGAAAGCAATTGTTGATTAGGGCTCATCACCACATACAAAGGTTGTGTTACCTGATTAAAATTTTCGGCCTGGAATGTAGCCCACAAATCACCCACGCTATTTATTTGTTTTTCAATACCTGTTTTACCTTTGTATTTAAAGCGCTTTTCAACAGGCAACATTTCTTTATCGTCCACATATAATGAAACAAGGATAAAATTGTTTTTAATATAGTCAGCAACGGATGGATCTGTCCACACATTTTCTTCCATCTTTCTACAATTCACACAAGCCCATCCTGTAAAGTCAATTAAAATAGGTTTGTTTTGCGCCTTAGACAAGGTCAATGCTTTTTCATAATCATTTACCACATTGGCATGCAACCCTGTATTATCATCACTTGTCTTAGCTAGTAGGCTATAATGACTTGGTGGTGGAAATCCACTTAGGAATTGAATATATTTTGCATTTTTAGGAAATATACCCATTATCAATACCACAGCAAAAGCAATGGATACGAGCGCGCCGAATTTTCTACCTATTGATACCTTTGCGCCCTTTGTATCATGTGGTAATCGTAAAATGCCCGCTAAATAAAGTGCAAGTCCTACACTAATCAATGCCCATATCGCTAAAAATACTTCACGTTTTAATAGCCCCCAATGTTGTACTAAATCGGCATTGGATAAAAATTTGAATGCCAAAGCCAATTCTAAAAAGGCCAATACTTTTTTAACGGTATCTAGCCATCCTCCAGATTTAGGTAAACTTTGTAACCATTGTGGAAATATGGCAAATAAAGTAAAAGGCAAGGCCAACGCAACGCCAAAACCAGCCATACCAAAAGTGAGTGCCCATGCACCCCCTTGCAAGGAGCCCACTAATAAGGTTCCCAGTATTGGACCGGTGCATGAAAAGGAAACAATGGCTAAAGTAATGGCCATAAAAAAGATACCCCCCAAGCTACCCAGTCCACTTTTCGAATCGGCCTTATTCGCAATTCCACTTGGAAGCGAAATTTCAAAAAAGCCGAAAAATGAAATAGAAAAGAAGATAAAAATGACAAAGAAAATAATATTTAAAACGGGGCTAGTAGAAATACTGTTAAATATTTCGGGCTGAACATTGCCCATAATATGAAATGGTAAACTTGCTAAAACATAAATTAAAAAAATACTCAAGCCATAAAGCAATCCATTTTTTATTCCCTGCTTTCTGGTTTTTGAACGCTTGGTGAAAAAAGAAACCGTAACCGGTATCATTGGAAATACACAGGGGGTAATTAAAGCAATTAACCCTCCTAAAAATCCTAGAACAAAAACCGACCATGCGCTTGATTGTTGACTATCATGTGCTGCTTCACCACAGGCCCCAACAGGTGGAGTAGTTGCTGTAGTTGGAAGCAACACTTTATTGCCTTCCACTTTTTTCCCATTCGCTAAAAATAGGGCCACAGGAATTTCTTCTTGGTAAAATTCATTCCCTTTGGCAATGGCCAATTGAAGGGTTCCTCTTAATGTATCCGGTTGAAAACCACTAATCGTAAATGTTTCTGTTACTTCTATTGAACCATCAAAAACAAATGCATTTTGAAATAATTCATCTTTTTGATTGGTGGGAGTTGTTGAATAAACCGCTAATGAAGTAGGTTTAATCGTTTCTAATGCATACACTATTTTAGGTGCGACTGTCAATGGATCCCCTCCTGCTTCGGCTGCAGGCGTATTTCCATAAATATGCCAATCCTTGTTCACCTGAATAGTATATTTAACAGTATAGCTACTATCATTTATGGGGGTAGTCACCACTTTTACCTTCACTAAACTATCCGTTTGTGCGAAAGCAGTATGCTGCACAGTCAATAAAGCAAAGACTGCTATAAAAAATTGAATAATATTTTTCAAAATCTATTTTTTAAACGCACATTGTATTCAACATGCATGCTATTGTATGGCAATATCAAAAGGCACTTTCGTTGGCGGTAAACATCTTTCATCATTACATACCATGTATTCTATTTCACCAGTCAATCTTGTTTTACTTGCTACTTTTAAAGTAACGGATTGAACAAATTGAACTTTTTTGCTAAAATAGGCAATCTCTGCCCCGAAGTTCTTATCGAAATTCTTTTCTAACTTACCCAACTCTTTAGTCTTACCATTTACTTGTACCAATGGATTTTTCTTTAGGGTAATTTTAGTGGGTACAGGACCCTTTTTTACAAACTGAGAATAAATATGCCAAGGCGCATCCACATTTGCAGTCAACACAATATCATATTGTTTATCTGATTTCTTCACTGCCTCAAAATTCCATTTAACTGGATTTAATTTTTGCGCTGTTACATTTAAACCTATTAAAATTACTAAAGCAAAAACAATTATTTTTTTCATTACTAAGAAATTAAATTTTATTTATTTAGACAGCCCCAACATGGCAAAGACTTTTTTGCCATCCACATTACTCAAAGCACTACTAGTAGCACGCTCGGGGTGAGGCATCATACCAAACACATTGCGCTTATCGTTGCAAATTCCGGCAATATTATTGGTGGAACCATTGGGATTCGCAGCGCCACCCACGATACCATTTTCATCGCAATAACGAAATAATATTTGATGGTTATTTTCCAAATGAGTTAAAGTAGCTTCATCTGCAAAATACCTACCCTCGCCATGCGCGATGGGTATTTGCAACGCTTCGCTGGTTTCAGATTTTATATATACGTTTTTGCAAATAAATTGCTGATTTTGATTTTGCAATAAGGCACCTGGCAACAAGCCACTTTCGCACAAAATTTGAAAGCCATTACAAACGCCCAATACCTTTCCTCCTTTATTTGCAAATTCGATAACTGATTGCATCATTGGACTAAATTTGGCAATCGCCCCACAACGTAAATAATCACCGTAAGAAAATCCGCCTGGTAAAACCACACAATCCTCTGTTGTAAAATGGGACAGGTCGCTGTCCTTATGCCATAGCATTTCAACTGGATATCCTAAGTCTTTTTCTAATGCATCTTGCATATCTCTATCACAATTGGAACCAGGGAAAACAACTACGCCAAACTTCATAAATGTCAATTTTATGTATGAGGATAAATTTGAAGGCCAAAGTTACCAAAAAGCCCTAAAAATTGTTCTTTAAATTCTTCACTTAACCTAGGTGGTTATACACAATAACCGCTATGGCCGACCAAAACAAGATATTAGGTACAAATAGGCGCTTAGGCACTGAATACCCAAAGCTAATAAAGCAGGCTAAGGGGGTTAAAACAATAGCAGAAGCATATAAAGCCTGTGCCGAGAAAATAATTGGCTGAAATAAGGTTAAAATCAATACTAGTAACAGAACACCCCAATATTTTCGAACTTGAATGATAAACCTGGATTGTTGGTCTCGCCAATAATATAGGCCCACAAAAAACTGAACCGCAATCAATACCAATGTAATGATAATTCGGAAATCGGGTCTTACAAATGGATTTTTCCAGTCAAGTCTGGGTAAGAAATGCCTGAATTCTTGTATCCCACTTGTTAAAAATACAAAAGTGAAAATAAAATAAAATGGCAACAATATGCCCATTAACAACACCAACCATTCGGTGATTTTAAAGGGGCGAATTATGGTGAGTGCAAACAATACCACAGGAATTAAAATTGCAATAGGCTCATATAATAAAATTGAACAGCCCAAAATCAAACCGATATTAAATTCCAATGACTTAGGTTGATTTTGATCGTACAATCTTAAGAGTTTTACCAAAATCCAAATCACCAAGGAGTTGGCTACCAAGCCCGAGCTGATAACATCCCAATAAGGGAATAGGGCAGTGAGAATGATATAAGTGAACCCTGGCAAGTAACTTACCTGTTGAAACATTTTAAGTTTACTCATTAAAATATTTAATCGTATTGCCTGGCTTAAAATGATTACCTGGAACAATATAATTAAAACGAGTGAAGGCAGGGGTTTAATATAATTTACTAAAATGTAGGGCAATAATCCATCAGAGGCATTGGCAATAACCGTGGGAGGATGTATCCATACATGAAAATGCAAACCAACACTAAGCAGTACTAAAAAAAGTAAATTAATATCCGATCTATCTCTAAATAAAAAAACCACGCTATCTTATTTAATTTGAATTTTTGCGAAGCCAATTTTATCCTTGTATTGATAAGGAACTATTGCTTCGTTTTCTCCAACTTGTTTTAAAGAACGTGGCATCCATTCGTATTTCTTTTCGGCCAAAATAATATTTTCACCTTTAACCAATTGTCCCTCCTTGGTTATTGTATTCAGCACAAATTGACTGACTCCTTTTTCTTTTTTCTGATAAACAAAGCTTGTTCCATTGTTGTTATCAACTGTACCATACCCAATAAATTGATCTGTATTGAAATCAGACTGGCGCTTGTCAATGGTTTTTATTGACTGAATTGCTCCCTTTGTGTCAATGGAAACAAAAGCTACTTTATCCGCACTGTAAGTAACCGAGTTATAACCGAATCCTGCATAGGGATTCATCCAAGGTCCCCACATAAATGGTGACATACCAAAACCAAAGCCTAATCCATATCCAAAACCAAAGCCTAGACCAAATCTTGTCCATGGATAAAAGCCAAATGGTCTATTCCAATAGTTAAACATAAATGGGCTATAAAAAGGTCCTCCATAAAAATAATCCCATCTAGAAAAAAAATTTCTATTGCCATTTGTCTCAGCTCGTTCAGCAACCACCGTAATGCTTCCATCGGTTTGCACTTGCATTCTATCTATATAATAATGATCAAATACCGCTTTTAAATTTCGTTTTGTACTTACTGCAGCTCGGAGTGCATCGGTAAATCTAGCAGCATTGCTTAACAATTCTTTTTTGGAATTAATGTCCCACATATAAGTATATAAGCCCTCGATATTTCCCTTTTTTGTCATGGCATAAAAGGAGGTCAATAACACACGCCCATTGGCGTTATCTACTTTTAATCGAATATCATCCAATAACAATGTATTGTTCAAAATAGAAGATTCAACCACTTCGGAGCCATCGGCAGCTAAATAAAGTAAGCTTACTGCTGGTGCTGCATTTTCAAGGGTCATATTTCTTAAACAAAATAAATTGCCTGCATTGTCTAATGCGAAATCAGATAAGTTACTTTTTTTATTTTTTGCATTTACATTGATAGCAGCTTCATTAACTAATTCAAAGTTGCTATTCAAGGACATCATTTTAACTTTTATAGATGCCTCATGTGTTGTATTCACACTAAAAATGGCCAGTTTATTACGATCGTCACTTTGCAATAAATTAAACACTTTTACATTTGAACCTGGACGGATATTTTCAGCTGTGTCAATTATTTTTGGATTCCCTACTAATTGTCCATCTGCATTTATTTCTGCAGCTGCCGCAAACACAGTAGTCTTATTTTGGAATTGATAAAATGCAAAAACTTTTTCAGCACGCACAATAAACTCAATGGAAGAAACAGATGCTGGTAAAAATGCTAAATCATTTTGCTTAACTAATTGCATTTGTGCATTGTACTGTGCTATTGTTGAAAGATTCCCATTTTTTTTGTAAATCCAATAGTTATTAGCCACTTTTCCTAATACTTCATATTGCATGTCCTCCTTGTCCGTCTTTTCAACTCCAGACAAAATGTAAGACTGTGCAAAAGAGGCTTGAGCGCTCAGTAAACAGGTTACTAAAAAACTAAAAAATAACTTTTGCATAGAAATAAATTTTATACGACAAATTTAGTACATAATCGGGTGCGCAAAGCAATTAGCCCCAATATTAACGATGCTTTTAAAAAATTTGTCTGGCTACTGTTCTGTAAGTGTAACCCCTTGCGCTAGCACATGTAAGGCATAGGTAGCCCCCAATTTAATAGGGTAATTTGCCAAGCCATGGCTGATAGGGAAATCATAACAAATTGGATAATTAAATTCTTTAATATGGGACTGGATAATTTCATAAGCCCCCGCTCCAATATCGGTAGGCTCATCGCGCATAGCTGAAAAGCCCCCTATGACCAACCCGGCCAAATCATGGAATAAGCCGGCATTTTTCATTTGAATCACCATTCGGTCCAAATTATAATGAAACTCCCCAATGTCTTCTAAAAATAGAATTTTCCCTTTGGGATTAATGCTATTAACAGAGCCAATCAAATGTGCAATTAAACATAAATTACCACCAATAATGGGCGCTGTAACGGAGCCAAGTTGATTATATGCATGCGCTGGGGTTTCGTATTGACAAAGCTCCCCATTGAATATGGACTTTAAAGCCTGTACATATGGGGCGCCCTCTGCTCCCTTGTTAAATGCAGCGGCCATTGGACCATGAATACTCATGATTTGGTTTCTTTGTAAGGCCGCATGTAAAACAGTAATATCACTGAAACCTATAATCCATTTGGGGGTTCTTTTCAAAGCAGTAAAATCCAAATGACCAATGATTCTGCTAAGTCCATAACCCCCTCTCGCACATAAAATAGCTTTCACATTTTCATCATCCATCATTTCCTGCAAATCGGCTGTACGTTCAAGGTCTGTACCCGAAAAAGTGAAATGTTTTCCGCCTACTGTTTTACCCAATTTTACCGTATAACCCCAACTAGTAAGGGTTTCTATACATTTTTGAACGGTTTCCAAAGGAATGGTCCCAGCAGGACATACCATGCCAATAATGTCGCCGGGTTGTAGGTTTTGAGGTTGAATCATACCGCAATATTAAGTACTTTTGCACCAATGAAGACGCCAAAAAGATATTTGATAACCGCTGCCCTGCCTTATGCCAATGGACTGAAACATATTGGGCATTTAGCGGGCGCTTATTTACCTGCCGATATATATGTTCGCTATTTAAAAGCGCAAAAAAGAGAGGTGGTTTTTGTTTGTGGTAGTGATGAGCATGGAACCGCTATCCCCATTCAGGCTACTAAGGAAGGTACTACTGCACAAGCCATCATTGACAAATATCATCCTATCATTGAACGAAATTTCAAGGATCTTGGTATTGAATTTGATATTTATCATCGCACCAGTGACCCATTGCACCATGAAACAGCAAGCGAATTTTTTAAAGACTTAGAAAGTCGTGGTGATTTAGAAACTAAAACAAGCGAACAATATTTTGACACCCAGGCCAATACCTTTTTAGCAGACCGTTATATAAAAGGTACCTGCCCTAATTGTGGACATGATGAAGCTTATGGGGATCAGTGTGAAAAATGTGGTAAGAGTTTAAGCCCCGAGGAATTAATTAATCCTGTTAGTACACTAAGTGGTAACGCTCCCATTAAAAAGGAAACCACCCATTGGTATTTACCATTAAATAGGCATGAAGATTTTTTACGTAAATGGATTTTAGAAGAACACGCACAAGATTGGAGACCAGCCGTAGTGGGGCAATGTAAAAGTTGGATTGAAGGTGGATTACAACCGCGTGCTGTAACGCGTGATTTAGATTGGGGTGTAAAAGTACCGGTGGCGGGTGGTGATGGTAAAGTATTATACGTTTGGTTTGATGCACCTATTGGATATATTAGTGCTACTAAGCAATGGGCCATCAATAATGACAAGGACTGGAAACCTTTTTGGAATGATCCAGAAACCAAATTGGTTCATTTTATTGGTAAGGACAATATTGTATTTCACTGTATTATTTTCCCTGTGATGTTAAAATTGCATGGCAATATTTTACCAGAGAATGTGCCCGCCAATGAGTTTATGAATTTAGAGGGCGACAAGATGAGTACTTCTAGAGGTTGGAGTATTGAAATGGATGATTATATCAATAAATGGATTAAAAAAGAAAACGGTGGTGAGTCCTTAGCGGATTGCTTACGCTTTTATTTAAATTCCATCGCACCCGAATCCAAGGATAGTGAATTCACTTGGAAAGGTTTTCAGGATGCCGTAAATGGTGAATTGGTAAGCATCTTCGCTAACTATGTTAATAGAACATGGGTATTGATGCATAAACTCACCAACGGCAAAGTGCCTAAAATACATACCGAGTTGTTGGATGAAGAAGATCAGGCCTTACTGCTTAGCGTGAAAGAGACCAAAGAAAAAGTAACTGCTTTATTAGAACAATATAAATTTAGAGAGGCGCAGTTTGAAGTGGTGAACTTAGCGCGCTTGGGTAATCAATACATGCAAAAGAAAGAGCCTTGGATTTTAGCAAAGCATATTGAAACCGACCCAACGGCTCAAGCTAAGATTGATAATTGTATGCATGGTTGTTTGCAACTTTCAGCAAACCTTGCTATTTTAATTAATCCTTTCTTGCCATTTACAGCAAAGAAAATGTGTCACTTAATGAAAGTGGTACCCAAAATGCTAGAATGGGAAAATGCTGGCAATTTTAACTTGTTAAAAGTTGGGTATAGCTTACGTGCTCCTGAATTATTGTTTAGAAAAATTGAAGACGAAGAAATCGCTACAGAGTTGGCTCAATTAAACGCCAACGCAGCAGCTAAAAAAACAAAAATGGAAAATACCACTCCTGCCAATAATGGCGCTGAAGCGAATGCTGAAAAGGGCATCGCCCCATTAAAACCTGAAATTGTTTTTGACGATTTTGGCAAGATTGATTTACGTGTAGGCACCATTGTAGAAGCCAAGAAAGTTGAGAAGGCAGATAAACTATTAGAATTGTTAGTAGATCTTGGTTTTGAAAAAAGAACCATTTTATCAGGCATCGCAATGCACTTTAATCCCGAAGATATTGTAGGCAAGCAAGTAACCATTGTTGCCAATTTAGCACCACGCAAAATGCGCGGTATTGAAAGCAAGGGTATGATTTTGATGGCCGAAGACGCGAATGGTAAATTATACTTTGTGCGTCCAACTGAAGCTATTGCAGCGGGTAGCACCATTGCTTAAATAAATAAAGCCCTTGTAATTGGAAGGGCTTTATTTATTTAGTACGAAATACACTCTTTTAATTCCTTTTCGGTGTAGGCTAAGCCATGTTGTTTTAAAACCTCATCAGGCACCCCATTCCATTGATTCGGCTGGTTGCCCATATATCCCAAGTCCTTTACCCCAATTTCGGAAGTATAAAAACCAGTGGTTACTAAGTCACGCATTTTATTAAAGAAACTTACCCCTTGGGCAACTTCAGGCTTGGCTTTTTTAGGATACGCGATTTCATCAACGATGCCTATTTGTTGCTCATGAGTACAGCCCACAAAGGATTTTCCATGCTTATTAAAACTATGTAAATCCAACCACCTTAAACCTCCTCTCACTGGCACTTGGTGCTCAGGCATGTCTTTCACGATAAACTCAATAAATTCAGGCACTTTTGCCTCAGAGGCCGAACCGCTAGTGGCGTCCTTTGGCATAATAATGTCACCTAATACAGTGATGGTATTCATTTCGTGTTCGTCGAAAAATTTTGGTTGTGCATTCACTTTTACCAAATAATCTTTTTCTTCTTGCATACGATCGTCGTCGTTCGCCACTGTAACCGTTGTGTTGGCACTTTTACAAGCTTCTAAAAATACACTTGCCGATACCGCACCGAAAAACATGGTTTTAATTGAATTCCGTCTATCCATAATATGTAATTTTATAAATTTTGTTTTTGTCGTTAATTACTTGCTAAATGTAAAATTTAAGCAAGCACTAAACTTGTTTTATGATTTTAAAAACAAAATTATAAATTTTGTTTTTGTAACTGATCCAAGATATACTCTGAAGTGCGCATTGACAAGGCCAAGATCGTCCAGGTAATATTTTTATCCGCTTGTGAGGTAAATACAGATCCATCTACACAGAATAAATTTTTACAATCATGCGCCTGACCCCATGCATTCAAAGCCGATGTTTTTTTATCATTCCCCATTCTTACGGTTCCTGCTTCGTGGATAATATT
>JACCDH010762334.1_pt1 | contig 26176 bp, 16 predicted proteins | sample 7442481 | NCBI WGS metagenome assembly JACCDH01 (sample SAMN15323433, study PRJNA562643) | freshwater metagenome | isolation source: river surface water | place: USA:Blue River Watershed | collected 2017-08-15 | reverse complement strand
CGATAAAAATAATTTTACATTTCCGATAGTTGGTGAAACGGTTATTGTGTTGGAAATAGAAAACGAACATTTTTGGTTACCATATTCAACTACATTATATCCAAATTATAGAGAAAATGCAAGTATATCGATATTAAATACTGACAGAGAAACTGTAGAATTTAACACATCAAATAAAAATTCAGATTATAATTCTGCAAAGGATGGTATACCAAATTCAAAACCAGTAAAATCGGATTCACAGAAAGCAATTTATAAAAAAAATGAAAAAATTAAATTCCTAAAACCAAAAGAAGGTGATACTATCATAAGTGGTAGAGTTGGTAATACAATTCGTTTTAGTGAATTTCATTTAACGGAAGATGGGAAAACATCATCCCCATCCATATTCATTAGAAATAGACAAAATACTGAATTAGATTCTGCTCCAATTGGAACTTTAATAGAAGAAAATATAAATAGGGATGGAACATCCGTTTACATAACATCAAATAAAGTAAAAGTTCCATTCAAAGAAACCATTAGAAAACAAAAAATTGCATTTACGGATTATCCAAATTCAAAAGATTTAAGTGGTGACCAATTATTTATAAATTCGGACAGAATTGTATTATCTGCAAAGTCAAAAGAATTTATTATATTTGGTAAAGGAAACACTGGAGTTATCACCGATGGTAGATATACAATAGATGCATCTAAAGAAATATATGCACATTCCGATAAAGATATTGTGGTTCATACTAATAGAAATATAGTATTGAATTCCGATAGAACAGGTGTTGTATATGTTGGTAAAGTTGGAAAGCCGGGTGGTGCAGGTTCGGATGTTCAAAGAATGGTTTTAGCTGGAGAACTTATAGAAATAATGGGTGAATTAATCGATGAATTGTGTGCAATGGTATTTGCAACACCGGTGGGGCCTACATCTGCAGGTTCACATAATATTGTAGTATTTAAATCTATTAAATCTAGATTATCTAAAATACAATCCTCAAGAAACTTTCTAAGTAAGTAGTATGTGGGCAACTTTTAAATTAAATGTTTTATCTGCAATGGTAACGGGAAAATTTAAAAATGATCCCGATAAATTTGCAGAATTTTATGCCGAAGAATATGATAGAGCAATAAAAAGTGGTGGTGATTTGTTGTACGGAGTTAATGTTATCAATGGTAATGTTAAAGGTATGGCAGATGCTATAAAAATTGCATTCAAAAAAGGAACAGAAAGTGTTGGTAGTAATTTTAATATTTTACAAGAAATATACCCAGCTGCATTTGATGCATATTGGTTGGGTGCTGAAATGGCACCACTTCCCAATCCATTAATAAAACCCGGTGGTTGGCAATCAACTCCACCTGCACCGGGTACGATTCAAAATATAGGGCCAGAACCAACGACAATTGCAGCAACTACGGCTGCACATAAAGCAGAACAAGAAGCTTTGCAAAAACTGGAAGATGAGATGAAAAAAATTGAAGTAACAATTCCAGGAACAGGATTAATACCACCTATAACTTTGCCTTTATATGATACTGCTCAAAAAATAATAAATGATGAAGCGGTGTTACCATCGGATAAAAAAAGTGAAGAATTTTACAATGAATTAAAAAATTATTTCACTAGACCCGATGCATCCGTTACTGATAGAGCAAAATGGTATGCATTTCAAAAATTAAATGAAGAATATGGATATGCACCAGTTGCTGTTAGAAATAGAACCATAGTTGGAAAGCGTTCAATAACAAATCCATTTTCGGGAAGATTAAATTTGGTTGTTGATGATAATCCTAAATCTGGAGAGATAAGACCTTTTGCAGAAAGATTATTAGACCAATATATGATTGAATATGGTCATTACATTCAATTGAATCAAAATCAAGATGCATCAAAATTAGAAAGAACTAAAGAATTTTTAGGTGATTTGGCAGGAGATTATACTAATATGATTAAAAATACAAAAGGATTAAATTTACAAGATGCATATACCAAAAACTATAGCACTCCAGGAAGTTTAGAATATGATGCACATAAAGTAATTCAACCGGAGTTACAAGCTAAATTTGATAAAAATGTACAAGATTATATAATTTCAAATATAAGAGAATTAACGACTGGACAATCACCATCTGAATTGGATATTATTATAAGAAATAATCCAATGATTAAAAATGCAATTGATGTAATTAAAAAATTAAAACAAGCTAAAAAGAAAAAACCATCAATCGGTAAACAAGTTAAAAAGGCATTAAAAATAGAATTTCCAGAACTACCCGATAGGCAAAAAATAATAGAAGAAGCTAAAGAGAAATTATTAGAAGAAGCAACTGAGGAAATTAAAAAACAAATAATTCCACCAATTGAAGATATTATATTGGGGCCAATTTATCAATATGTGCAAATGGCAGTTGCTTTATTGGATTCAATACCAAATCCAAAACCAACTTTAAAACAAATAAAAAAATTCGTAAAAGATACTATAAATGGTATAAAACCAGATATAGAATTACCAGGAATAGAAATTCCAAACTTACCTAAAAAGGAAGATTTTGAAAAAGAATTGGAAAGAAAGTCACCAACCGAAGAAGAAATTAAAGCATTGGCAGAAGATAAAATAAAAGGATTAATTCCTGACCCACCTTTTATCAATGTAGTTCCACCAACATTTACATGGTCTTCAAAAACAAATGTTATGATTGACCCGTTTATTCAATTGGCACAAATACACTTAATGGGAGTAAATGGTCAAATGATGGTTATGGCACAATATCCACCACCAGCCCCACCGGCACCGGCTATTATAACTTATAATGGATATCAAGTAAAAACAGGCCCACCCATACCTGATTTTCCAACAACTGTTAAATTTCCGGAAGTAGATTTGGGAAGTATAGAATTACCAGAGTTTCCTGCATTACCTGAATTACCTCAATTAAGTGTAACAGACATAGCTGCATCTTTGGTTACATCTTTAGCTGCATCTTTACCAAATGTAGAAATTAAGACACCAAATACGAATGCAAAAACTCCTAACATACCAAATGTTGGATAATTATTAAATCAAATATTTATTATTAAAACATACAAAAGATTATTATGGATTCGAAATTATTAGTAGGTTTAATTAAGGAAGTTGTTAAAAATGAAGTAAAACAACAAGTTAAAGAAGAACTTGCAAAGTTAATTAAATCTGGTGCAGTTACATTAAATTCACAAAACAAACCAACTACCCCATCTTTGAGAGAAATGACGGAAGTTGCAGATGTTCCTGTTAGAAAACCACAACTTGTTCAACAACAAAGACCCGTTCAAATTAAGGAGTATACAAAAAATCCAGCATTGAATGAAGTATTGAGTATGACAACTCCATTTACCGCGGCACAAAGAGCAGAAGGTGCACCTGGTATGTCCGGTGGTAGTGTATTGGATATGTTACAACCACAAATGCAAGTTGAAGATAACGGTTGGGAAACTATGGATTTTAGAGGAATGGATGTTCCACAAAATATGCCAAAACAAATGGAATCAACCGGTGATTCATTGCAAGATGCTACAATAAAGGCATTAACAAGAGATTATAGTGCTTTAACAAAAGTATTTACTGAACAAGAAAGACAAAAGAAAGGTAGATAATGGCAATAGAACTTGGTAAAATTAATGTTAGTGATTTAACACAAAATGACTACAAAGTATTAGGAATAGGGATTAATAAAAAGTCCGATTCTAATGGTATTTTTGCTGTTAACTATACAACATTAAAACAAGCTAAAGATAATCTTACCAATCTAATTATGACCAGAAAGGGTGAAAGAGAAATGAACCCAACATTTGGTTGTGACATATGGGATATTTTATTTGAACCAATTGTAGATGAAACCATAAATGTAAAAGTTGAAAATAGTATTTTAGATGCAGTAAATATCTGGTTACCGTATTTAGAAATTCAACAAATAATTTTTGATTATGATGAAAATGATATAGATTCTAATAGAATTATTTTAGATATTAAATTTGCATTAAAATCAAATACATCATTAACAGATACTTTGGTATTGGATATTAAAAATTAATAAAAATATATGGCGATAAAATCTATAAATAAAAATTGGGGTAGTGGAAAAAGTATAAACTATTTGGGAAAAGATTTTGATACATTAAAACAAAATCTTATTGATTTTACAAAAACATATTTTCCAAATCAATATTCGGATTTCAATGATGCCTCTCCTGGAATGGTTTTCATAGAACAATCTGCGGCAATTGGTGATATGTTATCTTTCTATCAAGATATTCAATTAAAAGAATCAATGTTGGCAAATGCTACAGAAAGAAAAAATGTTTTAGCATTAGCACAATCAATGGGATATAAACCAAAAGTAACAACACCAGCTATAACAACTTTGACTGTCTATCAATTAGTTCCTAGTATTGGGATAGGTGCAAATAACAAACCAGATGATAGATATTTTTTGAAAATAAAATCAGGGTTAGAAGTTAATTCAACCGAAAATTCATCTATCACATTTACAACAATCGATGATGTTGATTTTGCAAGTTCATCAAGTAGAGAAATAGATGTATTCCAAAGAACTGAAACGGGTGAAATACAACAATATTTAATTACTAAAAAAGTTCAAGCTATATCAGCTAAACAACTTTCTACCACGATAACTGTTTCAGATTCTACCGATTATCCTACTATAACATTGGCTGATACAAATATAATTAGTATAGTAAGTGTTACGGATGAGAATAATAATGTTTATTACGAAGTTCCATATTTGGCACAAGAAACTATATTTGTAGAACAACCAAATACATTGGCAAATAATAGTGAGTCAAATATATCATCGGATGTTCCATATATTTTAGAAATACAAAAAGTTCCAAGAAGATTTTGTATTAAAGTGAATTCGGATAACACATTGGATTTGCAATTTGGAAATGGTACATTTAATGGTAATGATGAAAATCTAATACCAAATCCTAAAAATGTAGGATTAGGGTTGGCAAATTCAATTCAAAGATTAAATGAAGGAATTGACCCATCAAATTTTTTAAAAACAAACACATTTGGTGTTGCCCCTAATGGTAAAACTTTAACTATAAAATATTTGGCCGGTGGTGGTGTATCATCAAATGTAAATCAAAGTGATTTGGTTTCCATATCTAAAATACAATTTGAAGAAGATTTAACTACTATTGGTGATTTAACAAATTATTCTTTATATAAACAATCAATTGGTATAGAGAATTTAGAAGCTGCTGTTGGTGGTAAAGGTGCAGAAAGTATAGAAGAAATTAGACAAAATGCAATTGCAATGTTTGGTTCTCAAAATAGAGCAGTAACTAGACAAGATTATATGGTTAGAGCATTAAGTATGCCTGAAAGATATGGTAGTGTTGCGAAAGTATATGTTAGTCCAGATGGTGAAGTAGATAACAATTCACCTGCATCAATTCTTGCAAATCCAAAAAACATAACAGAGTTTACCAATTTAGTAGATTCAATTAAGGATTTGTCAAAACAAGACATTCAAAAAGAATTGGTTAAATATCTTACTCAAAAGAAAACAAACATTGCAGAAGTAAATAATCCATTTGCAATCAATATGTATGTTTTAGGATATGATGGTAATAAAAAATTGACAAACCTAAATCAAGCCGTTAAACAAAATCTTAAAACTTATTTAGGTGAATATAGAATGTTAACAGATGCGGTTAATATTATAGACGGATTTGTTATTAATATTGGTGTTGATTTTGAAATTATGGTTTATTCAAATTATAATAAAAGAGAAGTTGTAACTAATTGTCTAACCGAATTACAAGAATATTTTAATATAGACAATTGGACATTTAACAAACCAATTAATATTTCGGAAATAGAATTGATATTGGCAAATGTAGAAGGGGTTATGAGTGTTCCATCTGTTACCATTTCAAATTTATGTGGTGGTGATGGTAATTATTCAACAAATAGATATAACATCAATGAGGCAACTAAAGGTAAGATAGTTTATCCATCTTTAGACCCGTCAATATTTGAAGTTAAATATCCTAACAAAGACATCAAAGGGAGGGCTTTATAATGCATAAATTTTTCACATCATCATACGATGCTAGTATCTACTTACAGCAACCTGACCAAAATACAGGTAGAGATGAGTTATTAGAAGTTGGTAAACTTTATTATGGTTCTACAAAAGATATAGCTAGAGCTTTATTAAAGTTTGATACAAATCAAATATCATCATCAATTGCAGAAAATATTGGAACAGGAAGTTATTCAGTTTTCTTAAACCTTAAATCTGCAATATCCGAAGAGATACCTTTGGAATATACGATTTATGCAAATGCAGTTTCACAGAGTTGGATAATGGGAACTGGTACTAAATTTGACAACATTACAACGGATGGTGTTAGTTGGAAATATAGAAATGGTGTTGATACTTGGCAAGATAATGTAACCGCAGGAACAGCTGTTTATGTTGCAGGAACTACTGGTTCTGCAAATGCAGAAGGTGGTACTTGGTATTTAAGTGGTTCTGCATCACAATCTTATTCTTATGAACCCGATGATGTTAGAATGGACATTACTAACATCGTTAGACTATGGGTTAGTGGTTCATTACCAAATAATGGTTTAATTGTTCATCATAGTTTAGAGAATGAAGAAAATACATTAGATTATGGTGTTCTTAAATTCTTTTCAAAAGAAACCAATACAATATATGAACCAAAATTGGAATTAGTTTGGAATGACCAAATATTCTCAACAGGTAGTTTATTACCTGTAACTGGTTCGGCTTCCGATGATGACTATAAGGTGGTTGTTCAAAATTTGAAAAAACAATACCCACAAAATCAAAAAGTAAAAGTTAGAATTAAAGGTAGAGATATGTTTCCATTAAAATCTTTTGGAACAACATTTGCATATGACCAAAACAAATATTTACCAACAACTACTTATTATCAAGTTGAAGATTATATAACTGGTGAAATTATATTCCCATTTGGTGAATATACAAAAGTTAGTTGTGATTCTACTTCTAATTATTTTATAATGGATTTAAATACATTGCCAATCAATAGAACTTATGTTTTAAAATTGAAAATAGTTGAAAGTGGTATATCTACTATTATAGATGATAAATTAATATTCGAAATAGTTTAATAAATGACGAATTTAGAGGCAATATCAATAAAATTACAGGAGGAAAAAGATAAACAATTAGAGTCAATCTTAAGTGTATCGGGTTCGTCTGCAATAAATAGAAATGAATATGGTATAAATGTGGTAGACAATTCAAATGCTGCATCATCTTTATTATTTAAAGGACTAACTAAACCAAAATACGATACTGAAGAGTTGATAAAAGCAGTGGATGTTACTGTAACTGAATTGGCCCCAAACATACCATCTGCAAATTTGGATTTAGTTCCAAGACCAATATATAATGCGGAACTAACGGCAAGTGCAGAATTAAGAGCTGAGGTTGCTGCTTTAAATTTGCAAATATCAAATTTAAATTCACAAATTTCTACTTTACAAGCACAAGTTCAAACCGAAATCAACAATAGATTAACAATAGAACAAACTAATGATTTATTAGTTAATCAAATAGACACTTTGAATGCAACAATCGATGATTTTACTGGTCAGATATCTACATCTTTACAAAAATCAATAGATGAAAGTATATTGAGAGCATCTTTACAATCACAAAATACAGGATTTAAAGCTCAAATTAATGCATTGATAAAACAAATCGATTCTTTGAACTCAATCATTGAAGGTTTACAATCTCAATTAGGTGCTGTTCAACAACAAGAAGTTTTAGAAAATTCATCTAAATCATTGGCACAGGCTAGTGGTGCAGAAATTATATATGATGTTGCATTGGTTAAATTTATAACAAAAGGAAACGAAAAGGATGGTTATATTTTGGGTGCAATATCGACTGGTAGAAACCGTAGAAGTGAATGGAAATATGGTGAAGTAATGGAAATTTTAAATAATGATAAATTTCCAATTCAAATTAAATTGGAATATAGATTTAATAAACAAGGTGCATGGCTTTTAATACCTCAAACAAACTTTGAAATTGCACCTGGAGCTACCAAATCAATAAAACATGTAATAAATCAAAATGGATTAACCCCAATTCCATCTACAAATCAACATAGTTTGGGTGAACAAGTTGGTAATTTGAAAATAACTGTTACTAGAAAAGATGGTACAATGAAATCTAAGGATTTCAAAACACAAGTAAATATAATGCATCATAAATCAATGCCTGGACCAGGATTCTAAATAAAATAAATTATGAGTATTAAAAAATATACAAATATTGATTCCATAAATTCAAATTCGGATAATGAAGGTAAATTTTTACAAGATAAAGATTTATTCATATTATCTAAAAATGAAATTGAAAAAACTGATTTTGGTATTGGAAAGTATGATACAATGGAAGTATCCGTTTATGATATAAACAACAATTTATTACCACAAAAATCGGGTAATAATGTTGCATATATTAAAAAAGGAGATATCCAAAATTATTTATATAATCTTACAAATAATGCAGGTCAAAAAGAACTTGCAATCAATATTGAGAAATTATTAAATGATTTGGGTTTTACGAATGGTATTTTAAAAGTTAATATAAATTTTGTTAAAAATAGAGTTGGTAGTGAGAATGAATTGACACGAGTTTGGATACAAGAAGTTTCACCTTCTAGAGAAGAGATTAGAATTTTACCATTAAAGACAAAAGATTTAAATGTTAATAAAAAAACAAATAATCAATTTAAAGGACTTAAAAGTTTAAATAAAGATTTTATATATTACAAAACGGAATTATTAAATACTTTAAATTCATTTGATAATGTTTTTTTGACAAAAATAGATTCTACTTTAGAAACCAAATATGGAAAAGACTTTTTTACAACTTTAAAAAAAGATTTTGGTTTAAGTAATTTCAGTGCATTTAGAAATAAAATATTTGAAGATTTTAAAAATTCAACCACATATTATTTAACAAATAAATATTATACGGTTGGTGATACTAATTTTGGTAAACCATCCGAAATTAGATTTGAAGACTTTGAAGTATATGATTTCAACATATTATTAACGGGAATGCAATCTATATTAAATCATTGTATAGATTTCAATAGTAAGATTTTAAAAAGAAGAGCAACAAATATTACACAATTACCTAAAGAATTTGCAATAACAGAATTGAGAAAATTAATTCAAAATAATATAGAAGCATTTTCAACATTCTCTGAAGTTAAAAGAAATGTATTTGTTCCGGAAAAGGTAAATGTTGCATTTAATTCAAAAACTGAAGAAACTCCAGTAATTAAAAGACCAGATGTTATAATACCACCTTTAGTTGAAACGCAGATTTTACCACAAAGAGGTGTAGCGGCACCAACTGGTGGTGGAGGGCCATCAAGTAATAGAAGAGAATATATTAGTGTTAATTCAAATGATAGAGTGAATGACGCGGTATACACAGACAACATACAAAAATAAAAATTAAATAGAAATATTTATAAAAAAGAATAAATGGCATTAAATTTAGAAGATAAATATTTGAATGGAATTGGTGAACAATTGGATTTAAATTTTGGTGGTGGTGGAACCGTAGAATTTAATCCAATAGATATAGTACCACCATCTATACCCGATATAACACCAGTAGGGGAACCTATTGATTATTTGGTAAACTATGAAATAATATTTATTTCAAATTTACAAAATGAAGTAGGTAAATTATTAAAATTAAACTATACAATATCGAATGGAGAGTCTCAAATAGAGACAAATTCTTTAGATTTAGAAAATTCAAACACAGATGGTTTAGAAATATTAACAAGTATTGCTAAAAAATCTACAGTAAATGTTTATATAGATAAAACAAATTTACCATCCAACTATAAAATATTAAAAGTTTATTGGGCTAATAGAAAAATTGCAGAAACTAATTCTACTAATTTAACAAAGTGGAATAGTGGAGATTTAAATATTGCAATACCTGCATCAGAATTATTAACAGGTGGATTGGCCATATCTGTTGTTTTGGAAAAGGAAATAAGTGTTCCTAAGCCAATTATATCGTTAGATAATACCAAATATGATTTTAATGTAAAAGATTCAGACGGTGATAAAAGTGTTAATATTAAATTTAATACATCTAATGCCGATTTTGTAGATTTTTATTTAAGTTCTGATATTAAGATTAGAGTTGATGCGACCGTAGGATTTTTGGATTTATTTTTTCAAAAAGACTTTGGTGGCGTTTATGGTAGTAAAAAAATAATTATAGTTCCTTATAGTGATTTATATGGAACAGGAGACAGAAAAGATATCATTGTTAATTTTGTAAGTGTAAATGATTTCCCATCAATTACACAAATTATTGCACCAAGTGCAATCGATGTTCCGTCTTTTTCGGATTTACAAATTGAATATGAAGTAGAATGGAATTCATTTGCAGTTTCTTCGATAGATGTGGATTTGTTATTGAAAAATAATTCGAAGATTACTATATTCAAAAATTTAAATCCAAATGGTAAGTTAAAAATAAATTTAAGAGAATTAGCAAATAAATTTACTGGATGGAATGGTAGTGATAATGTTACACTTACATTTAAACCTTACAATAGATTTGGTGCAAAAGAATTAGTTGGAAATGGGTATGAAATAAAAACTTCTTTATCATTACCATCGATTGATTTGAATGAAGATATAATCAAAAAAAGTTTATTTGATGCATTCGTTCAAAATATAAAATTTAGTGAACCCGAAAAGGAGAGTAAATATTTAACTCATCTTGCTAATTTTGGAGATGACGAACAAATTATAATTTCTTCTTGGGAAGAAGATAATTTTACATTATCCGAAAAGAAAACCGATGAATTAGGTAATACGGTAGTTACTAAAGAAGTTGAATCTTTAATTTTAAAATTATATACACCATTACCATCAAATATAACGGAAAATTCAACTTTATGGATTACAAAGTTATTAACTAACCCATTAATTGAAACGGTTGTATTAAATCAACAAGATGATTTAAAATGTCCACCACTAAGAGGGCCAAATTTTAATATAGAAGTTGATTTTGTAAAAGGACAATCTACAAAGTATGAATCTTTGGATGATGTTATTTTAAGTGGTTCAACATCTTCTACACAATTAGTAACTGAATATTTAAGTAGTTCTTTAATAAAAACTGAAGAATTAAATATCGAATATGTTAGTGGTTCTACATATCTTTGGGATAATTTTGTTCATTTTAGTTCAGCCAAAGAAAGAATTGATAATTTTGTATATAAAGTTAGATTAATAGAATCATACGAAACATTGATTGTTAGTGCATCAAACGGAGCAAGTTCAGTTGCAGAGTTAAGTGAGGTAGAAAGACAAACCATAAAGAAAAATCAAATAGTTCAAAGTTTTGATGGTTTTGAAAAATTCTTATACACTTCATCTTCACTATACACATCTCAAACAGGAAATTTATCATCAACTTGGCCGTATAGTGGTAGTATTAGATTATTGTCAACTAATTCAAATGTATCCGATTGGTATAATAATATTATTACATTAGCGGAAGATTATGATATACAAAATTCAAATTGGATTAATAATAATATTCCACAATATATTGTTAATAATACGGAAAATGATAGTTTATTGTTATTCTTTTCAATGATAGGACAACATTTTGATAACATATATTATCATACCAAAGCTATTGAAAAAAGTAGAGGATTGGGTTATAAACAAAGTGGAAACATATCTGATAAATTATTATTTGACATTCTTAAATCTCAAAGTTGGGATGCTAAAAACTTAGCTGCAGATAGTCAATTATGGAATTATGTTTTTGGAATAGATAAAGATGGTAATACTAAAAACCAAAATCCTGCAAAACAAAGAACATACGAAATTTGGAGAAGGATTGCAAATAATTTGCCTTATTTATTAAAACACAAAGGAACTAGAAAAGGTGTATATGCATTAATGTCATGTTATGGTATACCATCATCAAATCTTTCAATTTTAGAATTTGGAGGACCTGAGGTAACTACTACAAATAAAAGTAAGTTTGAATTTGACAATATGACCACTGCTCTTAAAATGGTTAGTGGTTCTAAAGTTGAAATGGAATGGAAAAATACAGAAAAAGGTAGAAAACCAAACACAATAGAATTATTTGTAAAACCAGGAAGAAATGCAAACTATACTTTAATTAGTGGTAGTGGTTGGAATGTTGGTTTAAGTGGTTCTAATAGTAGTAACTTTGGTACTGTTGTATTTAATTATAATGGTTCAACTTCTTTATCAACTACATCTTTACCAATATTTAATGGTAACTTTTTTGGAATATCCGTTAGTAGTGGTTCTACTGGATTAAAATTGGATGTAAGACAATCTAACAAAGAAAGAACTATATTTCAACAATCAGTTAGTGCATCTGCAACGACTAATTGGAATGATGGTTCTACAATATACTTAGGTAATGATTATTCTGGTAGTGTAGATGAATTCCGTTTATGGTCTGAAGTTTTGGATACTGAAAGATTTTATGAACACGTTTCTTTTCCTGAAATGATTAATGGTAATCACATTTCTGCATCTACCGATGATTTATATTTGCGTTTAGATTTTGAATATCCTAAAAACTTATATGGAACGGTTGGAACATCTTCATTAATAAATGTTGATACCAATGTGTATTTTGAAAGTGGATTAACAAGAAATAATTATGAAAATGGAACAACTGCATCATTATATTCAGAAAATCCATCACCATTATTATATGTAACTGCAAGTGGATTCCCATCTATTGCAACATATCCGTATCAATTTGAAGCAATAGATAGAACAGTTGTATTGGAAATTCCAGATGCAGGTTCTACAAGATATTCTACAAACAAAGTTAGATTTGAATCACAAGAATTGGTTTCAGATTTATCTTCAAAAAGTAGAGCAACTAAAAAAGCATTTGACCAATCACCTACTGATTCTAATAGAGTTGGTTTATTCTTCTCTCCTACAAAAGAGTTGAATATTGATATTGCAAAATCATTTGGTGGTATCAATTTGGATAACTATATTGGTGACCCATCTGATGATTACAAGTCAACTTATTCTAAATTAGATTCTTTAAGAAATTACTATTTTAAAAGATTTGATAATAGAGATATTTACGCATACATTAACTTAATCAAACTTTATGAGAAATCAATGTTTGAGGATATTAAGAAAATGTTACCTGCAAGAGTTAAGGCAACTACTGGTTTATTAATTGAACCACATATCTTAGAAAGAAGTAAAATTGAACAAAAGAAACCAACTGGAGATGAATATCAAAAAGAAGTTTCTATTCATTTGGAAGATACGACAATAGTAGACTCTACAAACAATCAATATGAAACATTAGTTAATGCAGATTTGTCTGAAAACTTATTTGCGGAAAATAATCAATACGAAGCTATAGTTTATACTGCATCATTGCAAAATACTATTGCAGAAAATTATCAATACGATAGTTTAGTAGATTTACAAGATACTACATTTACTTTTGCCGAAAATTATCAAGAAGAAGTAACTATTGATGCAGGATTGGGTGAACCTACTATATTAACAGAATTAGATATTTACGATATAAATACTATTGTAGGTCAATCCGATTTAGAAACTTTAGGATTCGGTATTTATGCACAAAGTGGTTCTGCAATTAGAACTTATTTTGACAAAAATGGTAGAAGAGTTAAAGAAAGAGTTAGAGTTCAATTGGTAACAGAACAAAAGAGAAGAGATGTTGTAAAATATAAAGTTGTAATAGATGGAAAGGGTGACCCTAGAGGTGGAACCGAATTAACTTCATCTTATTATACTGAAAAAACATTAAATATTCAACCATTCTCTGGATCTACTCCACCTGTTATTGGTGGTGATATTATTGATGTGAAAAATGTAAGTGGATACACATCTACTCATTATAGAAATACAAACGATTTAACGAGAGGATTGCAAAATTCTTTCTTTAGGGGTTCAAAAAATACTGCAGCAACCACTTTAGACGGAAGTTCTCCAATTGAAACATTTGTATCTAATCCAAATACATTGACGGTAAATAGAACAGGTAGAAATACTGCAGAACCAATTTTGGAAGTAGAATAACGGAATTTGAAAATTATTATATTTATAAACAAAGATTTAATACAATACTATGGGATATTTAAGTAATACCGAATTAACAGTTGATGCTATCTTAACAAAAAAAGGTAGAGAAAAATTAGCAGCTGGACAAGGATTAAACATTACTCAATTTGCATTAGCAGATGATGAGATTGATTACACACTTTACGAACCAGCTCACCCATTGGGTTCAGCTTACTACGATGCAGCTATCAAAAACATGCCTGTATTGGAAGCTAATCCTGATGAAACTCAAGTAATGAAGTATAAGTTAGTAACTTTACCAAAAAATACAACTAGAATTCCAGTTGTGGAATTTGGTGTTCCTAACATTTCAGTAAACCAAAGAAGTGGTGAGGTATCATTATCTCCAACTACATCTCCTGCAGGAAATAGAAGTTTAGGATATACTATCGTATTATCTAACAAAAATGCAGGTGATATTGTAGGTGAAGGTGTAACATCAGAAGTTGGTTCAGTACCAGTATTTATTGGTGATGATATATCAGCAACTGCAGCTATTTCTAAAGGTTTAACTTTCAAATTTATTCCAAACCCATCATTAACTTCGACTATCAAAACTACAATCACAGTTTATGGTAACGAAACGGGTGGTTCACAAACTATTCCAGTAACAGTAACTTACGTTCAATAATAATATACCATGGCAGTAATAAGAGATAATAGAGGACAACTTTTAGCAAGTAATTTATCACAATACTTAGCTACAGCAGCAAACACTGCAGGAACTCCTGTTGATACTAACGAATTAGTTAGAATCGTAAACCAATTTTTAGGAACTGGTGAACAAATCAGTTCAGATATCACTACAATCACAAATGGTATCTACAAAAAATTTGGAACAATTGACAAAGTAACTAACAGAACTGAAATCGTAACTTCTGGAATATGGAGTGGTGATACAGGTTCATTAGCAGTAAATGCAACATACACTTCTTCTGCACAAGTTGCAAGTGTTAGTGGTAAATACTATATTGATGTATATAACGCATTAACTTCGTCTGATGCAGCTGAGGTTCAATTCTCAATTGCATATGGTGATGTTGACGGATATGGTGCACCAACTTTAACACAAACTGATTCATCTACTTTACCTACAAAAGCAACTTATAATCAATATAAGAATATCTTATTAGATTCTGCAGATGCATTCTTTAGTGTATATAGTGGTTCAACTGCTGGAGCACATGATTTAAGAAACTTCTACGCAGTAAATGTGAATAGAGCTAGATACAAAGAAAGATTGGATCCAGGTAATGTTTCATTAAAATTAGTTGGTTCTTTAGGAGAAGTAACTTTAATTGATGATAGTGGTGGAAATGATGAAAATGTAACTACAGCTGGTAGAGTTTATAACTTAGTTAGTGGTTCATTAAATATTGGTTCAGCATTAACTGCATCAATCAATACTTACACTGCATCAAATGGTCAAGGTTTTGGATTATTCTATCCTGATATGGGTGTGATGATTTTGAATCCTGCGGCACTTGCAGCAAATGTTAATCCTAACTTATCTGCAGCAAGTTCTTCAATTGCGGATGTATATCATAACAATTCAACATCAGCTTCTGTAACAGTTGGAGTATCTGGTTCAATTGCATTGTTAAAAGCAATGGCAAGTGGTTCTGATTTTCAAGCTAGAAGAACTGAGAATGTTTCAACATCTCATTATTTCGTAAGAGCAAACAATAGAGAGTTTAACTTCTCAAACAACCCAACTTTCGTAACAGGTTCAGTTGGTCAATTCGTAAATTCATCATTTGAAAGAGACCCTAAAGTTTATATTACAACGGTTGGTCTTTACGATGATGCAAACGAATTATTAGCAGTTGCAAAAACTTCTAAACCAATTGAAAAATCATTTGATAAAGAGGTTGCAATCAAAGTTAAATTAGACTTCTAATCGGAGAATATATTAAAAATGTCAAACCCCCGTTTTATGGGGGTTTTTCATTAAAAGAATATTTATATACGATATGTTAAAAAGAATACCGAAGTCGGATATTAGTATTAGGCCATTTAAGGCATATAAAGAGTGGAGTTTTGATGAAACATCTACTGAAATTACATTGTTGGAAGCAAATGCAACTTCAAGTGTATCTTCTAGTTATTATCCAAAAAATTCTATCTACGGACAACTTAGAGCTCAATTTTATAATGGAAAAGAAGATAATCCATTTTTAAGATTTGGTGATAAATTAAATACATACGAAATTCAAGATGCTGGTAGAGATAGATTTTTAAGTGGAAGTGCAAAAGTAATTTCAATACCACAAATATATGTTGGAGAAGGTATTAAAAAGGGGTCTGTTACTTTAATAAATGATTCCAATAAAACATATATAGATGATGAATTTGGTAATTTAATAGATTCTGCAGGTGATACAGTTACCATTATTTCTATTAATTTGGAAGGAAATCAAATAATATTTGAAGACATTGCAAATGCAGATTATACGGCATCATTTCAAACAGGAGTGGGTGATTTTGATATTGAGCTCGGAACTTTTAATTTAGTTTATAATGGTGATAGTTATGATATGAATATCGTATCATTTGATATAGAATCCGGATTAATGGTAGTTGATAATATACCATTCTTAGAAGGTGCAGGTGGTGTTAGTAGAATAGGTAATATATTTTATACTCAAGGTTTGATAGTTATCACTAGAAATGTTAATGATTTATTACTAAGTGATTGGAATTTATCATTTAAATCAACAAAGACAATATATGAACATGAATATTTGTTAATTGTGAATGAAGATGAATTTAATGTTTCTCAAAACCCATCGGCAATAGTTGAAATAGGAAAAGAAACTGGATTTATAACCGGTTCAGATGGTAAAATTTATAAAACAATAACAAATGCTGGAGCTAAATATATTAAAAAGAAATCTACATTAGAAAATGGTGATATATTAGATTATAGATTTGGTTCATCCGTTAGTATGTCGGTATCCGGTGGTTTTGAACATTATGATTTAAGTGGTTCGGTGGATTCAACCGGTTCATTCTTATCACCATTCATTACCACTATTGGTTTATATGATGACAATTGTGATTTAGTTGCAGTTGCAAAATTACCACAACCAATAAAGTCGGAACCAGATATTCCTGTAAACTTTATTGTGCGTTTTGATACATAATTTATATTTATAAGTAAATAAAAGAAATATGGCAACGATTTTAGATTTATACAATGCAGATAAAAAATTACAAGTAAGTGTAGGTGGAGATAAAACTCCATACTATTCCGATGAAGCTGCAGGAACTTTAGATGATAAAGCGGTATCTAAATTAGAATCTACTTTAGGTAGTAGATATGGTAAAGGTGTTGGTAATTGGGGAGCTGTTTATGATGATAGTAAACCATACACCAAATCAGTAAAAAAAGACTAATAATTTTAATGGCTAAAAAAGTTACAAAAAAGAGTAATCCAAAGTGGGTTGCTAAAAAGTATGGATTTAAGTCTGGTTTAGAAGAATCCATATCATCTCAAATAGAAAGTAGAGGTATACCGGTAGAATATGAAACCGAAAAGGTTGAATATATCATACCTGCATCAACTCACAACTATCATCCTGATTTTAAACTACCGAATGGAATTAGAGTAGAAACAAAGGGTAGATTTGTTGCTGCAGACCGTAAAAAACACCAATTAGTAAAGGAACAAAACCCCAATTTGGATATTCGTTTCGTATTTTCCAATTCAAAGAACAAAATCAGCAAAAACTCCAAAACTACATACGCAATGTGGTGTGAAAAGAACGGATTTAAGTATGCCGACAAATTCATACCGGAAGATTGGTTTTTAGAAGAAAATAGACCTTAAAATATTTGGTAATATCAAATATTTTTCGTATATTTAGGGGGTGTTGAAGCAAAATGATAAGAATATAGTCGTATCTACTCTAACCGGTGTGTTAGGTAGTCATCTCACTCTAAAAGGAAATGAGTTAGCATTTTATTGTCCATTTTGTAATCACCACAAACCAAAACTACAAGTTAATACGGAAACCCAAAAGTGGCATTGTTGGACTTGTAATAGTGGTGGTAAGAAATTGACATCTCTATTAAAGAGATTGGATGTTGATAGAAAGACTATTTCAATTATTAGAGAAATCTATGGAGATTCTCAATATAATCCACAATTAGAGGATGCCGATACAAAGGTATTCATTTCCCTACCGAAAGAATTTATTAGTCTTAGTGAAGTTCCTAAAGGGTTTAACCCAGAATATAAACATGCAATCAATTATCTCACTCAAAGAGGTATTACTGAAAAGGATATAATCAAATATAATATAGGATATTGTAAAGAAGGATTGTATGCAAGAAGAGTAATTGTTCCATCATATAATTCCGATGGTTCGTTAAATTATTTTGTTTCTCGTTCTTATTATCCAGAAGAGAAAATGAAATACAAAAACCCTCCAATCAGTAAAAATGTAATATGTTTAGACTCACAGGTTAATTGGAAAGAACCAATCATATTATGTGAAGGAGTATTTGATGCAATTACAATTAAGAGAAATGCAATACCTTTATTGGGTAAGTTTCCATCAAAAGAATTAGTCCAAAAAATATTTTTAAATGGTGTTAGTGATATTATTATTTCATTGGATAACGATGCAATCAATGAAGCATTAAAAGCTGCAGAATATTTTAGAAAAAATGGGATACATGTAAAAATGATGTATCTAAAAGATAAAGATGCCGCCGATATGGGGTATGAAAAATTCTACGAAGAACTAAAGAAAACTAAAGAATTTACTTCGGAAGAATTATTGTTAAATAAAATAAATTCATTATGAGTTTAAAGAAAATTTATCATATTGCGGATGTCCATATTCGTAATGTAAAAAGACACAAAGAGTATAGACAGGTATTTGAATTGATGTTTGAGGAAATTCGTAAAAGAGGAACCGAAGATGCAATCATTTACTTAGCGGGTGATATTGCTCATGCTAAATTGGAAATGAGTCCAGAATTAGTCAACGAAATAAGTTGGTTATTCAAAGAGTGTGCTAAAACTTGTCCTACAATTCTTATTACCGGAAATCACGATTGTAATATGAATAATATGGATAGAATGGATGTTCTTACTCCTATTGTGGATGCATTAGAATTGGAAAACTTTTATTACTTAAGAGATACACAGGTATTTTCTATTGGTGGTGTTGATTTTTCAGTATTTTCAATTTTGGATAATAAAGACAATTGGATTACTGCTGATAAATTAGTTGGTAATAAAAAAATTGCATTATTTCACGGGCCTGTTGATAATTCTCAAACCGATATAGGATATGTGGTAAGTAGTAGACATTTTACAACGGATATATTTGATGGTTTTGATTTAGCTTTATTGGGTGATATTCATAAGCGTCAGGAAATGATTTCTCCAAAAGGTTGTAAAGTAGTTTATGCAGGTTCATTGGTTCAACAAAACTTTGGTGAAACATTAGGTAAACATGGTTTTTTAGCATGGGATTTAGACACAATGACTTACGAAGAAATTGACTTACCAAATGATTATGGTTATTATACAATGGATATCGACAATGGTAAAGTTCCAGTTGTAAATGATATGCCAAAACATCCTCGTTTAAGAGTAAGATTGTCAAACACCGATACTGCCGATACTAAAAAGGTAATTGCAGAAATCAAAATGAGATATGGTGTTGAAGACTTTACAATTATTAGAACAGACTCATTATCAAAAAAGAAAACAGGAGATAGACAAAATAAATTAGACTTTGAAGATATTTCCGACATCAATTATCAAAACTCTTTAATCAATGAATATGTAGAAAGGATGATGCCATTTGTTGATAAGAAAGATTTGGCAGAATTAGAAAAGATTAACAGAGATGTAAATAGTAGAATTGTACATGAAGATACCCTAAGAAACATTATGTGGAAACCAGTTAGATTTGAGTTTTCTAATATGTTCTCTTATGGTGAAGATAATAAAATTGACTTTAGTAAGTTAAACGGATTGATGGGATTGTTTGCACCAAATGCACAAGGTAAATCATCCATCTTTGATGCTATTTCATTTTGTCTTTATGATAAAAGTAGTAGAGCATTCAAAGCTGCAAATATTTTAAATAATCGTAAGACTGATTTTAGATGTTATTTACATTTTCAAATTGAAGGTGTAGATTACTTTATTGAAAGAACTGCAAAGACGATTAATAAAGGTAAAAATGTAAAAGTAGATGTAAACTTTTGGTATGAAGATGGTGATGAGAAAGTATCATTAAATGGAACGGAAAGAAGAGATACAAATCAAGTAATTGAACAATATGTTGGTAAGTATGAAGATTTCGTATTGACTGCATTGTCGTTACAAGGTAATAACTCCATATTCATTGATAAGTCACAAAGTGAGAGAAAAGATTTACTTGCTCAATTTATGGGATTGAATGTATTTGATAAATTGTACGATACGGCAATCGAAGATATCAAAGAAGTTTCAGTATTGATTAAAAATTTTAAGAAAACTGACTTTACAACGGAACTTGCGGATAAAGCAAATGAGTTGAAAGATAAGAAAGGTGAATTAAAAGAATTTGAGAAAGAATTGAATAAATTAAATGGTGATAAGGATGGATTGGATAGTGTTATATTAGAATTAAGTAGAAACCTTACTCCAATTGATTCTAATTTGGACTTACCTACATTGGAATCAAGGAGAAAAGAAATTAATGAAAAATTAGAAGCTTTAGAAACGACATATGGAACAAAAGAAAGAAATATTGAAATCTATAAAGAAAAAGTAGACGAATTATCACAATCAATAGAAGATAAAAAATCATTTGGTGGAACTATTGATATAGAGACGGCATATACAAATTATCAAAGAGAACAAAAATCTTTAATTGAAGCAACTAAAGTTTATGATACTGCAAAATTACATTTAAGTTCTGCAGAAGAAAAGATTAAACACTTAGATAAACATGAGTATGACCCAAATTGTGAATTTTGTTGTAATAATGAGTTTGTTAAAGATGCAATGAGAGCAAAAGAATCATTACCTCAATTGGAAGAAATAGTTAAACAGGCGTTAGTTGATTGTGTTGGTATTCAACAAACATTGGATACCATGGAAGGTGTAGAAGAACAATACAATGAGTGGAATGATTTGAAAACAAAACTTTCACAATCAAAAGGTATCTTAAAGACGGCAGAAGCCGAATTATCTGGTTTAGAAACAAAAGAAGAATTATTACAAACTCAATTGGATAAAGTTGAAGAGGATATTGAAAAGTATTTTGAAAATGAAGAAACAATTCAAAGTAATAAAGAATTAGAAAAACAAATCAAAGAATTAGAAATTGAGAAAAAGAAAATTGAATCAGATATCAGAGATATTAGTAAACAAATATCTACTATAAATGGGTCTATTTCTTCATTACAGACTTATATAGACACTATCAAACAAAAGATGAGTGATGTTAAGGAATTGGAAGAAAAGAACCGATTATACACCTATTATTTAGATGCTGTTAAGAGAGATGGTATTCCATATGAATTAATTACAAAGGCCTTACCTGTAATTGAGTCTGAAATAAATAATATCTTAGGACAGGTTGTAGACTTCGGTATTACAATGGAAATGGATGGTAAATCAATCAATGCAAAGATTGTTTACGAAGACCAAGAATGGCCATTAGAGATGTGTAGTGGTATGGAAAAGTTTGTGAGTGGATTAGCTATTAGAGTTGCACTTATCAATGTATGTAACTTACCTCGTCCAAATTTCTTAGTAGTAGATGAAGGATTTGGAACATTGGACGCAGACAATTTATCATCTTTATTTATGATGATGCAATATCTTAAAACACAATTTGATTTTATATGGATGATTTCTCACTTAGAACAAATGAGAGATATTGTAGATGGATTGATTGAAATTAAAAAAGAAAATGGATTTAGTAAGATTGATTTTTAAGAACCACCTTATCAGCCTTCAACACACTTGATTGTGGTTTTGAAACTCCAATATGTTTCTTAATTAGATTTTCAACTAGGCTACCCATTTTAAACCCGTGTTCTTCACAATATTCTTTGAGAAGTTCATGGGTTTCTTTTTTGATTTGTAACATCGCGTATTTCATAACTTATTTAGTTTTCTTTAGTTTTCTATAATACATTAAAGTATTTATTAGTTTTCTTTATATAAATATGAGATAATAATTTTTTTGAAGATATTTATTTAAAAAGATTTAGATGGCTGTTATAAAGAAAACACTATTTCCAAAGAATTTAGAGAAGTTTGCCGTATTAGTAAATGATACTCAACCTGATAGTAAATATTTTAAAATAACAGAATTACCAGATACTTTTACAGGTGGTAAGAATGCATTTTTGATTGCAGGTTCGGAATATTTGGTTCCTGATACGAAAATACAAATTGAATTAAAAGATGCTGCTGGTAATGTTATTTACCACGAACCAGGAGAGGGTTTAATTTCATCTTCTATAAATGGTGAGTCATTTATAGCTGAATATTATGAGGGTGTTTCTAAAGTAGTTGCCGTTTATGTTTACCCAGACACCGCGTATGGCCCTTGTACACTTACAATATTGGGTGAATTAAGTGAATATGAAGATGCAAATGGTATAACACTTCCTGTTCCGTTAGATTGGGAAAATAAATATAATTTAAAATGGCAGAGCCAAATAGATGTTAATCCATCTTTGGCAAATACAACTAAAATTCGTTTTTATAGAAGACCACAAGCAACGATTACGGAGATATTATCACCAATTTATAGAATAGAAAGTGGTTCAAAAGTAAATTCTGGAATAAGTCAATCATTTGCAGATATAACATTATCTCAACTAGAAACATTTGCAGGTGATGTTAAAAGAGTAAAAGTATTTAGAACATCGGAGGGAGATATTTCCGATTATGATTTGATACAAGATATTTTAGTTGAATCAAAAGAATTATTAACAAGTTTTGGATTATCAGGAAGTGTGGTTGGAGAAACGGGCATATTTACACAAGAAACACTTCAAAATTATTGGAATACAGGTTCACTTAAAGCAGAATTAACCTCTAGTAGAGTAGAGAGTGGTTTAAAATTAAGTGGTAGTGGATATTTAACTTACACATCATCTTTGGATATCAAAAGTGCAAATACTTATGAATTAAATTTAGATGCATTTTATTCATCTTCTACTTCAAGTAATTTAGGAATATATTTGAGTTATGTTTCACAATCAGAAACTTTTACAAGTAGTATTGCAACTTTAATCGGAACACAACCAACAAAAAATTTATTAGATACTACAATACCATTTAAAATAGATAAAGATTATCCAACTGCTAGTTTGTATTTTTCACAATCACAGGGTGAATGGCATTTGGGGAATATTAGTTTAAGGTTGTCACAAGATACTGCATTTTCTCCCGATGAGATTAATTTTATAACCACAATGCCGACTGTAATTGGCAATGAAACATATAATTTCAAATTTGAATTTTATGATGTTAATAACAACTATGTTCCAGTAGCAGTAACACAAAGTGCAGTATTTACTGGTGGAAATACAAACATAGGTGGAACTTTATTACTAATAAGTGCATCGGCATCATCATCTTTATCACAATTGAATGCAATTTCATCATCTATTAGTGGAACTATGACAGTTTATAGTTCATCTGCAAGTAGTTCGGTTGGAACATTGAGTGGTTCGGTTTCTGCATCTATAACATCATTGAGTTCATCGGTAAGTTCTTCAAATTCATTTATATTATCATCTTCTTTATCCAAAGTTCAACAATTGGCAAATGGTCAATATAGTGGTTCATTTATTGGTGATACGGTAATATATTCACCAACAATAGGTGGACAACAAGGATATATTAGTTCATTATTCAAAGTAGGTACAACACCTTCAATTTATTTAGATGCAAGACAAAATCCTAGAAAAATATTCATAGGTGGTGCAATACCATCCGGTCAAACGGAATATTCGGGTGCATTTAATAACTCAAATACAAATATTTATTTAGATAGTACTGGTAAGTTTTCTTTGGGTGATAAATTGAATTGGGACGGGAGTAGTACATTAAGTGTAAATGGTACTATTACAGCAACGGGAGGAACTATTGGTGGTGTTGCTATTGCGTCAAATAAAATATATGTTGGAACTGGTACATTTAATAATTCCAATACTGCATTTTATTTAGATAATACGGGTCAATTTTCATTAAAAGATAAATTATCTTGGAATGGTACCAGTTTAAGTATAAATGGTAATATAACTGTTACAGGTGGTAATGCAGCTACAACAACATATGCAGATGGAGTTGCTTCAACTGCACAAACAAATGCAATTAATGCAGCTGCAAGTGATGCGACTACAAAGGCAAATAACGCTTATAATAGTGCAGTTTCAGTAGCAGCTTCCGATGCAACTACCAAATCAAATACGGCTTATAATAACGCAATTTCAGTAGCTTCATCAGATGCAACTACCAAATCAAATACTGCATTTAATAATGCTGTAGCACAAGTACAATTATTAGCAGATGGTGGATACTCCGGTACATTTATTAGTAGTAAAGAAATTTTTTCACCTGTGGTTGGTGGTACGGTTGGTTATTTTAGTAATCAATTTAGAGTTGGTAACGCTGGTATAGTACTAGATGGTGTAAATAAAAGAATATACATAGGTAGTGGAACATATAATAATTCAAATACTGGATTTTATGTTGATAACATTGGTAATTTTTCATTAGGAAATAAATTAAGTTGGAATAATTCGGTATTAGCTATAGAAGGTGCAATAAATGCAACAGCAGGTAATTTTAGTGGAAATATTACTGCAAATACCGGACAAATTGGTAGTTGGATAATTGATAATGGAAACTTAAGAAATGGAAGTGAAAGATTGATATTAGACCCAATTACACCATCTATTAAATTAAAAGATAGTTCACTTTCCGATAAAACTATATTTAGAACAGGCCCACTTTCAACTATATCCGCTCTTACACTATCCGTACCTGGAAATACAGTAGATATACCTACAACAAGTAGAAGTACACCAGGAAATACTGATACTGGTAAAGTGTATAGTGGTATACAATCGTTGGCTACTGTAAATGCTTCCAATTATGAAAAATCGATAACATATAATCCAGGAACAGGAACAGCAATTTCAATAGCAGCAAACACAGGAGCATATGTGACTGTAAGTTTTGGTTATGATATTATAAACAGTTCAGGTACAGTAGTGGATACTGTAACTTTTAGAAATTTTAGTTTATCTAATTTTATTGCAAATAATAGTTCGGTATCAACAACGTGGGGTGGGTCAACAACACAAGTATATTCCATATCCTTTCCGGCATTTGATACATATAGTATAAATTCTTGGTATAGAATACAAATTCAATGGACTGGTGGAAGTGGTGCCGCGACTGTTAATGCATTGAGTACATCAACTCCTACGGCAACATATGATAAAATAAATAATTATACAGAAATAACTGAACAAGGTATTCAAGTAGTATCTTCACTTAGTAGATATGTAAGAATTTCAACAAACCAATCTACCGATGCAGAAGCATTGTATGTTAATGGTTCTTTTACTGTAAATGGTTCAAAAAGCTTTAAAATTAATCATCCTCTCGATGAAAATAAATGGTTATTACATTCAACCATTGAAGGCCCTAGAGTTGATAACTTATATAGGGGAATGATAAAATTGGTAAATGGATTTGCAAAGATTAATTTAGATGAAATTTCTAATATGACGGATGGGACTTGGGTAAAATTAAATAGAGAACCTCAATTCTTTTTACAAAATATGAATGGTTGGGATAGAGTAAAGGGTGAAGTAATAGAAAATGAATTATTTATTTATTGTGAAAATAAAACATCGGAAGATTTAATATCAT
>JACCDH010325516.1_pt1 | contig 26192 bp, 20 predicted proteins | sample 7442481 | NCBI WGS metagenome assembly JACCDH01 (sample SAMN15323433, study PRJNA562643) | freshwater metagenome | isolation source: river surface water | place: USA:Blue River Watershed | collected 2017-08-15 | reverse complement strand
GAAAAGCGTATGTTACAAGAGGCGATCGATTCATTATTCGATAACTCTCGTAAATCTAATGCGGTTAAAGCAGAAGGTGGACGTGCATTGAAATCATTATCAGATGTATTAAAAGGTAAGCAAGGTCGTTTCCGTCAGAACTTATTGGGTAAGCGTGTAGACTACTCTGGTCGTTCTGTAATTGTGGTAGGACCTGAATTGAAAATACATGAGTGTGGTTTGCCTAAAGACATGGCTGCTGAATTATTCAAGCCATTTATTATTCGTAAATTAATTGAAAGAGGTATCGTTAAAACTGTGAAGTCTGCTAAGAAATTAGTGGATCGTAAAGAAGCAGTTATTTGGGATATCCTTGAGAATATTTTAAAGGGTCACCCGGTTATGTTAAACCGTGCCCCTACACTTCACCGTCTGTCTATTCAGGCATTCCAGCCTAAATTAGTAGAAGGTAAAGCTATTCAACTTCACCCATTGGTTACCTCTTCTTTCAACGCTGACTTTGATGGTGACCAAATGGCTGTGCACGTTCCATTAAGCAATGCTGCTATTTTGGAAGCACAATTGTTGATGTTGTCTTCTCACAATATTTTGAACCCACAGAATGGTACACCTATTACCCTTCCTTCTCAGGACATGGTACTTGGTCTGTATTACATTACTAAGGGTAGAAAGTCTACAGAAACTGAAACCATCAAAGGACAGGGAATGGCTTTCTATAGCATGGATGAAGTGATTATTGCTTACAATGAAAACCGTGTAGACTTACATGCGAACATTAAGGTTAAAACCAATGTACGTGAGAAAGGAGTATTGGTTAAGAAATTAATTGATACAACAGTAGGTCGTGTGTTGTTTAACCAACACGTACCACAAGAAGTTGGATTTGTAAATGCTTTATTAACTAAGAAAAGCTTAAGAGAAATCATTGGTGATATTATCAAGATTACTGATGTTCCTAAAACAGCAAAATTCTTGGATGATATTAAGACACTCGGTTTCCGTATGGCATTCCGTGGTGGATTAAGCTTTAGCGTAAATGACTTAATCGTTCCTGAAATCAGAAACGAATTATTAGAGAGCGCAAAAGCAGAGGTAGAAGAAGTTTGGGAAAGCTACAATATGGGTTTAATTACCAATAATGAGCGTTATAACCAAGTTATTGATATCTGGGGTAGAGTGGATATGAAGATCACTGAGTCTTTGATCCGTGAAATGACCATCGACAACCAAGGTTTCAACTCTGTATTCATGATGTTGGATTCTGGTGCTCGTGGTAGTAAAACACAGGTTAAGCAGTTGGTGGGTATTCGTGGTCTAATGGCTAAGCCTCGTAAGAGTGGTAGCTCAGGATCTGAAGTAATTGAGAATCCGATTCTTTCTAACTTTAAAGGTGGATTGAACGTATTGGATTACTTTATCTCTACACACGGTGCTCGTAAAGGTCTTGCGGATACAGCGCTTAAAACGGCGGATGCGGGTTACTTAACTCGTCGTTTGGTGGACGTATCTCAAGATGTGGTTATTTCTGAAGAAGATTGTGGAACACTTCGTGGTATTGCAACTAGTGCGTTAAAAGACAACGAAGATGTAATTGAGCCACTAGCAGATAGAATTGAAGGTCGTACTTCATTACACAATGTATACCATCCTATTACCGAAGAATTAATCATTTTAGCTGGTGAAGAAATTTCTTCTGATGTAGCTAAATTAATTGAAGAAGTAGGTATTGAAACCGTTGAAATCCGCTCTGTACTTACCTGCGAAAGCAAGCGTGGAGTATGTGTGAAGTGCTATGGTAAAAATTTGGCAACAGGTTACCTTGCACAGCGTGGTGATGCAGTAGGTATTATTGCTGCTCAATCAATTGGTGAACCAGGTACTCAGTTAACCTTACGTACTTTCCACGTGGGTGGTGTTGCCGGATCTGCTTCAATTGAATCTACCTTACAAGCTAAGTTTGATGGTACTATTCAGTTTGATGGTTTAAGAACGGTTGATACGGTTAACAATGATGGATCTAAGTCTAAGATTGTAATTGGTCGTACAGGTGAAGTAAGAATCATGGACGTGAAGAACGATCGTTTGATGATTACCAATAACGTTCCTTACGGTGCAACTTTAAATGTAAAAGATGGCGCTCAAGTTAAAAAAGGAGATGTTATCTGTACATGGGATCCATTCAACAACGTAATCGTTGCTGAAACAAATGGTTCAATCAAGTTTGAAAACATTTTAGATGGTATCACTTACCGTGATGAGTCTGATGAGCAAACTGGTCACCGTGAGAAAGTGGTTATTGAAACCAAAGACAAGACCAAGATTCCAACTATTATTGTTGAAGGAAAAGATATTAAGCAATACAACTTACCAGTTGGTTCACATATTGGTGTAGAAGAAGGAGATGAAGTAAAAGCAGGTCAAGTTCTAGTGAAGATTCCTCGTATCTTAGGTAAGCTAAGAGATATCACCGGAGGTCTTCCTCGTGTAACTGAATTGTTTGAAGCTCGTAATCCTGGAAACCCTGCCATTGTTTGTGAAATTGATGGTGTTGTATCATTCGGTAACGTGAAGCGCGGTAATCGTGAGATTATTGTTGAGTCTCGTGATGGAATGGTTAAGAAATACTTGGTTCCATTGACTCGCCAGATTTTGGTTCAAGATGGAGACTTTGTAAAAGCTGGTACACCAATGTCTGACGGTCAAACTGCTCCTGCTGATATCTTGGCTATTAAAGGTCCATTTGCAGTACAAGAGTATGTAGTAAATGAAATTCAGGAAGTATATCGTTTACAGGGTGTAAAAATCAATGACAAGCACGTTGAAGTAATTGTGCGTCAGATGATGAAGAAAGTTGAAATTGTAGACGCTGGTGATACTAAATTCTTAGAGGAGGACCTTGAAGATCGCTTCGACTTTATTGAAGAGAACGATAGAATCTATGACAAGAAAGTAGTAACCAATGCTGGTGAAAGCACTAAGATGAAAGCTGGACAAATTATCACTTTACGTGAATTAAGAGAAGAGAACTCTATCTTAAGACGTGCTGATAGACAACTAGTAGAAGTTAGAGATGCTAAGCCTGCAACAGCAAGACCAGTATTATTAGGTATCACCAAAGCTTCTTTGGGTGTACAAAGCTGGATCTCTGCTGCTTCATTCCAGGAAACAACAAAAGTATTGAGTCAGGCTGCTATCCAAGGTAAAACGGATGCAATGCTTGGACTAAAAGAAAACGTTATTACTGGTCATTTAATTCCTGCTGGTTCCGGACAAAAAGAGTTCGAGAATATGATTGTGGGAAGTAAAGAAGAATATGAAGTATTGGCCACTACCAGAGAAGCGATGAGCTTTGATGATGAAGAATAATCATTTATTGATTAAATAATAAAAAGTAGGAAGCGTAAGCTTCCTACTTTTTTACTGAATAGCCCTTTGTAATTAAAACCGACTTTTTTTAAGAAAAACTTTACTCAAATGAAAAATTTTATAACAGGATTAAGCCTTGCAACTGCTGTTGGTGTTGCTGTTTTATTTTATTTGCATTTTTCTGGTAGCAAGTCTCCTGCTGCTTCAACTGGTAGCACGGTTAGCGCTGCTGCAGGTGGATTTAAAATTGCTTATTTTGAATCTGATTCTATTCAAAACAACTTTGAATATTTCAAAGAAATTCGTTCTGCACTTCAAGTGAAAGATCAGGCAAATGCCAAACAATTGAATGAGTTAAAAAATGTATTCACCAATAAATACCAGGAATTACAAAGAGTTGGTCAAAATCTTTCTCAAGCTGAGTTAGCAAGTAAGCAACAAGAATTGGTTCAAATGGAGCGTACCTATCAAGGTAAAGAACAAATGATGGCGCAAGAAATGCAAGATGAGAGTTTTAAAAAACTACAAGACGTAAAGAAAAAAATTGAAGACTATTTGAAGGAGTACAATAAGGACAAAGGATATGCATATATATTTTCTAGTGCACCTGAGTTCATGTACTTAAAAGATAGCGCTTATAATATTACCGACGATTTAGTTAAAGGTTTGAATAAGTTGTATCCTAAGAAGCCTTAATGGTTCAATCATATTTATTATCTTCATTCCCGCCTCTTTAAAACAAGGGCGGGATTTTTTATGGCAGAAACCACTACTTCATTTAAGCCCACTTTAGGATTGCTAGACGCTACTATGTTGGTAGCTGGCAGTATGATTGGGTCTGGAATATTTATTGTTAGTGCAGATATTACTCGAAATGTGGGTAGTGCAGGTTGGTTGATTGGAGTATGGTTGCTAACTGGATTTATGACTTTGACCGCTGCTTTAAGCTATGGAGAACTGAGTGCCATGTTCCCTAAAGCTGGTGGGCAATATGTTTATTTGAAAGAGTCATACAATAAACTAACAGGGTTTTTATACGGGTGGAGTTTTTTCTCTGTTATTCAAACCGGTACCATTGCAGCAGTAGGGGTTGCATTCTGCAAATTTGCTGCCTATTTTTTCCCTTTTTTAGAAATGAATGAATCTGATATATTGTTCTTAATTGGGCCATTCAAAATTTATCCTGCTCAGTTTGTTTCTATATTCATCATTGTATTACTTACTTATATTAATACCAAAGGAGTTCAAGGTGGTAAAATGATTCAAACTGTTTTTACGGTTACAAAATTGCTTTCTCTTTTTGGATTGATTGTTTTTGGATTTATACTTGGCGCAAATGCTGAGGTATGGAACGCAAACTGGACGGATGCTTGGACAATGAAGTCTATGACTAAAGGAACCGGGGAATTGTCTGCTGCTGTTATTGCACCTGTATTGGGTGCTGGTGCATTGGGGGCAATTGCTGCATCTATGGTAGGTTCTATTTTTAGTAGCGATGCTTGGAATAACGTAACATTTATTGCAGGTGAAATTAAGAATCCTCAAAAAAATATTGGGCTAAGTTTATTTTTAGGAACATTAATTGTTACCCTTATTTATGTGTCTGCAAATGTGATGTATCTAAGTGTTCTTCCGTTAGATCAAATAGCTTTTGCTGAGTCTGATCGAGTTGCTGTTACTGCTTCTAAAATCATATTTGGAGGTGTTGGTACTTATATTATTGCAGCTATGATTATGGTTTCAACATTTGGTTGCAATAACGGTTTAATACTTGCAGGTGCAAGGGTATATTATACCATGGCTCAAGATGGGTTGTTCTTTAAGAAAGCTGGAAACTTAAATAAGAATGCTGTTCCAGAATGGGCATTGTGGGCTCAATGCATTGTTGCTTCTGTATTGTGTTTAAGCGGCAGATATGGTGATTTATTAGACATGGTTTCTTTTATTGTAGTCATATTTTATGTGTTGACAATTGCAGGTATTTTTATTCTACGCAAAACCAGGCCCGAACTTCCTAGACCATATAAGGCAATTGGATACCCAATATTACCAGCTATTTATATGTTGATGGGAATTAGCTTTTGCGTTCTATTAATAATTTATAAACCTCAATTTACTTGGCCTGGATTAATTATTACTTTGCTAGGTATACCTTTGTATTATATTGCTGTTCGTAATGCAAAAAAATAACAGATGAATTTTGATCAGTTGTTTACTAGTTTCAAAAACACCCAAGTACTTATTGTTGGGGATGTAATGTTAGACACTTACTGGTGGGGCAATGTAGATCGAATTTCACCTGAAGCCCCGGTTCCAGTAGTAGCTTTAAAACAAAAAGAATATAGAGTGGGTGGCGCAGCTAATGTGGCATTAAATACAGCAGCTTTGGGCGCCAATACGGCTATCATATCAGTTATTGGTGAAGATGCAGATGGAGATCAATTGATTCAATTAATGGAACAGAATGGAATCAATACGGCTAATATTATTCGTTCTGCAGATCGCATTACAACCAATAAAATGCGTATCATGGGAAGAAATCAACAAATGATGCGACTGGATGCAGAAATGGTTCACGACATCAGCCAAGAACTAGCACTTCAATTATTAAAATCGGTTGAAAGTTTTATAGAGAAGTACAAACCAGCAATGTTGATTTTTGAAGATTATAATAAAGGGGTACTAACCCAAGACTTGATTACTGCTATAACGACTCTTTGTAATAAACACCAAATATTTACTGCTGTAGATCCCAAGAAAAAGAATTTTCTAGCTTATAAAGACGTAACCATTTTTAAGCCCAATTTAAAAGAAGTAAAAGAGGGACTCAATTTACCTATTGAGCAAACCAATTTGGAGAAAATGCAACATATCCATGAGGTCTTAAAAGAAATATTGGGGCATCGTATATCGTTGATTACTTTGTCTGAAAATGGCGTATTTTATCAAAAAGAAAATGAAGCATCCATCATACCCACCCATATCAGAAATATCGCAGATGTTAGTGGGGCAGGGGATACGGTCATTGCGGTGGCTTCATTGGTTTATGCAGCCACGGAAAATATTCAATTAGCTGCTGAAATGGCCAATATAGCTGGAGGGTTGGTTTGCGAAGAAGTGGGCACCGTTGCAATTAATCCGGTTAGATTATTAGCGGAATGCAAAACATTACTAGCAACCAAAAACTAGTCAGTTTTAGCGTTTCAAGCTGCCTACTTAAGTTGAATTAGTGATTCGTTACTAAATACGATTGAATCTTTAATTCTGTCTAATATCTATTGGTATAATTTAGAATCTTTTTGCCTGCTTAATTTTTACTTTCGTACCTAAATTTATTTCGATGCAGAATTTTACTATAGTGATACATGGAGGAGCTGGAACCATTTTGAAAGAAGATATGACTCCTTCTTTAGAACAAGCATATTCAGAAGTATTACAAGAGTCGTTAGATAAAAGTTATTCGGTTTTAGAGAAAGGTGGAACTGCCGTGAATGCTGTTAAAGCAGCATTGGTTGTGTTAGAAGATAATGTACTATTTAATGCCGGTAAAGGATCTGTATTTACTAAGAAAGGGGTTCAAGAAATGGATGCAGCCATCATGGATGGATCTAACCTTGCAGCAGGAGCGGTTTGTGGAGTTCGTAATGTGCGTAATCCCATTGAATTGGCTACTGAAGTAATGCTTCATAGTAATCATGTTTTTTTAAGCGGAAAAGGCGCCAATGATTTTGCTATTAAGCAAGGCGTTAAATTAGAACCAGATGAATATTTTTTCTCTCAATTTAGGTATGATCAATGGAAAGCAATTCGTGATTCAGACAATTATTCATTAGACCATACCAATCATCAGTTGGAAGAATTGATGAGAGATAAAAAATTTGGCACTATTGGCGCAGTGGCCCTTGATGGAATGGGCAATATTGCAGCAGCCACTTCTACCGGTGGAATGACGAATAAAAAATATGGCAGAATAGGAGATAGTCCTTTAATTGGAGCAGGTACTTATGCCAATAATAAGACTTGTGCAATTAGTTGTACAGGACATGGTGAAATGTTTATTAGGTCTGTTGCAGCCTATGATGTGAGCTGTTTAATGGAATACAAAGGCTGTACTTTAGAAGAAGCCATGAATATTGTTGTACACGATAAGTTAATGGCGATACAAGGGGAAGGAGGGATGATTGGAGTGGATGCAAAAGGTAATACTGCAATGGTGTTTAATAGTGCTGGAATGTATCGTGGTGTCAAAACCAATAAAGGCGTAAATATGGTAGCAATTTATAAATAACTTGCAGGGGTGCAAAAAATAGCAATCATAACAGCTGGCGGATTAGGAACAAGAATGGGCAGCCATTTACCCAAACAGTTTTTGACTTTACATCAACAGCCTATTCTTTGGTATACACTTCAGGCTTTTTTAAAAGCATATCAGGATATTGCCTTTATTCTGGTTTTGCCCAAAGACTATATTAGTGCAGGTGAAGCATTGGTGAATGAGTTGGGTATCAGCAAACAAACCAAGCTTGTGATGGGCGGTGAAACAAGATTTCATTCTGTACAAAATGGCATACAAGAAATTAAAGATCCTGCTGTGGTTTTTGTGCATGATGGAGTCAGGTGCTTGATTACACCCGATTTAATTAAACGTTGTTTTGAACAAACTTTAGATAAAGGGTCGGCTATTCCTGCAGTCACCTGCACCGACAGTGTAAGAATTGTACATAATCAAGCTCATGAAGCTATTAATAGGGATCAGGTTAAAATAATTCAAACCCCTCAAACATTTTTATCATCTATTTTAATACCAGCGTTTAATCAACCTTACCAAGATAAGTTTACAGATGAAGCTACTGTTGTTGAAGCTTATGGAGAAGCTGTATTTTTAATTGAAGGAGAGTATAGCAACCTTAAAATAACCAGGCCTACTGATCTTTTGTTGGCAACTGCAATTTTAGAAGAGCGGAGCAAATAAATTTAAGGAATTAAGGATAGGGGGAAAGGCAATTTGTTGTAGTGCCAGAGATAGTATACCTCTTCATAACAACCAAATCCTTCATAAAATTTCTTGATACCGGGTATAGATGAACCTTCAAAATCAAGAATTAAATTTTGTTCTGAAAACTCTTGAATTACCTGATGAAATAGCAAGTGGTTCGATTTCTCTGATCTTCCCATTTCACTGGTTGCATTCATAATATTATACATTCTTTTTTCATCTTTTAAAAATAAGGCTGTTGATAATATATCACCTTGTTCATTCAAGACAGCTCTGGTAAAACAGTTCTGGTTAAACTTTAAAACACTATCACAATAGGATGCTAATTGCTGATAATTTGCACTACCAATATGTGGGGTTTTATTGCCATTGATGGATTGATAAAAAGATATGGCTTTATTAATGGGTAAAATTTCTGTATAGATTAGTTGGTTGTTGATTGCTTTTTGCGCATTATGCAAATGATCTTTTCTAAACAACAATTTGATTTGATCAAATGGCTGCTGAAGATTCAATAGCAAGTTTGGTTTAGGGAGTGCTTGTGTAAATTTGGCTGTTATCCCATTTCCTGCATTTAATAAAATACTACCGTATCTATAGGTAGAATAAATTCTTCTTATGATACTTTCTATATGTAAATGGAGAGGTGCCCCTATAAATCCAAGTTGCTGCGTAAAGGCTGGTGTAAATGCATATTTTATCCCAGCTTTCGTTCTCCAAGGAATAGGCATTATTGTTTCGTAATCATTAATAATTAATCCATCCCAATTTTCAGCAACAACATCTAGATAATCAGTTTGTGCATAAATTAATCCATTCGCTGATTCGGCAACCAATTGGTTCCATTTCTCAACGTTAATTTTTTTTGAAGAGATTATTTCAATTTTGTATTTCAAGTATATTTATTTTCCTTTCCCAGAAAGAATAATTCGTAGCGTATGCATCAAAATTTTAAAGTCTAACAATATAGACGCGTTTTCAACATAAATTAAATCATACTGCATTCGGTCTAACATTTCGTCTATGCTGGATGCATAACCAAATTGAACCATTCCCCAAGAAGTAAGTCCTGGTTTAGCTTTAAACAAGTATCTGTAATAGGGAGACTTTTGTAATAATAAATCTATATAGATTTTTCTCTCTGGTCTTGGACCAACTAAACTCATGTCTCCTTTTAAAATATTCCATAGCTGTGGCAATTCATCCAGTCGCCATTTTCGCATAAATTTCCCCCAAGGAGTTATTCTAGGGTCATGGTCACTTGATAATGCTGGTCCATCTTGTTCTGCATTGGCGTACATGCTTCGAAACTTATAGATGGTAAATGGCTCACCCCTAAAACCAATTCGTTCTTGTTTGTATATAGCGCCACCCTTCGTGCCCAAAGCAGTTCTTAAAGCTAAATAAAGCATCAAAGGGCTCAATAAAATTAAGCCAAATACGGCTACCACTAAATCCATCAAACGCTTGATATGTTGCTCTTCCGGAGACATGGCTGCTGTTTGAATGTCCATTAACATGGCACCCAAAACATTGCTGGTTTTTACGGAGCCTGCCAAAATATCAATGGTGTCAGGAACCATCTTAATATCAATTTCTTTTTCTGTTAAAGCACTTACAAGTTCTTCAATGATTTGTTTGTCTTTTTTTTCTATTGAAATGATAACTCTTTCAATTTGATGCTCATCTACAATTTTCTTTATTAATTGAACAGGGCCCAAGTGTGGGATCCATTTGGATAATCCGTTTTTTGCATCTTCACCATAAACCGAAACGAATCCAACTGTTTTAAATCCTAGGTATTTGAAATTTCTATTCAATGCTTCAAATACTTTTATGGCATTGTTGTTATTTCCCGCAATCAATGTTTTAAAATATACTTCGCCTCTTTTCAGTGTTTTTTTAGTTTGAAACAATAAGAGTGTTCTAGCGCTTGCAATAAGGAAAAACTGTAAAATAAAATAAACGAAAAACTGATTGGCCGAAATAATATGGCTAAAGCTTGGAAAAAAGTATAATAATAATGTTCCAAGCATGGAGTGGAGTAAGGTTGCAGTAAGTTCACTTAACCTTGATTTGTCATATAATGACCTATTGTAACTTCCCGTAACAAAATAAAAACCAACCCAAAATAAGGGTATAAGGACAAGACTTAAAATAGTTTCGATACCAGCGATGCTGATGTCTAAAACAGAAAGGGACCAATGGTTCGTTTCTGGATAAAATAGAAAATACAATATCAATACAACCAAAGAAAAAACGAAGTCGCTTAATATATATAGACTAATATTTCTTCTTCTAGCTTGCATACTTTTTTATGATTAAACCAGTATGCTGGTATTGTTTATTTTATCTAAAATTTGGTGGGCTACTTCCATTGCTAAATAGCCATCAATTTCAGTTACTTGAGTTGGTTTGTTGTTGATAATGGCGTCTACAAATGAGGTTAATTCCAACTTAATTGCGTTAAGTGGTTCAATAGACGGTGTTGCAATGGCAATTGTTTTTTTGCCATTGGGGGTATCAATATCAAAGGAGAAAACATTCTCGTCCTCAGGTTGCTTTAGTTTAATGATTTCTGTCTTTTTTTCTAAGAAGTCTATGCCAATATATGCGTCTTTTTGAAAGAGACGCATTTTTCGCATTTTCTTCATACTAATCCTGCTACTGGTTAAATTAGCCACACATCCATTGTTAAATTCAATTCGCACATTGGCTATATCTGGGGTTTCTGTCATTACCGCAACACCACTTGCTGCAATGCTTTTTACATCACTTTTTACTAAGCTTAAAATAATGTCAATATCATGAATCATTAAATCTAAAATCACACTTACTTCTGTTCCCCTGGGATTAAACTGGGCTAATCTATGTACTTCAATGAACATAGGATTTAAGTTCAGATCCTTAACAGCTAAATAAGCTGGATTAAATCGTTCTACATGGCCTACCTGTAATTTCACATTGGCTTCTCTCACCATGTTAACTAAGTTCTTGCCTTCTTGCAAAGTATGGGTGATTGGCTTTTCAACAAAAACATGCTTCCCCTTTCTTACGGCTTTCATACAAATGTCGTAGTGTTGATTCGTAGGGGTAATCACGTCAATGATATCACAAGCATCCATCAACTTATCTTCGTCCATGAATCGCTTTAGGCCATATTTTTCTGTAACTTCTTTTGCATTATCGTTGTTGGGATCAAAAAAACCAACCAATTTAACACCATCAATTTCTTTCCAGTTGTTAAGGTGGAATTTTCCCAAGTGACCTACTCCAAAAACACCTACTTTAAGCATAACTCAATATATCAAATGATTGGTAAATATAAATAATTCAAAACCCATATTGCAAATTATCAATTGAATACATCAAAATTGCTGATAAACGTTAATTCAGATGCATCCAATAATGTAGCAGCACAAGCCGCTGCATGTGGCATTTCATATTTGAAATAAAATTGGCAAGTATGTATTTTACCTTCATAAAAAGCCCTATTGCTAGGTGTAATTTCGTCAGACTTTAGTAATTCAGCAGCTTTGGTTGCCATTTTAAGCCATTGCCATCCAATGACTGTATAGCTCATCATTTCTAAAAATACAGTAGCATCTGCTAAGTATTTTTCCACTTTTCCCACTTCCAAATATTTATTCAAATGGTTGATGGTCCAAGTTAGTCTTGAAACTTCATTGTTTAAAAATTCAGCATTTGCTTTGATTGATTCATGTTGAATTGCATAGTTGGTTACCTGTTGAATCTCATCTAATAATAGTTGAAACGCTTTTCCTTTTTCCATCAGCACTTTTCTACCCAATAAATCAATGGATTGGATGCCTGTTGTGCCTTCATATAAAGACATGATTTTTAAATCTCGGTAATGTTGTTGAACCGGAAAATCTGTAGTAAATCCGTATCCACCTAAAGTTTGAATGGCTAAAGCAGCAGATCTACTTCCATGTTCTGAAGGATAGGTCTTCACTATTGGTGTTAATATTTCTAGTAATAAAAAATATTTATTTTTTTCTTCTGAATCATTGGTTGCATGCCATAAATCATAAAATTTATTGCATTCAATTCCAAGGGATATGGATCCTTCTGCAATGGCTTTTTGTGTAAATAACATTCTTTGAATGTCTGCATGTTGAATGATGTTTACAGGAGGCTTAGTTGGGTCTTTTTCTCCAGGCAGTCTGCCTTGTGGTCGCTCATTGCAGTATTGAAGAGATGCCTGATAGGCAGCCATGGCAACAGATGCAGCACATAGCCCAACACTAATTCTTGCACCATTCATCATTTGAAACATATAACTCAATCCCTTATGTGGTTCTCCTACTAAGTATCCAATACAATTATTATTATCTCCAAAACTAAGATGTGTAGTGGCGTATCCTCTTTGTCCCATTTTTTGGAAATCACCTGCACAATAGACATCGTTGTACGCTAATCCCCCTTCTTTAGTAGGTCTAAATTTGGGTACAATAAAAAGAGAGATTCCTTTTACACCAGCAGGCGCGCCTTCAATTCTTGCAAGTGTGAGATGAATAAAATTTGAACAAGCTTCGTGTTGACCACCTGAAATAAATATTTTCTGCCCTTTAATTAAATAGCTGTTATCTGAGAATGGTTTTGCAGAAGTGGTTATATCAGACAACGAACTCCCTGCTTGCGGCTCTGTAAGCGCCATTGTTCCCTGCCATTCTCCTGAATAAATTTTTGGCACATATTGTTCAAGTTGCTCAATTGTACCAAAGCTGGTAATTAGTCCTGCAGCACCTGCGGATAATCCCAAGTAGCCTTGAACCCCATTGTTGGCAGCTTGAAATAAATGATGGGCAGTTCCAAAAATCATTTCTGGTAATTGCATACCACCGTGTTCAAATAATGCACTTCCACCAATCCAGCCTTGTTCTGCAGCTGCACCTATCATTTTTTTTAGCGCGGGATGCGTTAAAACATTGCCCTTGCCATCATAATACGCAGGTGTGGCATCCATTTCTTTAAAATAGGGGGCAAAAGCTTGATCTGCCAATAGTTTTGCTGATTCAATCATCATCCATGCTTGCTCTTCATTTAAATGAGCAAATCTTTCATATTGAAATAACTGATGAATGGGATGTACTTTAAATAAAAGGAATTTCAAGAATTCCATATTGGTATACTTCATCATTTTTATCATTTAATTAATCATACTTATTATTTCTGCAACATATGCCGGCTTTTCTATTCCTTCAATTTCAATGGTGCATAATAAAAATAGTTTAACTGCGCCATTGGGTTGAGTTTCTGCTTTTTCTAAAGTTGCTTTTAATCGAATATTGCTGTTCACCTTTACTGGACTAATAAATCTTGCTTTATTAATTCCATAATTATAAAATGAAGTCACATTGTTTAATTCAATCAAATCATAAAGAAGTGATGAAACCATTGACATGGTAAGGTAGCCATGAGCAACTGTTTTTCCTTCTGGCAAATACAATGCGGCTTTATTTTCGTCTATATGAACCCATTGATTGTCTTTGGTGGTTGCTGCAAATTCGTTAATCATTTTTTGGGTAATGGTGATCCATTTCCCTGGCCCAATGGTAGTTCCGATATATTGTTGAATTTCTTCTTTACTGTTGATGATTAGTTTTTGCAATACCGTTTCTTGCTGCTGATTGGATTCCTTGGTAGAAGAAATATTTTCTGTTGTAATAGGATTGATTTGCTCTACTTTAATTTGGATGACTGCTTTTCCCGAAATTTTTCTATTAATCATATCTGCAATTGCATTGGGAGCTTCCTCCAATGAATACAAATAATGTACATGTTGTTTTAATTTCCCTTGTAAAATCCATTGAATAATTTGAATAAAGTTTTCCCTGTTTGCTTTGGGTTCCTTCTCAGCAAATGCTCCCCAGAAAATGCCATGTACCGAACAGCCTTTTAGTAAAGCAAGGTTAAATGGAAGTTGTGGAATGATGCCAGAAGCAAACCCTATCACTAAATAATGGCCATTCCAAGCAAGTCCTTTCAATGCATCTTCAGCATAACTTCCTCCAACAGTATCGAATACAATTTCTACTCCTTTATTATTAGTTAATTCTTTAATCTTAGTCTTTAAATGATCTGTTGAATAGTTGATGGTTTCATCTGCACCAATCAATTTGCAATAGGCCAATTTTTCATTGTTAGATGCCGCAGCAATTACTTTTGCACCCATTAATTTTGCTAATAGAATAGCGGCAGATCCTACTCCTCCGGCAGCACCTAATACTAAAACCGTTTGCCCTGTTTTTAATTCAGCTTTATTTTTTAAAGCATACAATGCAGTGCCAAAAGTATACATGCATATGGATGCATTGAGCATATCCAATGAAGCGGGTATTGTAAATACATGTGAAGCTTTTACACTTATTTGTTCTGCCATGCCGCCCCATCCGCATAAGGCCATTACCCGGTCACCTACTTTACAATTTTTGACTAAATGGCCCACTTGAATCACAATACCTGCAATTTCCCCTCCAGGAGAAAATGGCAGAGGGGGTTTAAACTGGTATTTATTTTGAATAATTAAAGTATCGGGGAAATTAACACCACAGTAGTAGACATCAATTAAAACTTGATCAGCTTCTACTTCAGGTACTTTACTATCTAAGAGTTGAAGTAACTCAGGCCCCCCATATTGGGAACAAACTATTGCTTTCATATGTACAGTTAATGTACAACCATTCCTGCAATTTAAAGCCCAATCATTCTTTTAAGTCTTTTAATGGTTCCTTTTACAAGCCCGCCATCAATTTGTATTCTCCTATCAGTAGTCCATACCAAGGCCTTAATATTGGTTACATAAAACAGTTTGCCATATCCCTTTTCCCTTAATTTGAGGGCTAACCATCCATCTTCATTGGTGCCTGGAGGGTGATTAAATCCATCTACGCTGATGCCTTGCTCTCTTCTGAAACCTGAATTAAAGCCATAAGCATTCATGGCTTCGTCTCTAAAAATCTTATTGATCCAGCGCATTAAATCTGCAAAATATTCATAGAAAAAATAGGTGAACCTTCCTGTGTTACCAATTGGAATAAATGAAAATCTACCATAGACAGAGCAAACATTATTGTTATTGGCTAAAGGTTTAACCATTTCTTCAATCCAATCTTTGGGGTAAATGGTATCGGCATCTGCATTAAGGATATACTGGCCTTTTGCTACTGCTAAACCGGCATTTCTTGCATTGGTAATACCTTGGTTTGTTTCTCGAATACAAGGTATACCAGCTTGTAGCACCATTTCTTCTGTTTTGTCTTTTGAATTATTATTTACCACAATGATTTCTACAGGCCATTGTGTTTCATTATTACTTAAGGATAACAGGGTTTGCAAAATATTGGCTTCTTCATTATAAGCAGGCATAACAATCGATACAATGGGTTCCCCTTTTGATAAATTGCCGTATCTTTCTTTAATCAAGCTAGTGGTGCTTTGATCTGCTGGATTAGTGTTGAATAGTTGGCTAATATACGGGGGGATTGAAATGGGTCTCATGATTTTAGTAGATTAAGCACAAAAATGATTAAAAACAATATAAATTCGCATGTTATATATTTAAATATATTTAGATTTCATACATTAGCAAAATTTTAAAATATGGCATTCACTGATTCTGATACATTAAAAATTGTGGTGGTTGAAGATGAAATGACCATGCAATTGATTTTAAAAAAGTACTTAAGCACCCATTATCAAGTTGAAATCTTCAAAGATGGGGTAGATGCGATGGCTTTTTTACAGCAGGGTAATGTGCCAGATTTGATTATTTCCGATTTAAATACGCCTGTGATGGGTGGCCTAGCTTTAACAAAACAGCTGCGTGCAAGTGATTTTTTCAATGCAATTCCAATCATCATTTTATCTGGGGAAGAAAGTTCAGAAATGATCATCCAGTGTTTGGAAGCTGGTGCAGATGATTACTTGGTAAAACCCTTTAATCCAAAAGAATTGGAAGCAAGATTACGAGTGGTACTCCGTAGGATTAGAAAATAATTTCATCAAATTGGCCCAATGAACACCCAACTACCTCCCCAAGAACAAGTTATTGTACTATTAAATTGCGATGATTTAATCTATTCTATTTTTTCAGAGGCCAACTTAGAAGGTAGGGAGCTCAAAAGATTTGCCAACCCGCTTCTATTCTTTGCAGATTGGGAGAAAAGTAAATTTAATTTGGTTGCCATTATCTCACAAAGTGAAGTATTGGGAACTGGTGGAATCTCTTTACTTGAAACATTGGTCAACAAAAAAAATATAGCTGTTCCATTCTTTTTAGTTAGTCAGCAACTAAGTGAGAGTACAGTCAAAATGACTTTAAAAGCAGGGGTGGCCGATGTATTTAAGTTGCCAATTAAAAAAGAGAATATAGAATTAAGAATTCCTTTTTTAATTGACAAATGGAGTCAATTGAAAAGTGCGAACAATGTAATGGATTTTCATAAATACAAGACCCCTTTTATTAAAAGGGTTTTTGATATTTTCTTTGCAGGATTGGCACTTTTACTACTTTCCCCGCTCTTGTTGATTGTTTGTATCCTACTTAGATTAGAGTCGAAGGGGCCTATTTTTTATTATGCTCTAAGAGTGGGTTCAGGTTATAGAACGTTTAAGTTTTATAAATTTCGCTCGATGTATGTGAATGCAGATAAGCGACTAAAAGATTTAAAGCACTTAAATCAGTATGCACCTAGTACGGAGGATGCAACAACAAAAACAGAAGAAGAAGAGTATCTATGCGATGAGTGCAAGGCCGCTGGTACTGGTTGTAAATTCCCCATCTATTCTGATACCATTCAATGGTGCGAAAAGCAATACAGCGAAAATAGAAAAGCCAAAGCGGGCTCTGCTTTCTTTAAACTAAAGGATGATCCTAGAATTACCAAAGTAGGTAAGTTCATCAGAAACAGTAGTATAGATGAATTGCCTCAACTGTGGAATGTGATCATTGGAGATATGAGTATTGTAGGGAATAGACCCCTCCCTTTATATGAGGCAGAAAAATTGACTACAGACAAATATGCAATGCGTTTCATGGCCCCCGCTGGCATTACTGGATTATGGCAGGTAGAAAAGAGGGGGAAAGGGGAAATGTCTGAGGAAGAAAGATTAATGCTAGACAATAAATATGCTGAAAATCACAGTTTTTGGTACGATATTAAATTGATTCTAAGAACCATCCCAGCATTACTGCAAAAAGAATCTGTATAATCTTTTGCTCATTTATTCTTACTTCTCGTTTTTTCATTCAATTATTGGATAAAGTGGGGATATCTATGTCCTTGGTTTTAACTATATTATTTATCTTTAATCTTTATGAAAATCATTGTTTTAGATATAAATAATTCATTTTCACTTGGTTCCAATTTGAGCTATTTGCTACTGTCTTTTAAAAGATTTTGGTTAAGCTTAATTTTGGTATGTATTTTAATGTCAAGTTCCCAAAAATCCTATTCACAGGAGTCGATGATTCCTGAGTTATCATATCCTTTTTTGGAGAAATTAATTTTTTCTGCAAAACAAAACTATCCTTTGATGGCGGCAAACTTGCGAAAAGTCAATTTTGCCAATTATAACTTGAAAAAAGCCAAGTTATCTTGGTTTGATTTTTTTACGCTCTCTGCATTTTATAGCCCTAGCACATCTGTAACATTAACCAATGCAACATTAACAGGGGTTCAAATAGGACTCTTTATCAATTTTAGCAATATCATACAAAAGCCCACAGTAATTAAACAATCAAGGGAGGAATTGGCCATAGCCCAGTTAACTGCTGATCAATATGCTATTACTTTGGAAACCGATGTGAAAAATCGATACTTCAAATATATGCAAGCATTGAGTGTATTGAGGGTTCAAAATCAGAATGCCATTGATATTGAAGCACTGTTTAAACAGATAAAATTTAAATACGAAAGAGGGGAAGAAACTTTGGAGAATTATACGAAATTAATGATTCAAAATGCAGATCAAAAGCAAAAGATAATTGATGCTGAAAGCACTGTATTGATTGCGAAGACAACATTAGAAGAATTAGTTGGGAAAAAATTGGAAGAGATAAAGTAAATGGAATTACAGAAGTTTTTATTACTGCTATACAAAAGGAAATATATACTGGTCATTGTTCCAATGATAGCGGTATTTATCACCTATTTTCTAGTACGTAAACTTCCAGATACTTTTAAATCGAGGTCAAGAATTTCAACAGGATTGGTAGATCAGTCTCAACAATTTTTAGAGAAGAACAAAGGACAAGATGAAAATAAAGCATCACAGCAGTTCAGTAATTTAATTGAAATGAATAGGCTGAAAAGAAACTTCGATCAGGTTTCTTTTCAATTAATGGTTCATGATTTAACCAGTAATAAACCTTTCCGTCCACCTAGTAAGCTATTAAAAGAAATTGGCCCTGATGCGAGAGCACATGCACTCGATGTTTTCAAAGCACATATTGCTTCAAAACAACCCCTTTCTTTATTTGATAAAGATCAGTTTGGCATTAATCAGTTACTCATATCTATGGGATATGATGAAGCTACATTACAAAAAAAGGTTTTTATTTATCGAGTTAACAATAGTGACTTTATAGACTTTGAATTTGAATCTGAAAATCCATTCTTATCTGCATTTGTAATCAATACCTTGATTACTGAGTTTATTGATTTCTACTCAAACTACATCAAAGGGAACCAAGAAAAGGCAGTCAACTTCTTAGACATGTTGATGAAAAAGAAGTTTGATTCTTTGTCTGCTAAAACTCGATTATTGCGTGATTATAAGATTAGGAATAGGGTGCTTAATTTAAATGAACAAGCAAAGAGTTTGTACATGCAAATTGCCGATTTTGAGTCCAGACTTCAAGTAGCAAAAAAAGATGTTGAATCTTATGAGGGAGCTATAAAAGGAATTGATAAAAAGTTTAGTCCTCAAGACCGCAGGTATCTAGAGAGTGTTGTTGTAGATATTAATCAATCTGTTTTGGCTACTCGAGAGCGATTGAGGGTAGTAACCAATGATTTAGTAAAAAGTAATTTTGATCCAAGAATAAAACAAAGGCAAGATTCCTTAAAAGCATTACTTGAACAACAAATTTTACAATCTACTGATCGTTTATTGGTAAGTCCATTAGCCAATAAGCAATTATTGGTGCAACAAAGGTTTAATTTGGAAATTGCATTGGATCAATCTCGGAGCAGTATAGCCCCCCTTACCGACGAACTAAGAAGGCTTAACGAAAAGTTTGATATGCTTGTTCCTCATGAGGCACTTATTCAAAACTATGAAGGATTAGTAGATGTTGCAGGTAAAGAATACCTCGACATTCAAAACAGGTTCAACCAAACATCATTAGAGTCTAGTATGACCGTTCAATTAAGGCAAATTGAAATGGCAATGCCTGGACCCGCTCAACCGTCTAAAAAATTAATTTTAGTTGCATTAGCTGGAGTAATCAGTTTCGTATTTTGTTTGGCAGCATTATTTGTCATTTTCTATTTAGACGACAGCATTCAAAACGCAACTGACTTAGCGAATAAAACCAATTTATCCGTATTGGCTTATCTGCCTTATATCAATACTTCCATGTTAGATTTGACTAATCTTTGGAAGAATGGGGAGGGAAATAAAATAACCATTGCATTTAAGAATTTATTGCGATCGCTCCGCTTTGAAATCGAAAGAGAAATGGGGCACAAAAAACTCTTAGTGATTACCAGTTTATCTGACGGAGAAGGTAAAACATTAATATCACTGGGTCTTGCATATGCATACTCTATGGTTAATAAACGAGTGCTAGTGATAGACGGTAACTTTGATCAACCTACCATCACTGCTACTACAGGAACAAACTGTTATTTGGAAGACTATTTAAAAAATAGAATTACGCTATCTGAAATCATTAAAGAAGGTAGGGTAAGTGTATTGGGTAATAGGGGCGGAGACACATCCATTTTTGAATTTTGTGATGAGTCGATTGTTAAACCGAAGTTGGCTTTTCTGCGAGATGTTTTTGATATTATTATTATTGAAGCCCCAGCTATGGACAAGTTAAATAAATCTAGAGAATGGATTGTTCTTGCAGATAAAGTTGTTGCCATTTTTGCTGCTGGCTCAACCATCAAAAATGGTAAGCATCAAAGTGTTCAATACCTGTATGAGTTAGGAGATAATTTTGCTGGTTGGGCTTTAAATAAGCTCATAATCAATCGCCTGAATAAGATTCCAAAATAATTAAATACCCTGCTATGGATTTTCAAGATATCATCAAATTGATTTGGTATGTTTTTCAAGTGGCAATTGGGTACAATTTGGTTTTACCTTTTCTATTATTGTTCATTTATGCAATTGTAAATAGTAAAAAAGGGAATCTTGAAAAACCATCCTTGGAAGCAGATTATGCAATTATTGTAACTGCATATGAACAAACCACTTTAATTCCAGCAGTAGTAGCCTCATTACTTAAGCTGAACTACCGTAATTACATCATTTATATTGTTGCTGATAAATGTGATGTTTCTAATTTACATTTTGAAGATGAAAGAGTAGTGGTGCTAAGGCCAGAACAAACCTTATCTAGCAATACAAGGTCTCATTTTTATGCGATAAACCGATTCATTAGAGCACACGAGCGTTTGACCATTATTGATAGCGATAATTTAGTTGATCCTAATTATTTAAATGAAATCAATCTTTTTTTTGATCAAGGTTACAGTGCTGTTCAAGGAGTAAGGGATGCAAAAAACTTAGATACCCTCTATGCAGCATTAGATGGGGCAAGAGATATTTACTATCATTTTTACGATGGGAAAGTATTATTTAATGTTGGTTCTTCTGCAACTTTAGCTGGCTCGGGTATGGCTTTCACTACACAACTTTATAAAGATTGCTTAGCACATCAAGATATTACAGGGGCAGGATTCGATAAAATTTTACAAAAAGAAATTGTTTCTAGGGGATATCGAATTGCTTTTGCAGAGCGTGCGATTGTGTATGATGAAAAAACTTCGAAAAGTGATCAGTTGGTTAATCAAAGGGCACGTTGGATTAATACTTGGTTTAAATATTTTTCTTTTGGATTTGGATTGGTTGGTAAAGGATTTACCAAATTGAATTGGAATATGTTTTTATTTGGACTCATATTGCTGCGGCCGCCCCTATTTATATTTTTATTGATTGGATTGTTTTGTATGCTCTTGAACTTGATACTTAATCCTTTCATAGCATTACTTTGGTTACTTGGGTATATGATTTTTATTGTTGGTTTTATTTTGGCCCTTTCAATAAATAAAACTGACCCTCGTATTTATAAATCGCTTTGGGGTATTCCCAAATTTATTTTTTATCAAGTTCTTTCTTTACTTAAAGTTCGAAATGCCAATAAACGTTCTGTAGCTACTAAGCATTTTCACACAGATAAAAAAATCAACTAAAGCAAATTAAATGGCACTCAAACTCAAAAGTTTTATTCAATTAGTTATTCAAAAAATTTTGGGTTATCGCAATTATTTATTGGTGTTCAGTATTTATAGAACCTTAAGATTTAGGCTATTAAGAGATGATCAAGATTTTAACAGTTTTATTGAGCTAACCAAATCTAGCGAACCCTCAATAATCATTGATGCAGGTGCTAATGTGGGGTATACTACTGTGATTTTTGCAAAAGCGTTTCCAAATTATCTGATTGTTTCTTATGAACCAGTTTCTTTATTGTCTAGCATTATTGTAAAAGTTGTTCATTTTTTTAAAGTAAAAAACGTTGAAGTAAAGCAATTGGCATTAGGAAATGCCAATGATATGGTCTCTATTAAAACACCCATAATTGCAGGTGTAAAAAAGCAGGGGTTAAGTTTTGTTGCTGTTGCAGTAGAGCGGGAAGATGAAAATTTAATGAATGATTTTTTAGAAGAACAAGTACAAATGGTTTCTCTTGATAATGATTTATTGGGTAAGGTGAAACATCCAGTTGTAGGGATAAAAGTGGATGTAGAAAATTTTGAGTTTTTTGTTTTGCAAGGATCTATTGAATTGATTAAACGGTACAAGCCAGTGGTGATGGCCGAGCTTTGGGATAATGCAAGGAAAAATGCTTGTATTGAACTAATGACCAATCTTGGTTACGCTGTCAAAGTAATTAGTAATAAAGTATTAGTAGATTATACTAATCAGCCATCTTTGAATTACTTTTTTGTACCTAAATAAGGATAACTTTAAAATAGATTGAATAAAAAGGATGAAAACCAAGCCATCTACTAAACGGCTCTCCAAAGAAGAGCAGGAAATATATGACCAGCAAAGGTTAGATTATTTAACCAGGATGGCTGCTCTTGTTCTTTCAGGAGTAAGTGTTTACTATTTCTTTGTTAAACTATTGTTTTTATAATGGAAGAGCCATTTCAAATACCAATAGGACAAGATAAAAAGAAGAGAGGCTTATTAGCCATTCTACATGATTTTTTTCTTGTCAATAAAATGGGTGGTCCTTTCGGATTATTGATTTTTATTGGGGCTGCCATATTCTTTTCTTTGGTAGTGGCTAAACTTGGGATGGTACCAGGGGTTCTTTTGATACTTTTAATGGTGGGTATTCCATTTGTTTTAGGTGTTATTTTTTATCCTGAATTTGGAGTCCTTACTTTTATTGTTGCCGCTTATTTTATCATGTTTATTGGAAGGATGAATATCATTGACTTCCCGTTAGGTACATTAATGGATGGGATGGAATTGTTAATGGTACTTGGAATTTTTATTCAACAGAAAAGGCAATCAAATTGGGCTTTGTTTAAAGGCCCTATCAGTGTAATTATTCTTATTTGGATTTTATACAACTTTATAGAAGTAATCAATCCAACTGCAGAGTCTAAACTTGCTTGGGTGTATACCGTTCGTTCGGTTGCTGTAATCATGTTGATGTTCTTTGTTTTTTTATATAATATCAGAACCATAGAGTTTTTAAAATTGATTTTAAAGCTTTGGCTAGGACTTTCGGTTTTTGCAGCATTGTATGCATATAAACAACAGTTTATTGGTTTTACCGCTTTTGAAGAAGCATGGTTATATTCAGATCCGGAAATTGCAGGATTGCTTTTTATTGGAGGTCAATGGAGAAAGTTTTCCATTTTTACTGATCCAGTAGCATTTTCATACAATATGGTTGTTAGCGGATTAATGTGTATTGGTTTATTAACCGGTCCTTTCTCTAGGAGAACAAAAATTTTATTAGGGATAACCTTATTTCTTTGCTTTACCTCTATGTTGTTTTCTGGAACAAGAGGAGCATATGTTCTGCCACCTGTTGCTTTAGCGCTCTATTCTATTTTAAAGTTTAATAAGCAAGTGATGATTGGGGCATTAATTGGCGCTATTGGTTTCGCTGCCTTGATTTTTGTACCTACCTCTAATCCTACTATTTACCGATTCCAAACAGCATTTAAACCTTCAGATGACGCATCGTTTAATGTTCGGAAAATTAATCAGAAACGAATTCAACCATTTATACAAAGTCATCCATTGGGAGGTGGACTAGGTTCTACTGGTATGTGGGGGAAACGTTTTTCACCCAATTCTTTTTTAGCCAATTTTCCACCGGATAGTGGTTATGTAAGGGTAGCAGTAGAAGCGGGTTGGCTAGGCTTATTGGTTTTTTGTACCCTGATGTTCATCATTTTAAAAGTGGGTATTAACAACTATTATTCGATTAAAGATCCTTTACTGAAATCAATTTGCTTGGCAATGATCTTGGTGATTTTTGCATATCATATTGGTAATTACCCGCAGGAAGCCATTGTTCAGTTTCCTTCAAATACACTTTTTTATTTGGTAGCGGCCATCATTGTGATAACAAAGCGACTAGATGATGAACAACAAAAAAAACTCGTCACACAAAATAAAACTCAACCATGATAAAGGGAAGGGATATCATTATAGTTGGTCAACAACCATGGGATGTAGAAATTGGTAGTAATTGCAAAAATATTGCTTTAGAGTTTAGCAAGCATAATAGGGTACTCTATGTAAATTCTGCTTTAGATAGAGTGAGTTTAATTAAAGGATCTGCTGATCCTAAAGTTGTAAAACGAAATAATATCATTCAACACAAAGAACCAGGGCTTGTTCAAATAAATGGTTCTATGTGGAATCTTTATCCTGATACTATTATTGAGTCAATCAATTGGATTAAAATTCATTCGTTGTTTAAATTTTTGAATCGAATGAACAATGAAAGATTTGCTAAGTCTATATTAAGTGCTGTTGCAGAATTGGGCTTTACTAATTATATCTTATTTAATGATAGTGATATGTTTAGGAGTTTTCATTTGAAAGAACTACTAAAACCAGCATTAAGCGTTTATTACTCCAGAGATTATATGTTGGCAGTGGATTATTGGAAAAGACATGGCGAAAAATTAGAACCCAAATTGATTGCCAATTCAGATGTATGTGTTGCTAATTCCACTTACTTGGCTGATTATTGTAGGCAATTCAACCCAAATTCTTACTATGTTGGTCAGGGCTGTGAGTTAGATTTATTTATGGAGTTCAAATCTGATTTATTACCCAATGATGTACAGTCAATTCCTGGATTAAAAATTGGTTATGTGGGGGCGTTAAGTGGTATGCGCTTAGATATTCCACTCTTGATTGAAATTGCAAAAGCTAAGCCAAATTGGAGCTTAATTTTAGTTGGACCAGAAGATGAATCCTTTTTGACAAGTGAATTACATCAATTAAGTAATGTCTATTTTTTGGGATCAAAGAGCCCATCACTTTTACCCAACTATATTCATTCCTTTGATATCTGTTTAAACCCGCAAGTAGTGAGTCAGGTTACCATTGGCAATTATCCCAGAAAAATAGATGAATATTTGGCAATGGGTAAACCTGTTGTTGCTACAAGCACTCCATTTATGGAAGCGGTATTTTCTCATCATACTTATTTGGGTAAAACGGTTGATGAATATTTGCATTTAATTGAAAAAGCCCAAATTGAAAACAATATTGAGCGAGAAGGTGCTAGAAAGTCTTTTGCTGCTACCCATACCTGGGAAAATAGTGTAGCTGAAATTTATAAAGCAATTCTGAAACATTTATAGGCTTATATTTATGTATCATAGAAAGCCATTTCTTTTTTATGCTGAATAAACTGATTCATAAGCTCAACAATAAGCATTTTTTATCATTAGCGGGTAATGGTGCTATGTCTGTATTGGCTATGATTACGGTAGCTATTTTATATAGGGCATTAACCGTAGAAGAAATTGGTTATTGGGTTTTCTTTCAAACAGTCGCTGTTTTACTAGACACATTTAGAACAGGTTTTTTGCAAATTGCTTTAGTTAAGTTTTATACAGGTACAACAAAAGAAAGGGCTAAAGAAGTATTAGGATCAGTTTGGTATTTGGCCATTCTCATTACTTTAGTGATGTGTTTAATTAATCTTGCATTTGTTCCATTCATCGATCATTTTGAAGACCCTGCAGTTTTAGTTATTATACAATGGTTTGGGCTTAGTTTTTTAGCAGGATTGCCATCTGGTATTACTTCTTGGATTCTACAAGCAGATCAGCGTTTTGACAAGCTGTTAATATTAAGATTAATTACACAGGGCAGTTTTATCCTTTCAATTATTGCGCTAATTGTTTTTGATCAAATTCATTTGCAAACGGTGTTTATTGCAAACCTTGGTTCTGCAGCATTAGCAAGTTTAATTCCTATACTTTCAGGCTGGTCTGGCATTGCAAACATTTTTGCTAAAACAAAATCTTGTGTAAAAGAGATTTATCATTTTGGTAAGTATAGTGTTGGCACT
>JACCDH010188309.1_pt1 | contig 26194 bp, 24 predicted proteins | sample 7442481 | NCBI WGS metagenome assembly JACCDH01 (sample SAMN15323433, study PRJNA562643) | freshwater metagenome | isolation source: river surface water | place: USA:Blue River Watershed | collected 2017-08-15 | reverse complement strand
TACAAGAAAGTATAAATTAATTAAGTAATAAAACAATAAAACCACTTCTATTGAAGTGGTTTTATTGTTGTGGGCGATGAGGGGTTCGAACCCCCGACCCCCTCGGTGTAAACGAGGTGCTCTGAACCAGCTGAGCTAATCGCCCTATTTTTAATCTTATTATTCTGACCCCGACCACTTCCGATGAAATCGGAATGCTCTGAACCAGCTGAGCTAATCGCCCTAATAATGCCCTACATTGCTGTAATGCGAGTGCAAATATAAGTCGGATTTTTATTTTTGCAAATAAATTATACTAAAAAAGCATAAATATTTTTTAATATTCTAATAATCAGTCGTCTTGGTCTTATATTACTTCGGCTACAACAAAAGTACTCCCGCCAATATAGATAAAATCATTTGCCGTACTATGACTAATGGCTGCTTTTTTTGCCAATTTTACAGAAGTATATGTTTTACCTTTCAGACCATAGGTTGCCGCAGTTGATTGTAATACAGAGGCGTCTAAACCGCGTTCTATAGCTGGTTTACAAAAATAATAGGTTGCATCAGTAGGAAATAAAGGTAATATACTACCTAAGTCCTTATCATTTACCACGCCTAAAACTATATGCAAATTATCAAATTGCTCCTGTTTTATTTGTTGTATAACGAGTGCTAACCCTTGACTGTTATGTGCAGTGTCGCAAACTACTTTGGGTTTTTCTTGTATTATTTGCCAACGACCTTTTAAACCTGTAAGACTTACAACATTGGCAATTCCTTTTTTAATGTGGGTTTCTGTAAGGTTAAAATGCTTTTCTAACACGCGACAAGTAGCAACTACAGTTTGTTTGTTTTGATTTTGATAGTTTCCTTTTAATTCTGAAGGATAATCTACGTGTTTATTATCTTGTGCAAAGATAAGTGTTGCATTTTCTTGCATTGCTTTAGCCTCAAAAACAGCCTTAGTTTCTTTTGTATATTCTCCTATAATTACCGGAACGTTTGGTTTAATAATACCTGCTTTTTCTCCAGCTATCGCTTCTAAGGTAGAGCCCAAAAACTGCATGTGATCAAATCCAATAGTGGTGATAACTGAAACTAAAGGTGTTATTATATTAGTAGAATCTAACCGACCACCCATGCCTACTTCAATAATGGCAATATCTACTTTTTGATCTGCAAAGTACTGAAAAGCTAGTCCAACAGTCATTTCAAAAAAACTTAGATTGTTTTCCGCAAAAAAGCCTTTGTTATTAGCTACAAAATTAACAACATATTTTTGACTAATAGGTTTGCCATTTAGGGTAATTCGTTCTCTAAAATCTTTTAAATGGGGTGAAGTGTATAATCCAACTTTATACCCTGCTTCCATTAAAATTGCAGCTAACATGCTTGAAGTGGAGCCTTTTCCATTGGTTCCGCCTACATGAATGGTCTTGAATTTTGTATGAGGATTGTCCAAATGATTTGTAAGAGCCAATGTATTTGTCAAATCTTTTTTATAAGCTGCACCACCTACTTTTTGAAACATAGGTAATTGATTATAAAGCCATTCAAGTGTTTCTTTGTATGTCATAAATACATTGATTTTAAAATTTATTTAGGTGCTAAATACTATTTTAATAAAATTTTAGTTTTAGTATTTATAGAAAAATGTATCTTTATTGCAAATTTGAATATAAATATTAACTTATTTTATGTTATGGTTGGATTTTTTTTACAAGCCACAGTTGATACGCTAGCACAAGTTACAAATCAAGCAGCCGAAGGGGCAACAAAAGTGAATGCAGAAATATCTGTTTTAGAATTTATTTTTAAAGGCGGTTTTTTTCTTATTCCTATTGCCTTGTTGTTTGCTTATACGATTTATGTAATTGTTGAGCGCACATTATACATCAAAAGAACTACTAAAACAGATCATTTTTTAATCAAGGAAGTGCGCACCCATTTGAATAATGGAAATTTAGAATTAGCCATTGGTGCGGCTGAAAGAGAGAATAATGCAAATGCAAGGGTAGTGAGAGAAGGTATTATGACTATTGGACGTCCTATTGCAGAGATAGAATCTAACATGGAGCGTCAGGCGCAAATTGAATTAGGTGAAATGGAAAAAAAATTAGGTCATTTAGGATTGATTGCAGGTATGGCTCCTACACTTGGTTTCGTGGGTACAATTAGTGGTGTAATTAAAATTTTCTACAGTATATCGATTACAGAAAATATAAGTATTGGTAATATTTCTGGCGGTTTATATGAAAAAATGATTTCTTCAGGAGCAGGTCTTATTGTTGGACTTTTTGCTTATGCGGGATACCATTTATTAAATGGAAAAATTGATCATTTTATGTTAAATGTTCAAAAACAAGTATTAGAATTTGTAAACATTATTCAAAGACCTAACCATGGCAATTAAAAGAAATAAACGTTTTCATGCCGAAGTACATGCTTCCTCTATGAGCGATATCATGTTCTTTTTGCTATTATTCTTTTTGATTATATCTACATTAGCAAATCCAAATGTAATTAAAATGACGTTGCCAAAATCGAAAACGAATGAAAAAACAAATAAGCAACTCGTTAGTATTTCGGTTACAGAAGAAAAATTATACTACATAGATAAACAACAAGTGCCTTTTGAACAATTAGAAAAAGAGTTGTTGGATAAAGTCGGGAATGATAAAGAACAAACGGTTGTAGTGCGTATTCCTTTTAATCTTCAAGTGCAAGATTTAGTAGATGTATTGCAAATCGGCGTGAAAAACAATATGAAATTTGTGATTGCTACGAATCCGAAGTAAAAGTACTTATTATTTCATATTTGTTTTTTATTATTTGTGTAATCTGTCTTTAAAAATTACTTTTGCAGAACAACACATTCACATCATGTATAAATTAATTTTACGACCAATTCTTTTTTGTTTTGATCCTGAAAAGGTGCATTATTTTACCTTTTCAGTTTTACGTTTCATAAATAGAATACCTTTTGTTTCTAAAGTTTTTAATTCATTTTATCATTTTGAAGATAAAAGATTAGAAAAAGAAGTGTTTGGATTAAAATTTAAAAATCCAGTCGGTTTAGCAGCAGGATTTGATAAAGATGCAAAGTTATATAAAGAGTTAGCCCAACTTGGTTTTGGTTTTATTGAGATTGGAACTTTAACTCCAAAAGCACAAGATGGAAATCCCAAAAAAAGACTATTTCGTTTGCAAGAAGATAACGGTATTATTAATAGAATGGGATTCAATAACGGTGGTGTTTTAGAAGCTGTAGAACGGTTAAAGAAAAATAATGGGCAAGTTTTGATTGGTGGAAACATTGGGAAAAATAAAGTCACACCAAATGAAAATGCTACCGATGATTACGTAATTTGTTTCGAAGCGTTATATGATTATGTAGATTATTTTGTAGTCAACGTAAGTTCGCCAAACACGCCTAATTTAAGAGAGTTACAAGAAAAAGAACCGTTGACAAAATTATTACAGACGTTGCAAGATTTGAATAATGCCAAAGTTAAGGCGAAACCAATTCTTTTAAAAATTGCTCCCGATTTAACAGATGAACAATTAGTAGATATTATTGATATAGTAAACGAAACGAACATTGCAGGTGTAATCGCAACGAACACAACTATTTCTCGTGACGGATTAACTTCTGAAAACAAGTTGGAAACTGGCGGATTATCTGGAAAGCCATTAACCAAACGCTCAACAGAAGTGATTAGATTTTTAGCTGAAAAAAGTAATCATGCCTTTCCAATTATTGGCGTAGGAGGAATACATTCGGCAGAAGATGCACTTGAAAAATTAAATGCGGGTGCGAGTTTAGTGCAATTATACACAGGTTTTATTTACGAAGGGCCGCAGTTAATTGCAGCTATTAATAAGAAGTTGCTTCAATAACAATAGCAATTATAAAAATCAATAACAAATTATAACTTAAATAAAATGTCAATTTGAAATTGATATTGAATTTTGACATTGAAATGAAACTAGTCTTCGCATCAAATAACAAACATAAAATTACCGAAATTCAACAATTGGTCGGTGATAAATTTCAAATCCTCTCACTTGAAGATATTGGATGTAAGGTAGATATTCCTGAAACAGCTGATACAATCGAAGGGAACGCTATTTTAAAAGCAGATTATATAACTAAGCATTACAATATGCCTTGTTTTGCAGATGATACGGGACTAGAAATCTCAGCTTTGCATGGGGAACCGGGAGTATATTCGGCTAGATATGCTGGATTACAACGCAGTGCAGAAGACAATATGAATCTCGTATTGGCTAACTTGAAGAATGAAACAAATAGAGCAGCCCAATTTAAAACAATAATTGCCTTACATTTAGGTCAAGAACAATACGTATTTGAAGGAATTGTAAAAGGCCAAATTACCTTAGAAAAAAGAGGTGAGAATGGATTTGGCTATGATCCTATTTTTCAACCTGAAGAAGACACAAAGACTTTTGCACAAATGACTTTAGAGGAAAAGGCAGCTATAAGTCATAGAGCTAGAGCAGTGGTAAAATTAATCGATTTTTTAGAGAGAATGTTTTAGTTTTTACCTTTGCTTTTTGATTACGAATTAGTTTTATTTGTAACTTTCTGAAAATCAGTAACAAACAAATTAGTTTTATTGGTTTATTAGCCTTACCTTTGCACCCAATTTAAAAATATATAATGAATAAATTTGAGCAATTAGGGTTAAACGAATCGTTGTTAAAAGCAATAGGTGATTTAGGATTCGAAACCCCGTCAGAAGTACAGGAGAAGGCAATCCCACTATTATTGGAAGAAGACACAGATATCGTCGCTCTTGCCCAAACAGGAACAGGAAAAACCGCAGCTTTTGGTTTTCCACTAATCCAAAAAATTGATCCATTCAACAGACAAACACAAGCGTTAATTCTTTCTCCAACAAGAGAATTGTGTTTGCAAATTACAAACGAAATCAAATTATACTCTAAGTACATCGACGGTCTTCATACTGTTGCGGTTTACGGTGGCGCGAGTATCAATGATCAAGCGCGTGAGGTGAAAAGAGGGGCACAAGTTATTGTGGCTACACCGGGTAGAATGCAAGATATGATTAACAGAGGTATGGTGAATATTAAAAACATCAACTTCTGTGTTCTTGATGAGGCAGACGAAATGTTAAATATGGGATTCTATGATGATATTACAAGTATCTTATCAGACACACCAAAAGACAAAAACACATGGTTATTCTCAGCAACAATGCCACAAGAAGTAGCACGTATTGCAAAAGAATTCATGCACAAACCAAAAGAAATTACAGTTGGACACAAAAATTCAAGTTCAGCAACCATTTCTCATGAGTATTATTTAGTTAATGCTCGTGATAGATATGAAGCTTTAAAAAGATTAGCGGATGCAAATCCAGATATTTTCTCTGTAATTTTTTGTAGAACAAAAAGAGATACACAAGCGGTTGCAGAAAAATTAATTGAAGACGGATACAATGCTGCTGCATTACACGGAGATTTATCGCAAGCACAACGTGATGGCGTAATGAAATCATTCCGTGGAAGACAAATTCAAATGTTAGTGGCAACAGACGTAGCAGCTAGAGGTATAGATGTGGATAATGTTACACATGTAATCAATTATCAATTACCAGACGAAATTGAAACGTATACACACCGTTCAGGTCGTACAGGTCGTGCCGGAAAATCAGGTACTTCGTTTGTAATTATTACAAAAAGTGAAATCAGAAAAATTCACTCAATCGAGAGAATTATCAAAACGAAATTCGAAGAAAAAGCGATTCCTTCTGGAATGGAAATCTGCGAAATTCAATTGTTACACTTAGCTAATAAAATTAAAGATACAGAAACAGATCATGCTATTGATACATATTTGCCTTCTATTATGGATTTGTTACAAGACATTCCTAAAGAAGACTTAATTAAAAAAGTAGTTTCAATAGAATTTAATCGTTTCTTAAACTATTATAAAAAATCAAAAGATTTAACTCAAATCCCTGGTAAAGCAGGAGAAGTTCCTACGTCGGGTGCAGTTAGATACTTTATTAATATTGGTTCAAGAGATGATTATGATTGGATGACATTAAAAGATTTCTTAAGAGATACACTTGATGTAGGACGTGATGATATCTTTAAAGTAGATGTAAAAGAAGGTTTTTCTTTCTTTAATACAGATGCAGAATTAGCTGACAAAGTAATGTCTGTTTTGAATGAAATAAAAGTTAATGGAAGAAAGATTAACGTTGAAATTTCTAAAAATGACGGAGGCAAAAACCAAGGAAGAAGAGACCATGGCGGTAGAGATCGTAAACGTGATGGTGGAGGATTTTCTGGCAGACGTGAAGGCGGATTTAGACGTGAAGGCGGCGCTCCAAGATCAGATAGTAGACCAAGACGTGAAGGTGGAAGCGAAAGAAAGTTTGAATCACGAGATGGTGCAAGAAGAACTGAAGGACGTTCTGAAAGAAGAACAACAACAAGTGATTCTCGTTCTATGTTTGATAAAGCAAAACGTTCAAGAAGAAGTTAATAATAAAAAATCCCGATTTAATCGGGATTTTTTTATAATCTTATGTTAATAGCATTTTGTATTCCAAAAATATCAATACTTTTGTTAGATATAAGTAAATGTAGTTATGAATCGTTTTATTGTTGTAATAGTAATATTATTTGGATGTAAAGTTTATGCTCAAACTGATTCGCTTGCTGTTAAAATTAAGGCAAAGTTGGTGTCAGTAACAGATCATAAGGCAATTTCAGGGGTTACGGTAATAAATAAAACAAGCTCGTTAACAACTATATCCGATGATAATGGAATTTTTGAAATACTTGTTCAACCAAATGACCTTTTATTTTTTTCACATATTTCATATGAATTCCTAAAATTTGATGTTAGTTCTGCTTGGTTGACTTCTTCCATGAAACAAATAGTTTTAGCTGAGCGAACAAAAGAAATAGAAGCTGTTATTATCACAGGTTATCAATTAACAGGGTATTTAGAAATTGATACTAAATTAATTCCTGTAAATGAAAACAGGAGATACAATATTGCGGGTTTAAATCTTGGGTATGAACCTGGCTCAAAAGCACCAAACTCTGCTCAAAATATGATTGAAGCTTTAAGCAATCCAGTTGATTTGGTATATTCTTTATTTAATAAAGGTGAGAAGGATGTCAAACGTTTGCTAGAAATCAAAAAAGATGAAAATTTCAAAAAAATACTAAGTCAAAAAACAGATAGAGAAGCTATAGCAATGTTATTACAATTAAGCAAAAATGAAATAGCTAAAATCTTGGAAAAATGTAATTATTCCAAAGTATTTATTGATTCTGCAAGTGATCTTCAAGTATTAGATGCGCTGGCAACAGCATATGAAGATTATAAGATATTGGGAAAAGTAAAAAATAAAATCAAAAATTAATTAAGTCAAGGAACTAAAATTTTGTGTGGTTTACAACTAATTTGACTTATAAATGCTATAAAGTTTAATACAAAATTACTTTTTTGCAAAGTACCGGCTTTCAACAAAATCAATATCTTTTATCGATTTTCTCGTCCAGTCTATTTTTTTATCTAGTTTTTCTTCTTCAGTTAGCTTCCAGTTAATTCCTGATTTTCGTAATCTATTCGTCAAATCTTGAATTACAATTGCTGCCGAAACAGATATGTTTAAACTTTCTGTAAATCCTACCATAGGAATTTTAAGAAAACTATCGGCTTGTTCCATTACTTCTTTAGAAAGTCCCAATTTTTCTGTACCAAAAAATAAAGCCGATTTTTTTGTGATGTCAAATTCATCTAACATACATGAGTCATTATGAGGTGTAGTGGCAATAATTTGATAACCAGAAGCTTTTAAATTGTCAATACAATCCTGAACACTAGCATGTCTATTGATGTCTACCCATTTTTCAGCTCCAAGAGCAATTTCTTTATCAATTCTTTTTCCGAATCGCTCTTCAATTACATGCAATTGCTGAATGCCAAAAACTTCACAACTTCTCATTACAGCACTTGTGTTATGTAATTGATACACATCTTCCATTGCAATGGTTAAATGGTTTGTTCTATTCGCTAAAACTCTTTCAAATCCATTTTTTCTATTTTCGGTAATAAATTCTTCTAGATAGGCTAATAAATCGAGTTTTTCTTTTGACATTTTTTTATTTTTACATTTTTGCAAATATATGAAGAAATTAGTTGTCATTACAGGAGCAGGAATGAGTGCTGAAAGTGGGATTAGTACCTTTAGAGATTCAAATGGATTATGGGAAAATCATGATATTATGGAAGTCGCCTCACCGTTAGGTTGGAAAAAAAATCCTGAATTAGTCCTTGATTTTTATAATAAAAGAAGAGCACAATTACGAGAAGTAACACCCAATAAAGGTCATTTTTTACTTGCCGAACTCGAACAATATTTTGATGTACAAATTATCACTCAAAATGTTGATAATTTGCATGAACGGGCAGGAAGTACAAAAATTATTCATTTACATGGCGAACTAACAAAAGTAAGGGGTGAATTTTCAATTAACGAAAGTATTTTTTGGGAAAAGGATATTACTATAGGTGATGTAAATAAAAAAGGCGAACAACTACGTCCAGATATTGTTTGGTTTGGCGAAGCTGTGCCAAAATTTGATAAAGCAGTCCAGCTTTCCGCGCGAGCCGATTTTATGCTGGTAATAGGTACTTCTCTACAAGTTTACCCCGCGGCTAGTTTAATAGAATATCCAAAAGCAAATGTGCCAATTATTTACATAGACCCAAATCCTGCAATGGATGTGGTTGACAAAAAAAGAGTACATGTTATGTCGATGAATGCGAGTGAAGGATTAGAATTAGTAAAACAAAATTTTATTGATAAAATATAATAAAAAACTAATCACTTAGGGTGTATTACTTGGTACTAATTACTAAATTTGCACCTTAAAAATTAAACAACACACATGCAACTTACAGAATTAAATGCTATTTCACCTATTGATGGTCGATATAGAAGTAAAACGGTTTCCTTAGCGTCTTATTTCTCTGAAGAAGCACTCATTAAATACCGCGTTTTAATTGAGGTTGAATATTTTATCGCTTTGTGCGAAGCAAATTTACCACAATTAGAAAAAATAGATGCTTCAATTTATGAGTCATTACGCGCTATTTATGAAAATTTTTCTACTGAAGATGCTCTTTGGATAAAAGATACTGAAAAAACGACAAATCATGATGTGAAAGCTGTTGAATATTTTATCAAATCCAAGTTTGATCATTTAGGATTACAACAGTATAAGGAGTTTATTCATTTTGGTTTAACTTCACAAGATATTAATAATACTGCCATTCCTTTATCTACAAAAGATGCTTTTGAAAAAGCATATATGCCAAGTTTAATGGCTGTACTTCAAAAGTTAAAGGAATTAGCCCTTGAATGGGAAAATGTACCCATGTTAGCTAGAACACATGGACAGCCCGCTTCACCTACTCGATTAGGAAAAGAAATTGCTGTTTTTGTAGAGCGTATTGAAGAACAAATACGTTTATTATTCATGGTGCCTTTTGCAGCAAAATTTGGAGGAGCTACGGGTAATTATAATGCACATAAGGTTGCTTATCCTACTACAGATTGGAAAAAATTTGGAACTGATTTTGTGGAAAATAAATTAGGTTTACACCATTCGTTTCCTACCACTCAAATTGAACATTATGACCATTTTGCTGCCTTTTTTGATGCTTTAAAACGTATCAATACTATTCTTATTGATTTAGATAGAGATATCTGGACGTATGTATCGATGGATTATTTTAAGCAAAAAATAAAAGCAGGTGAAATTGGTTCGTCAGCTATGCCACACAAAGTAAACCCTATCGATTTTGAAAATAGTGAAGGAAATTTAGGGCTTGCGAATGCTTTATTTGAGCATCTTTCAGCAAAATTACCTATTTCGAGATTGCAACGTGATCTTACAGATAGTACGGTGTTGCGCAATGTAGGAGTGCCAATAGGGCATACATTAATTGCTTTTGAGGCTACCTTAAAAGGCTTGAATAAATTAGTATTAAATGAAGAAAAATTTGCTGAAGATTTAGAGAAAAATTGGGCTGTTGTTGCCGAAGCTATTCAAACAATTTTGCGCCGTGAAGGCTACCCAAATCCATATGAAGCTTTGAAAGATTTAACAAGAACCAATACGGTTATCAATAAAGAATCCATTCATGCGTTTATTCAAACTTTAAATGTTTCAGAGGAAGTAAAAGCGGAATTGCTTCACATCACACCAAGTAATTATTTGGGGATATAATTTTTCATTCTGAACTTGTTTCAGAATCTGTTAAACAATAAAAAAATCCATTCCAATATGTTGGGAATGTATTTTTTAGTTTTTATACCTGACAGGTTTTAAAAACCTGTCAGGTATATAAAGTTATCTCGAGTAATTCGGCGCTTCTTTAGTTATCGTAACATTATGAGGGTGACTTTCACTTATTCCACTTGACGTAATGCGAACAAAACGACCTGATGCTTGTAGGGTTGAGATATCTTTTGCACCACAATACCCCATACCAGCTCGTAAACCGCCAATAAATTGTTGCATACTTTCGTTTAATTCTCCCTTATAAGGCACACGACCTACAATACCTTCGGGTACTAGTTTTTTCACATCGTCTTCAACATCTTGGAAATAGCGGTCTTTAGAACCTTCTTTCATAGCTTCGACAGACCCCATGCCTCTATAAGATTTAAATTTTCTTCCTTCAAAAATAATCGTTTCACCTGGTGATTCTTTCGTTCCCGCTAGCATAGAACCCAACATAACACTGTAAGCGCCAGCAGCTATTGCTTTAGGAATATCCCCTGTATAACGAACGCCTCCATCTGCAATAACAGGAATGCCTGTTTCTTTTAGAGCAGCTGCGACTTCTAATACAGCAGAAAATTGTGGAAAACCTACCCCAGCAACCACACGTGTCGTACATATAGAACCTGGACCAATACCAACTTTTACTGCATCTGCTCCATTTTCTACTAAATATAAGGCCGCCTCAGGTGTAGCAATATTACCTACTACTACATCAATTTGAGGAAAATGCTGCTTAATTTGTTTCAACACATCAACCACTCCTTTAGTATGCCCATGCGCCGTATCTATAATTACAGCATCAACGCCAGCATTAACAAGGGCTTCTGCTCGTTGTACGGCATCTGCGGTAACGCCTATAGCCGCTGCAACACGAAGACGACCATATTTGTCCTTATTAGCGTTGGGTTTCTGTGTTAATTTTGTTATATCTCTGAAGGTAATTAAACCTATTAATTTAAAATGTGCATCAACAACAGGGAGTTTTTCAATTTTATTTTCTTGTAAAATTTCTTCAGCTGTTGCAAGTGTAGTTCCTTCAGGGGCAGTGACTAAATTTGCTGAGGTCATTACTTCTAAAATGCTACGTGAATTATTTTTTTCAAAGCGTAAATCACGATTCGTAACAATACCTTTTAAAATCCCTGTTTCATCAACTACGGGAATACCCCCGATGCCATATTCTTTCATGGCTGCTTTTGCATCTCCTACATTAGCTGTTAAAGGCAAAGTAACAGGATCTATAATCATGCCGCTTTCTGCACGTTTTACTTTTCGAACTTCAGCAGCTTGTTGTTCAATGGTCATGTTTTTATGTAACACACCTATGCCGCCTTCTTGTGCCATTGCAATAGCCATAGCGCTTTCTGTTACAGTGTCCATTGCTGCAGAAACGATGGGTACATTTAACGTAATGTTTTTGCTGAATTTAGATTGAATGGAAACTTCTCTTGGAAGTATTTCAGAATAATTGGGAACTAATAAAACGTCGTCGTAAGTTAGTCCTTCTCCAATGATTTTAGTTGTGTGTGCTTTCATGCAATTTGTCGTTAAATTGCGTGCAAATATAAGAAAAAAAGTAAAATGAATATAGTATTTAGGGAATACTTTTCTCTTTAAATAGAAGTTTTGTATATAACTTAAGTAAGAACAAATAAATCTAAAATAAAATTACATAACTAATGAAACTCCCCAAACAACTTACTTGCTTCGTTATATGCACTTTCAAAACTCATAGGGCTAGTGTTTGTTTTTTCTTTTTGCGTAGTAAAATAAGACAATAATTTTTCAGTTGGCATATTACCTGTTAGGTCGTCTTTCGCCATAGGACAGCCTCCAAAGCCTTGAATAGCTCCGTCAAATCTTTTACAGCCAGCTTTGTAAGCGGCATCTATTTTTTCAAACCATTTGTCTGGAGTGGTGTGTAAATGCGCCCCAAATTCAATATGAGGATATTTAGGTATTAAATTGGAAAATAAATACTCAATGACTTCAGGTGTAGAACTTCCAACGGTGTCTGATAAGGATAAAATTTTTACCCCCATAGTTGCTAATTTTTCTGTCCATTCACCTACAATTTCTACATTCCAAGGATCGCCATAAGGGTTGCCAAATCCCATAGAAATATAAGTCACAACTTCTTTATTTGATTTATCTGCTATTTCTAATATTTCTTGCAATGTTACAATACTTTCGGCAATGGTTTTATGTGTGTTTCGCATTTGAAAATTCTCTGAAATAGAAAAAGGAAAACCAAGATATTGTATCGCTGCATGCTGTGAAGCCAGAGAAGCTCCTTGCGTATTAGCAATAATAGCCAATAATTTACTTTGTGTTTGTGCTAAATCCAATTGAGCTAAAACTTCAGCTGTATCCTGCATTTGCGGTATTGCTTTGGGCGAAACAAAACTACCAAAATCAATAGTGTCAAAGCCTACACGCAACAACGCTTGAAGGTATTTTACCTTTTGTGCTGTAGGAATGAAGGTTTTAATGCCTTGCATGGCATCTCGAGGACATTCTATGATTTTAATAAATTTCATATTTGTCAAAGATACACAAAAACTTATTTTTTAAAAGCATATTTTTATTTTCATTAATTGGATAAAAAGTGATTTGTAAATGGAAATAGTGTTCACTAAAAAAAATTAGAAAAAACACAATTTTATTTATACTTTTGTGGCACAAAATAAGCATAGCAACATGATAAAAGATTTATTTGAAAGAATTCAACAAAATAAAGGTCCGTTAGGTAAATGGGCTTCACAAGCAGAAGGGTATTTTGTTTTTCCAAAACTAGAAGGCGAATTAGGCCCAAGAATGAAATTTCAAGGAAAAGATATTTTAAACTGGAGTTTGAATGATTATTTAGGCCTAGCTAACCATCCAGAAGTAAGAAAAGCAGATACAGAGGCAGCCATTCAATATGGTGCGGCTTACCCTATGGGAGCACGTATGATGAGTGGGCATACAAAATATCATGAACAATTAGAACAAGAATTAGCTGCTTTTGTAATGAAAGAATCGGCTTATTTATTGAATTTTGGTTACCAAGGAATGGTGTCTATTATTGACGCTTTAGTAACTAAAAATGACGTAATTGTATATGATGTTGATGCACATGCTTGCATTATTGATGGGGTTCGTTTGCATATGGGGAAACGTTTTACGTATCGTCATAATGATGTGGAGAGTATGGAGAAAAACTTGCAACGTGCTACTAAATTAGCTGAAGAAACGGGAGGTGGTATTTTATTTATTACAGAAGGTGTCTTTGGAATGCGGGGTCAACAAGGAAAGTTGAAGGAAGTGGTTGAAATGAAAAAACGATACAATTTCCGTTTGTTAGTTGATGATGCACACGGTTTTGGAACTTTAGGTAAAACAGGAGCAGGAGCAGGTGAGGAGCAAGGAGTGCAAGATCAGATTGATGTGTATTTTTCAACTTTTGCAAAATCTATGGCAAATATTGGTGCTTTTGTGGCAGCCGATAAAGATGTTATTGATTATTTAAAATATAATTTACGTTCGCAAATGTTTGCCAAAGCGTTGCCAATGATTCAAACTATTGGTTCATTGAAGCGTTTGGAATTATTGCGTCAATCTTCTGAAATCAAAGATAAATTATGGGAGAACGTAAATGCGTTGCAAAATGGGTTAAAAGAAAGAGGCTTTAATATTGGAGATACAAACACCTGTATTACGCCTGTTTATTTAGAAGGTTCTATTCCAGAAGCGATGGTAATGGTAAATGATTTAAGAGAAAATTACGGTATTTTCTTGTCAATTGTTGTTTATCCTGTAATTCCAAAAGGTATTATTTTATTACGTATGATACCTACTGCATCACATACTTTAGCAGATATTGAAGAGACATTAGCCGCGTTTGAGGCAATTCGTGAAAAATTAGTTAATGGAACTTATAAAGCATTAGCGGAAGCTCATGTGGATAACGTTTCTTAAAATTTTTCCTATAGTACACAACTAAATGCGTCTTTTGACGCATTTTTTTTTGAATTTAAATAAGATGATTTTTTGATTTTAGGTAAAAAGCTAAAATTTTAGAAAAAAAGTGTTTTTAATCTAAAATAAAATTGTTTTATCCTATTTGAAATTATATATTTGTCCGTTTTTAAAAAAATAACTAAATAGATTTATAATGCAGAACAAAGGACTAATCAAATTCTTCGCAATTGTTTTTACGATTGTAAGTATTTACCAGCTTTCATTTACGTTTGTAGCAAACGGAATTTCAGAAGATGCAAAAGCATATGCTAAAGGTGATACCAAAAAAGAATTAAAGTATTTAGATTCAATTGGTAAATTAGATGTAATGAACTTAGGGTTCACCAAATTTACCTACAATGAAGTAAGAGAAAAACAAATTAACAAAGGTCTTGACCTTGAAGGAGGAATTAACGTAATCTTACAAGTATCTGTAAAAGATATTTTAAAAGGATTAGCTAATAATTCTAAAAATCCTACTTTCAACAGAGCTTTAGATAGAGCTGTTAAAGAGAAAAAAGGAAATCAAGATTATTTAGATGCATTTTTTGATGCATTTGAACAAGAATCAAATGGTAGTTTAAAATTAGCTTCAAACGAAGTATTTTACAATAGAGGGTTAGAAGGTGAAATTAACTTAGGAATGACTGATGATCAAGTTAAAGTTGTTTTAAGAAAAAAAGTAGCTGAATCTGTAGAAAGTGCCTATGGTGTTTTAAGAGAGCGTATCGATAAATTTGGTGTAGTACAGCCTAATATTCAAAAATTAGGAGAGTCTGGACGAATCTTGGTTGAATTACCGGGAGCTAAAGATATTGACCGTATTAAAAATTTATTACAATCTACAGCACAATTAGAGTTTTGGGAAACCTATAAACCTGAAGAATTAGGAAACTTTTTTGTTGCAGCTAATGATGCATTAAAGAAAACAGAAACGAAAGCCAAAACAGCTACTACTGCCAAAGTAGAAGATTCTACTGCGGTAAAAGATGAAAAATCTAAAGTAGAGTCGTTATTAAAAGATACTAAAAAAGCACTTAAAGGAGCGCAAGATTTAGGCCCTTTATTTAGTAAAATTGTAATGCCTGCACAACAAGGTTCGCCATATGTTGCAGTATTTAATGTTAAAGATACATCAGTTGTAAATTCATATTTTAATAGACCGGACATCAGAGGTTTATTAACAGTAGCGAATGCAAAATTTGTATGGGGTAAACCTTCTAAAAAAGCGCCAGAGTTTACAGAATTATATGTGTTAAAAGGAAGTGCAGATGGATTGCCTCCATTAAGTGGAAGTGTAATTATTGAAGCAAAAGATACCTATGACCAATTAGGAAAACCTGCAGTTAGTATGCAAATGAATCCTACTGGTGCAAGAAAATGGGAAGAAATTACAGGAAATGTATCTAAACAAGGTAATGCTATTGCTATTGTGTTAGATAACCAAGTGTATTCTGCTCCTGGTGTTAGTAAAGGTGCTATTTCTGGAGGACAATCTGAAATTTCAGGAAATTTTACTATTGAAGAAACAAAAGATTTAGCAAACGTATTACGTGCAGGTAAGTTACCAGCCGCTGCAGAAATTGTTCAATCTGAAGTTGTAGGGCCATCTTTAGGTCAAGAAGCTATTGATAATGGTATTACTTCTTCATTAATTGGTTTACTATTAGTATCACTTTGGATGGTAATTTACTATGGTAGAGCAGGTTGGTATGCAAATATTGCATTGATTGTAAACTTAATTTTAATATTTGGTGCTATGGCAAGTTTCCCTGGTGGATTCGTGTTAACTTTACCAGGTATTGCAGGTATTGTATTAACAATGGGTACGGCGGTAGATGCTAACATTATTATCTATGAGCGTGCAAAAGAAGAATTGCGTGAAGGGAAAAGTTTAGAGAATGCCGTTGTTGCTGCTTTCGGATGGAAAGGAGCTATGCGTTCTATTATTGATGCTAACGTTACACACGTATTAACAGGTTTAATATTATTTATTTTTGGTAACGGACCAATCAAAGGTTTCGCAACGACATTATTAATTGGTATTTTCACCTCTTTATTTACTTCAATTTTTATTGCAAGATTCTTTATTGATAAAGATATTGTTAAAGGCAGATCATTAATGTTTGCTACAAACATGACAAAAAATTGGTTTACTGGATTTAATTTCGATTTCTTAAAAATTAAAAAATTCACTTATCTATTTTCTCTAACTGTTGTAGCTATTAGCTGTTGGTCATTCTTTACAAACGGATTTGACCAAGGTATTGATTTTGTAGGAGGAAGAACATTCCAAGTTAAATTTGACCAATCAGTAAATGCTGAAGAAGTTAAAAATGCACTTGCTTCTGAAGCTGTTTTTGGAAGTGCGGAAGCAAAAACTTTTGGAAATTCATCTCAATTAAAAATTACTACAAAATATAAAATTAAGGAAGAGAATGCAGCTGTAGATAAAGAAGTAAATGAGAAATTATACAATGCAGTGAAAAAATTCTATGCAAAAGAAATTTCTTATGACGAATTTATCAATACAAATGAAGGAAAAAGCATTGGAGTTGTTCAAGCGGTTAAAGTTGGACCTGCAGTAGCAGAAGATATTAAAACAAATGCATATTGGGCTGTTATTGGCGCTATGTTAGTAGTTTGTTTATACTTAATAGTATCATTCCGTAGATATCAGTACTCTTTAGGAGCCATTGCAGCTGTGGCACATGATGTTATATTTGTATTAGGAATTTATTCGTTATTATATAAATATATGCCTTTCCACATGGAAATTGACCAACACTTTATTGCAGCAATCTTAACGGTTATTGGATATTCCATGAATGACACCGTAATTGTATATGATAGAGTTCGTGAATTCTTAGGTGGTAAATCGCATCATGGTAGTTTCAATAAAATTGTAAATGATTCTATTAACACAACCTTTTCACGTACATTAAATACGTCTTTAACCATGATTATGGTATTGGCTATTATGTTTGTATTTGGAGGGGATTCTATCAGAGGATTTATTTTTGCTATGTTAGTGGGTATTATTGTAGGAACATATTCGTCTTTATTTATTGCAACACCAGTATTAGTAGATACGATTTCAAAAGATGATAAAAAAGTAATTGAAGATGAGCACAACGCTTAATTTTTAGTTAGATGATATAAAAAAAGCTCCGAATTTTTCGGAGCTTTTTTTTATAAATTAATTTCAAGATTTTTAATGTATTCTTCGTGTTCATAAAAGAAGCGTTCGAAAGCATCCATTTTATCACTAAAAAATTCAAATATAGTTTCCCAATCACTTTTTCTATTCATACTGATACCATTTAATTCTACCCAAATCCTACTTATAATTTTTCCATTGTCAAGATAATAGTTGCTTTTAAATAGGGCGTCTGGTAAAAAATCTTCAAGTAATAAATCTTTTAATGAAACAATTTTTTCAAAATAGATTTTACGTTTTTCTTCATCTTTTGGTTCAATATCTAATAGTACTTGGGCTTTTTTATTATCTACATGAAATTTAAAACTTACATCCTTAATTTTAGTATTATATAACAACCATTTTCTAGGATACTCATTTCCAAATGTGGCCCAAAAATCTTTTTTTAATTGTAATGCTTCTTCTTTACTAAACATGTGGTCTTTTTTATTAACTTTATACCATACTCTGTGTTATGGATTTTGAGACATTTGTAAAATTTTTACCAAAAATAGAAAAAGAAAAGTTGTTAGCCATCACTGCACATCAAAAAATGGCTCCATTAGAACGATTTTCATCTTTATATTCTGCTTATTATGATGATAAAAATCCTAGAAAAGCAGCTGTTTTGTTATTGGTTTATCCTAAAAATCGTGAAGCACATTTAGTCTTAATTGTGCGTAATGCTTATGAGGGCGTACATGCCTCTCAAATTGCTTTTCCTGGCGGTAAAGAAGAAATTTCAGACTCAGATTTAAGTTTTACCGCTTTGCGCGAGACAGAAGAAGAGGTAGGTGTACCGATGGAACAAATTAAAATAGTAAGACCTTTTTCCCAAGTGTATATTCCACCAAGCAATTTTTTAGTGGCTCCATTTCTTGGTATAACCACAAATGAATTGCAATTTCGTTTAGATCCTCATGAAGTTAAAGCTATTGTTGAATTTCCACTACGTACACTTTTAGATGATGAAATTCTTACGGAAGTAAAAATGAAAACTTCGTATGCAAATGAAATGCTTGTTCCTGCCTTTAAAATTGAAGAGCATATAGTATGGGGCGCAACAGCTATGATGCTAAGTGAATTGAAAGAGTTGCTTAAAAACAGCATTAACTCTTAATATTTTTAGTATATTTGGCCCCTTACAACTATAAAAAATGGGATTATTTAAAAGAAATCCATTCGGTCATATATTATTTTTAAAAAAATGGTTAATTCGAATAGCAGGGACACTCACGCATAATCGATACCGTGGCTTTAATCAGTTGCAAATAGAGGGTTCTGAAATTTTAAGAGTATTGCCTGATACTAATGTGCTATTTATTTCCAACCATCAAACCTATTTTGCAGATGTAGTAGCTATGTTTCATGTTTTTAATGCTGCTCTAAAAGGTAGAGAAAATAACATTAAAAATGTAGGCTATTTATGGAATCCAAAACTTAATTTATATTATGTAGCCGCTAAAGAAACGATGCAGGAAGGGTTATTACCAAGAATATTAGCGTATGCAGGAGCTATTACTGTAGAACGCACCTGGCGATCAAAAGGAAAAGATGTGCAACGGGAAGTAAATTTAAATGATACCGAAAATATTAAAATAGCATTAGAAGATGGGTGGGTAATTACTTTTCCTCAAGGAACAACAAGGTCCTTTAAGCCTGTTAGAAAAGGTACAGCGCATATTATCTTACAGCACAAACCTATAGTGGTGCCAATTGTAATAGATGGTTTTAGAAGGTCATTTGATAGAAAAGGCTTGTTTATAAAGAAAAAAGGAATATTACAAACCATGGAAATTAAACAACCATTAGAAATTGATTATGAGAATGATACTGTTGACCAAGTGGTAGAAAAAATAGAATATGCTATTGAACAGCATCCTTCTTTTTTAAAAGTTATCCCACAAGAAGTGATAGAAGAACAGCATCAACTCAATAAAGAACGTCGTTGGAACTACTAAAAAAGAGGCATTTGCCTCTTTTTTAGTAGTCTATTTTCTTTAAATCATTCAAATTTTTCTTTAATCTATTTAATAGCTTTCCATATAACAATCTATAAAAGCCCCACATTAAAGGTATAACAATCAAAATGGTAATCAATATAATGAATGTCAATTTAGAACCTTCTATTTTTACAGATTTAGTTCCCATATCCTTAAATCCATCTATAGCGCCAATAATACCAAAATAAGTTCCAATTACAATATTCCAAAGGATATAAATGTTTACAATTTTTCTTGTCTTTAAAATTTGTTTTAATAATGTTTTTGAAGAATCTAAGACACTTATTGATTTGTAATTTTTATAAAAAACAAAAATAAAGCCTAAAATAATGGCATAATTTACTTTTTCAAAAACAGATAAATAGGGGTGTAGTTTAGCAAATTTAGTTGAAAGGTCATCATTAGTAATCAAACTTAAACCATTCAATAATATAAATTCTAAAATACTTACTATCAATATCCATTTTACAGTAGAAGACGAACTTTTGTGCAACATGTTGTAGATTTCTTGTTCAGAAACCTGTTTAAATTGCCTATCATTCTTTTTCCAATCTTTTTTTAATAATTCTAATTCATCCATAATTTACGGATTTAATATTTTTTTTAATTTCCCTTTAATTCTATTCATTTTCACACGTGCATTTACTTCGCTTATTCCTAATGTTTCGGCTATTTCAGTATAATCTTTATCTTCTAAATATAAAAATATCAATGCCTTCTCAATATCATTAAGTGATTCTATCCCTTTATAGAGTAATTTTAACCGTTCTTCTTCTTCAAAATTGTACTCATCATTTTTAATACGATGAAATTCTGAATCAAAAGGTGTAGTTTCAATACTTCGTTTCTTTTTTCTGTAAAGTGTAATGGCAGTGTTAAGTCCCACACGATAAGCCCATGTAGTAAATTTAGAATCACCTCTAAATTGTCCATAGGCCTTCCAAAGCTGAATAGTAATTTCCTGAAATAAATCATTATGTGCATCTTCATCAGAAGTATATAGTCTACAAATTTTGTGGATTATATTCTGATTGTCTTTGAGTTGTTTTACAAAACTTTCTTCTGAAGATGATTTCATATAGGTATAAGTAGCTAATTCCTGCTGTTTGTTACAATTTTTTTAATGTTTCATTTATTTATGTAACCCTCACAAGAACTTCCTTGTGGTCGTTTTGTTCAGTAACAAAAATAAACTAAAAAAGCGTTAATGCATACATTAAAAAAGATTTTCATTTCCATCAGGGCTAAATTTTGTAAATTTGTACTAAATAATTGAACATTAAATCGGAAATAATAAATTTGGTTGTTTGCATTTGTCTTTCAACAAGTTCAATACATGTTTATAAAAAAAATAAATACCAACCTATGATAAGTGAAGCTCAATTTCAAAAAGAATTACAACTCATTATTGAAAATGCAATCAGGGAAGATGTGGGACCTGGCGATTATAGTTCGTTAGCCTGTATTCCACAAGAAGCTACTGGCGCTGCAAAATTAGTAGTAAAGGAGTCTGGAATTATTGCTGGGGTAGATTTTGCAAAACAAGTATTTCATTATGTTGATGCTACATTACAAGTAGATGTATTTATTAATGATGGCGAAGCGGTTTCGGTTAGTGATGTTGTTTTTCATGTAAAAGGGAATTCACAGTCTATTTTAAAAGCAGAACGCTTAGTGCTAAATAGTATGCAGCGTATGAGTGCTATAGCTACTAAAACAAAAAAAAATGTTGATTTATTGGCAGGAACAAACACCAAAATTTTAGACACCAGAAAAACAACACCAGGTTTTAGAGCTTGCGAAAAATGGGCAGTAAAAATAGGAGGTGGGGAAAATCATCGATTTGCTTTGTATGATATGATTATGTTAAAAGACAATCATAATGATTTTGCAGGAGGAATAGCAAATGCAATTCAAAAAACTAAAGATTATTTATTTAAAAACAATCTTGAGCTAAAAATTATTGTAGAAGCTAGAAATTTAGCAGAAGTGCAAGAAATTTTAAATGCAGGTGGTGTGTATAGAATTTTATTAGATAATTTTGATTTTGAGTTGACAAAAAAAGCTGTTGCATTAATAGGAACCTCTTGTTTAACAGAGTCTTCAGGGAATATCAATGAGAAAACAATTAGAGATTATGCTGCTTGTGGTGTAAATTATATTTCAGCTGGAGCCTTGACACATTCGATTTATAATATGGATTTAAGCCTAAAAGCTATTTAAGAATGTTTAAAATAACAAGGGATCAAATAAAAAAAATACCATTAGTTCAGCCAACTATAGCATTGCTTCAAAATATTACTTTTGAAACTTTACATGGTGTATCACTCTATGAATTAATAAAACACTATTTTATTGGAATCGTAAGAGGAGCATTCTCATATCGAGCTAGTGCTATTGCTTTTAGTTTTTTTATGGCTTTGTTTCCTTTCGCCTTATTCATATTAAATTTTATTCCTTACATACCTTTAGCAAATTTTCAAAAAGATTTTTTAGAATTTGTATCTCAAAGTGTACCGCCAAATACCTATGATGCCATCGCTGCAATATTACAAGACATAATGAATAATAGTTATAAAGGGTTGATCTCTTCGGGTTTTTTTCTTTCTATTTTTTTAATGTCTAATGGTATTAATGCTTTATTAGATGGTTTTGAAATGTCAACAAATATTAGTGTAAAAAGAGGTTTTTTTCAACAATATGCTGTTGCTGTAGGATTGTCAATTTTTATTGCTTTTCTACTCATTGTTACTGTTGCTGCTCTAGTAATAGTAGAGATAATTCTCTATCAAATAAAGCTTCAAGACTATTTTTCGTCAAATATATCTATACTAAAATGGAGTAGATTTGTATTTATCGTATTAATGGTTCTTTTAATTACATCAATGCTTTATAAATTTGGCAGTAAAGAAACTAAAAAAGTACCTTTTTTTAGCTATGGATCCATTTTAACTACTATACTATTCATAGCTACCTCACAGCTCTTTGGTATCTATGTTGAAAAATTTGCTAGATATAATGAATTATATGGTTCTATTGGAACGCTTTTAGTAATGATGATTTATTTATGGATTAACAGTATGCTTCTTTTATTAGGATTTGAATTAAATGCATTTATTTTTAAATGGAAAAAAAAATCCTTAACTTAGCATCGCATAATATTATTTAACAATAAAAAATACAACTATGAAAAAATTAATTTTAACAGTAATGGTAGCTTTATCAGCATTGTTTACAGATGCACAAACAACAGTTAGTGGTGTTAAAGTAGATGGTAAAATTGCAGTAGATGGTCAAAACTTAGTGCTTAATGGCGCTGGAGTGAGAGAAAAATTCTTTATGGATATGTATGTTGGATCTTTATATCTAGCTAAAAAATCATCGGATGCAAAATCAATTATAGCTGCAAATGAAGGCATGGCTATTAAATTAAATATTGTATCGGGCATGATTACTTCAGATAAAATGATAACTGCAATCAACGAAGGATTTGAAAATGCTACCAACAAAAAGACAGCTCCATTAAAAGCAAAGATTGACAAATTCAAAGGATTTTTCAAAGAGAAAATTAATAAAGGGGATGTGTTCATTATTTCTTTTGATCCTGCTGAAGGGGTTTCAGTTTATAAGAATGGAACTAAAAAAGGATCTATTGATGGTTTAGATTTCAAAAAGGCTTTATTCGGAATTTGGCTATGTGATAAACCTGCTGACGACGATTTAAAAGAAGCTATGCTTGGAAAATAAGATAAAAAAATCCCGATTCTGTCGGGATTTTTTTATATCTTATTTTAAAACTTATTTAAAATAGGAAAAATTATGATTGTCTTCAATTTTTAACAAACTTTCATAAATTAGCTTTATAACATGTTCCACATCATCTCTGTGAACCATTTCTACTGTAGTGTGCATATATCTTAAAGGCAGTGAAATTAGAGCGGCAGCAACCCCTCCATTGCTGTAAGCAAAAGCATCAGTATCTGTCCCCGTTACTCTTGAAGTTGCATTTCTTTGAAAAGGGATTTCATTTTCTTCAGCCGTTTCTACTATTAATTCTCTTAATTTATTTTGGACGGCTGGTGCGTAAGCAATTACAGGGCCTTTTCCCATTTTTAAATCACCTTCTATTTTTTTATCAATCATAGGTGTAGAAGTGTCGTGACACACATCTGTAACAATTGCTACATTTGGTTTAATTCGTTGTGTTATCATTTCAGCGCCTCTAAGACCTATCTCTTCTTGAACAGCATTTACGATATATAAACCAAAAGGTAGTTTCTTTTTGTTTTCATTTAATAAACGAGCCACTTCTGCGATCATAAAACCTCCCATACGGTTATCAATAGCTCTACAAACAAATTTGTTGCCATTTAAAATTTCAAAACAATCAGGGTAGGTAATAACGCAACCTACATGAACGCCCAAATCTTCAACTTCTTGTTTAGAACTACAACCGCAATCAATAAATAAATTTTCAACTTTTGCAATTTCTTCCTTTCCTCTATTTCTTGTATGAATAGCTGGCCAACCAAAAACTCCTTTAATAATACCTTTTTTTGTATGAATCAATACCCGTTTGGAAGGTGCTATTTGGTGGTCGCTTCCCCCATTTCTAATCACGTAAATGAGCCCATCATCTGTAATGTAATTCACATACCAAGAAATCTCATCACTATGACCCTCAATTACTACTTTAAAAGGAGCTTCCGGATTAATAACGCCTACAGCCGTTCCATAAATATCAGTAATAAACTCATCAACATAAGGTTCTAAATAGTTCATCCAAATTTTTTGACCTTCACTTTCATATCCTGTGGGTGATGGATTGTTAAGATATTGCTCTAAAAAAATTAGAGACGCGTCATTTAATATGTTTTTTGCATTCATGTTTAATTATTTTTGGCTAAAATAAAAAATTGGCATTAGACTTGCTATTAAATTTTATAATTTTACATTAACATTTTTTGAATTAAAAAATTAATAAATCTCAAAGATGAAAAATACTTATGCTGTTTTAATCATGTTTATTTTGTTTTCAGTAATTAGTTTTGCTCAAAATGGTTCTGGAGTAACAGATACAATAGAGTATATTAAAGATTCTGATACCATTAAAGAAATACTAATTGAAGAAGTGTTGATTTCAGATGAATATGCTTTAAAATTGACTAAAGAAGAAAAGGAACAACTTAAATTATTATACAAAAGAGTACGTATAGTGTATCCTTATGCTAAACTAACCGCAGAAAAATTGGTACAAATAAATAATACAATGGCGAGTTTGAAATCTGAAAAGGAAAAGAAAAAATATTTTAAAATCGCAGAAAAGTATTTAAATGATGAATTTGAACCGAAACTAAAAAAACTCTCTCAAAAACAAGGCCAAATCTTGGTAAAGCTTATTCATAGACAAACTGGAACAACAACTTATGATTTAATTAAAGAATATAAAAGTGGTTGGAAAGCATTTTGGTCTAACAATACCGCTCGTTTATTTAATATAGACTTAAAACGCAAATATGACCCTATGGAGGTTCCCGAAGATTATTACATCGAAACCTTTTTAAATCAGTGCTTTGAAGAAGGCAAATTACCTAAACAAGCAGCCTTTAAGCCTATAAACCTTGATGAACTTCTTTTTAATTGGATTCAAAAAAATAAAATAAAAGTCGATGCCGAAAAAGCAAAAGCAAAAGAAAAATAACCAGCTATTCCCGTGTTTCACTGTAGTTGTCCTTTGTTAAAAAAAGTCACACTGGCTTTTGCAAGCGCTTCTTTGGTCGCGTTGCAAGCGCGGTGTTCCTATTTTTTTTAACACATGCCAAGCTGCCGTTTCACCCGGGGCTGTAGAAGGATTGAGGAGTTAGGAGTATGGAGTATGGAGTATGGAGTATGTAGTTGAGGTAAATCTTGTTTATTAAAGTCTTTGTAATCAGTTAAGTTTCAGGTTTCAGGTTTAGCTTCGCGCTGTTGAGCTTCGTAAATCATAAATAGTAAATCCTATATCGTACCTCGCACTTCATTTTCAAATCTTCAAATTCGTAACTCTTAAATTGTAAATCCTAAATCCTAAATCGCGCATTGTAATTGATTTTCAAATTATCCTATTTTCAAATCTTCAACTTCGTAAGCCCATCCAGTTTCGTAATTCATAATTCGTAACACCCACCACCCATCACCTAACACCTAACACCTAACACCTAACACCTAACTCCTTGTAAGTTATTGATTTATAAAAAACATAAAAAAAAGATGTTTAGTAATTAGGAAAAGATGTTTAGTATTGTTTATCTTTGCCGTCCTTTAGAAATGGGAAGTTTGTAAGGATTTGTTTTCATAATAAATTGATTAGAAACGAGTTGTAATTTTTTTCAAAAAAAAGCACAAAAAATTTTGGAGGTTATAAAATAAGTGCTACTTTTGCACCCGCTAACACTGAGAATGGTATTTTGAGTGTTGGTTTAAATAAGATAAAAAGTTCATAGACATATTGGATTGACAGCATACAAAAAGAGAGAGTAAGACTTTTTTGAGTATACGAATTAGACCTAGCAAAAAAAAAGAGATATCGTCGATAATATTTAAATGGTTTTATATCATTTATCACAAACTACGATGAAGAGTTTGATCCTGGCTCAGG
>JACCDH010466267.1_pt1 | contig 26199 bp, 16 predicted proteins | sample 7442481 | NCBI WGS metagenome assembly JACCDH01 (sample SAMN15323433, study PRJNA562643) | freshwater metagenome | isolation source: river surface water | place: USA:Blue River Watershed | collected 2017-08-15 | reverse complement strand
TTTATCAATAAAAAATAGATAAATAAGGGCATTCCAAATACGAGGTAAATTAAATTATCCATTGCATAGGATCGATTACTACTTTGAAGTAATTGTATGGTCTTATAATATACCATATCGGTATAAGAAACCACCCCCTTAACAAGTTTTACATGATTATGTTTACAATAGCTTGTATTGTCGTGACATTCCCAAGTGCATTTGTCTTTTATTTGATTCGCCGAGTTGATGGTAGGTTGCTTGCCATAATAATGATTGCTTTTGCCTTTAAATAGCCGTGCCGATTCATTAACCATGATCATCAGCAAAATAGGAGCAAAAAAAATAAGCAAATTACGTTTTGTATTACCCATCTTAATTTTAAAAAGAATATTTACGTTGAGTGATTCCTCAATTTAAATTTTTTTTTGTTTTAAACTCCTATTTTACCCAATTATTGCACCACCATATAGTTCCAACTATACGTTGTGTTAGGGGCAGGAGTTACTGTAGATGGAAATACATAAAAAAATGAACTATTGCCATTTACATACACGGGAAGGGTGGAGGCGGCGGCATTTGCAGCTGTTAAAACCACAAATGGAGCTGTAGTATATACTTTTGCAAAATTAATGGAGAAAATTGCAATGTCTTTGCTTGTAGAAGCCCTTGTTGTAAATTGAATAAAGCCCCCTAAATCTGTTCCTGAAATAATTAGGTCTGTAGCACCTATATTTACCCCGTAAAATGTAACCGTAGGTTTTGCGGTAGTTCCTTTTACATGTTTTAAACTCACATCCTCACCTGCTGTAATTGAACCCGAGGTATTTACATTGGTAACACTTCCATTGCCCAGCTGAATGGTATTTGCAACAGCAGTGGTTGCTCCATTCCCAATCACTGTAGAGTTGCTTACATTTCCTGTGATTTCGGTATTGTACCCAATGCCTGTATTGTAGTTTCCGGAAGCATTAGAACTTAGCGTATTGTAACCAATAGCGGTATTGTAATTTCCAATATCATTATTTACTAAGCCATATCCCACGGCGGTATTATATTGTCCTGTGGTATTCCCATATAAGGAATTGTATCCTAGTCCGGTATTTCCTTGTCCTGTAGAGTTCATGTAAAGTGCTAGATAACCTAGTGCACTATTATTTGATCCACTCGAATTACTTCTTAATGTTTGATGACCCAAAGCGGTATTGGATCTTCCATTATTATTGGCTTGAGTAGATGATCCAAGTAATGCTTGGTATCCTACTGCTGTATTGTAGGTATTGTATTGAGAAGCAGTATTTAGATTGTAGGTATTGAACATGGCTTGATAGCCAATAGCGGTAGATCCTGATGCAGTATTGTTATGGTATAAAGCTTGATAGCCTAGTGCTGTATTTTCTTTTCCATAAACTGTATTGGTAAGCGTTTGAAATCCAATAGCAGTATTTTTAGTACCATATAAATTGCCTGTGTTTTTTAAGGTAGTAGCTGCAGCTCCATAACCAATAGAAGTTTGACCACTTAAGGCCACCACATCAATTCTTCCAGCATTTATATTATTGGCCACAAAATTTAAAGGCTGTGCATCGGTGGTGCCAATAAAGTTGGTGCCGTCCACCATGCCTGAATTGCCTATTATTGACCATGGGGTTGTGGCACTTGCTGTTCCTGCGCCCGCATTATTGGTTATATATTGTTTTACAGCAGATTGGGTGGGGTAAAGTGTTACACTAGGGCTGTTGCCACCAAGCGTTGCATCGTTGGATTTGTTAGCAGCTATTTCTTTATTATTTAATGAGGTTAAATAGGCACTTAACATGGCTGCTGTATCGGTTTTGTTAAGTTTAGTAGTTGTTAAATTATGTATATTGGTTAAATAGGTGCTTAGCATAGCAGCAGTATCGCTGCTATTAAGTTTTATACTTCCTAAATTGTTAATACTAGTAAGGTAATTACTTAGCATAGCAGCAGTATCTGTCTTATTTAATTTAGTATCTATTGTATTTTTAGTTGTATGCATATTGGTTAAATAATTGCTTAACATTACAGCAGTATCGGTCTTATTTAATTTAGTATCTAATGCATTATTGGTTGTATGCATGTTGGTTAAATAATTGCTCAACATCGCAGTAGTATCAGTCTTATTTAATTTAGTATCTAATGCATTTTTAGTTGTATGTATGTTGGTTAAATAGCTGCCCAACATCGTGGTAGTATCGCTACTGTTTAACTTTACGTTTAATGCGTTTTGGGTGAGGGTACTTATTGGTTTATTTAAATCACTGGTGTTGTTCACATTCCCTAATCCAACCTTACTAGCGCTAATGCCTGTCGCCAATTTACTATCTGTGATGGCTGCGTCCATTACTTTTGCGGTAGTAATAGCCCCGTCTATGATTTTGACTGTATTTATTGCATTATTAGCGATAATAGGGGCAGTTGCAGTTCCGCTCAAATCGCCAGCAAGTTGAACAATACCCTTTGTTGAACTGCTAGCATCTGGAATTACAATGGCATTATTGGAAGCCACAATGGTTGAATTTAAAACAATGGCAACACTGTCAACGTATCTTTTAACTGCATTGGTAGTTGGAAATTTCACAATAGAACTTCCATCCAAATTAATATCAGTTGATTTATTGGCTGTTAATTCCTTTAAATTAATTCTATTGGAAAGAGAAATGGTGTCTCTTTGAATTCTACTTGCTAGCATTAAAGCAGTATCGCTTATATTTAATTTACTGCTAGACAAGGAAGCTAAATTATTTTTATAATTTAAAAGCATTCCTGCGGTATCTAGTATATTTAATTTTGTATTGATTCTATTTGATAGGACAATAGTATCTCTAGCTATTCTATTACTAAGCATTACTGCTGTATCAGCTACATTTACTTTAGTGAATAATACTGCAGTATTGTTAGCATTTCTAACATAAGGATATAGCATATTGGAAGTATCAGCAATATTTACTTTGCCATTTAAATTAGCATTGGTCGTATTGTTTTGCTGTTGTAAAGCAGATCTTGTCACCAAACTATAATTACTGGTGCTGGTATCTGCGCTGAATAACCCGCTAACAGCATTATAATTGAGGGGGCCATTCGCACTTAGCGACAGCCTTGCTTTACTTTGTGTAAAATATTCATTGGTGCCCTCAGCTACATCAGATGTTGTTAAACTTACATTGGCGAGTTTTCCATTCACACTTTGGACAGGTGCTCCTGGATTAAGTATCTCCACCCAGTCATTTATATTGGAAGAATTATCTACCGATAAAACATAAGTTCTACTAATGTCGGTTCTTACTGCCACAGTACCTTTTAATGCAGTGGCACCAATGCTTTGCATTTGAGCCGAACTATTGGCAATAGTGACAGAGGTAAATGAGATAGCAGGTAATAAATAACTTGGTATTTTTGTATTTGCATCAAGGCTTGGGATACCATTGGCTGCATTGATCGCAGTTTTATCTACTTTGTTGTTAAGCGCAGTATTGGTTAAAATAGAAATAGGTTTATTGGCATCAGTTGTATTGTCAACATTGGCTATCCCAATCGTGTTTTTATTAATCAGTACATCACCTGTGAGTCCATTAACCGTATTGACAATATTGGCAATGACGGCTGGCTTATTAAGCAAATCGTTGTAATTAGCTGTGTAGGCTAATGGGCTTAAATTACTTGAAATGGCATAATTTCTAAGCATGTAAGCTGTATCATTAAAGTTTAGTTTTGTATTAATGCGATTCGATAAGGAAATGGTATCTCTTGCAATTCTGCTCGATATCATTAAAGCGGTATCTGCTATATTTAATTTTAAAGCCAATAATTGATTTATTTGGGTCTGCTTGGTATAAGGACTTAACAAATTGCTAGTATCACTGATAAGTAATCTGCTGTCTATTCTATTAGATAAGGAAATAGTATCTCTTGCAATTCTGCTGGACATCATTAAAGCGGTATCTGCTATATTTAATTTTAAAGCCAACGCATTGTTTACTTGTAATTGCTTGCTATAGGGACTTAATAAAATACTGGTGTCACTCATGTTTAATTTGCTATTAATACGATTGGATAGGGAACTCGTATCAACTGTTTTTAAAGACAAGATTGATTTGGCATAAGGTGAAAGCATGCTTGCCGTATCGCTAATATTTAATTTATTATTATTTGCCCCTGTATTGCCTGAGTACAATGCATAGGGGACAGTTCCAAATGGGCTGGTTCCAAGATCAATCCATTCCTTCGTATAATCCCAATTGCTTAATGGAGTCAGCGGCTCAATGGCAATTTTTAAATTCAACAGCAGTGGGCCATTGTTCCATGGAATAGACAATAAATCGCTTGCGCTGCCACTAATTCTATTTCCCTGACCAATACTTATATTGAAAACACCCGCCATATCGGTTTTTGAATAATGAATTTCGGTAAATATCGTCCCTGTTGAACTGGCATTTTGAACAATACTGGTTTGCACATAAATTTTTCGATCCTTAGCAGGATTTTCCATCTTATCTCTCGCTACTGCCTGAAAATTAATGCCCAATCCTGGTAATTGCGCTGTTGTTTTTATAGGTTTAATAAATAAAAATGCCACTAATAATGTTAGTGGTAACACAGAAAAATTAATTTTCATAAAATGGGGAGATTGGGAGTGATAAGGCTTTAATTTATTTTTATAAATTTTAAAGCTTCTATGAATTGGGGGGATTCAATTTTTAAAATATAGTTACCAGCACTTAGTTCAGAAAAATTTAATTGTAAGCCTTGAAAAATTTGTAATCCGGTTACCTGTCTTACATTCATTAAATTACCATCAGGATTCCAAATACTTAATTTGAAAATTTCTTGAAGGGGAGGGTTTTTCGTAAATTTTAATTTGGCATAGGATTGGGTGGGGTTTGGATATAAGCCAATGCCAAGCGTATTCAATTTTTGAACAATAGTACAGTTGATATTAAATTCACCATTGTTAAGCTTGCTATTAAACACAGCAATTCCAGTTTGTACATTAATACAGTTGGTATTGCTTTTAAAATTAATTGCATTTGCATTGGATAAAGTACTTGGAAAACTACCCATACTACTAATCATAAACTGTTGTCCATTTAAAATAGTGGATAGCAATAGTAATGTTACTATGAACATACATTTATGAAAATTGAATAATATTTTAGTATTGATATATTTCATTGCAGGCTTTTTTACCTATTTTACTGTTGTGTACTAAAAAATAATCTAGTTTTAATATTGTTCTTGGAATAACGCATTATCATACTTTTTCCTCCTAGGCTTTCAATTTCGTAGGTATAATTACTTGCATTCCCACTACTTGTTTTAGCCTGCACTTTTATTTGAAGCGCAGTATCATTTTTAACAATTTCATAGTTTCCAACAAGACCATCAGAATCAGACGTAGCTAAATTTTTCAAATAATTAATAAAATAAGTAGGTTGTCCTAAGTAAGTTTTATTACTAATATTGCTTCCGGTAGTAGTTTGTGCATAATCCAAATACCAGGTTTTGTCTGCTATTAACCGATAAGCAAGATTCACTTCAATACCGCTATTGTCTTTGTTACAAGAAAGTATCAAGGATACTATGAACAATAATTTAATGGATGTATTCAATAAGGATGTTCTCATCTGTTTCTATTTAAAAGATATCATTAAGTTTAACCATAGCACCCATTTGAATACTATTTAAATTGCTATGTATGGGTTCTTTGGTGAAAGAACTTAAAGGAAGTTTGTAATGGAGGAATAATGTATAAAAAGATTGGTTGTTAAATTCTAGGCCACCATCACCGCTTATATAATGTCTTCTATAATTATGATTAATTAAATTATCTGGGCTTTGTTCAGACAATCGGGTATTTAAGCTTGGACCAATTGTAAAGTAAAGTTTATATCTACTTGTGTCGCTAATGGGTATTAATTGTTTATAGTAGGCCGAAAGGTTCAGCATCAAAAACTGATCTTCCGCTAAAAATTTTGAGTAATTTGTAACAAAAGGAGGGAGTTTGTTAGCATCTTCATAATTATTACCAGTTGATATTTTACTCAACATAGCAGTGAATGCAAATTTATGAGAATGAATCGCTTTGCTTTCCCATCTTATCCCTAAAAAATAAGCTGGTTTATATAGGTTTTTTTGATAATCATTTAATTCGTAATTGAATCTGGAACTATAATTGTTCAGTGTAATGGTTTGCTTATTAAAGTTCATGCCCGTAATTAAGTAAACACGTTTCTTGAATAAATGAATGATTTTTTCTTTTTTTTGTTCATCATTGGATTGTGCGAACGCTTGATTGTCACAGCAACAAATAAGTAGGAGTAGGAAGGAAAAAAGACATTTATGTAGCATTGATTGACTGATTAACTGAGGTGAGGATTGATAATTTCAATTGGTACAAAATACACTGAATAGTAGCCACAAGGAATAGGGCTAATGCCTCAATTTTGCCTTTTACAGGTTATTTATTGAAATGGGTAATGGCCCATTTTAATAAACTATTGTTATCATTAGGAAGATGTAGTTTTTTGATGATATTGTATCGATGATTGCGCACTGTTTTCTCGGCAATGAATAACAAATCGGCAATTTCCTTACTCTTTTTTTGTTTAGCGATTAAGTCTAAAATCTTGTATTCGGACATACTTAAGCTTTGAATTAAAGTATCCTTTTTCATCTTTTCCAATAGAAACATGAATGCCATATTGACTGTTACTTTAATTTGCTCCTCATTCCATGGTTTAACAATATAATTAAATGGATTAGAGGCATCTGCCATTTCAACCATTTTGTGATCGCTAAAAGCAGTTACATAAATGACTTCCAATTTGGGTAACAGCAACTTTGCCTCCAATGCAAAATCAATTCCTGTACTTCCATTACCCAAATTAATATCACAAATGGCTAAATGGGGCTTTTGCTTCTTAGCTGCTTCAATAGCGTCCTGAAAATTATGTGTAACAGTTACAAGGTATCCCGCTGCTTCTAAAATTTCTTGTAAATCAAGTGATACGATAATTTCATCCTCAAGTAGTAAAATTCTTTTTTCCATTAGTTTAATTTATTAAATTTTATATAATGAGAAACCCCATGGTTGGATTCAATGATATGTGTTGCTTTAAGTTGTAAACACATTAAGTCAATAAGTTTTAAACCCAAGCTTTTTTCTTTTTTGCTTTCTTTTTGTAAACCTTCTCCATTGTCACTTACCATTACTTCAATAACATTTTCTATACAGGTAATTTGTATTGTTAAAATACCTTTGATTTTACTATTTTTAAAGGCATATTTAAATGAGTTAGATACCGCTTCGTTGATAATTAAACCAATGGCAACGACTGTTTCAATAGGGAGTTTTAAATTTTCATCAATATCAAAGTTGACTACAATTTGATGTTTATCTATTTTATAAATACTTTCCAAGTGGGCTGCTAATGTTTTTATATACGTTAAAATTTCTACTAGCTCAAAGTCGCCACTATTGTATAAATTTTGATGTACCAATGCCATTGTTTGAATCCTATTTTGTATAGAGGATAAAGTTTCTATAATTTCATTGTCTTTATTTCTTCTTTTTTGAAGATTAAGTAAACTATACATTACTTGTAGATTATTTTTTACTCGATGGTGTAATTCTTTTAATAATGTTTCATTATGAATTGACTGGGCTTCCATTTTATCGGAATGCGCGTTAATCATTTTATTTTGTTCCTCAATTTTTACTTTTGATTTATTGTTAGCAACACTATTTAAATAAATAGCGGTACTAATGGTGATGGAGATGATTAAAAAGAATAAAAGAATAAGTAACACATTTTTTTGTTGATTATTTTTTTTATTACTATCATTCAAAGATTGGTTACTTTTTAAAAGCTCTGTTCTTCTATTGCCCACTTCTAGCTGAACAAGCAAAAGAATGGATTGGTTTTTTTGAATTCTATCGTATAAAGTGTCCTTATACTCATTGTATTTTTTATAATATATTAAAGAGGAGTCATTTTTATTAATTGCGTTGAAATAAGTGGCATAATTTAATAAAAGTTCAAGCTTTAGCGATTTTGACATTTTACCTTCAAATAATAAACTGGCACTATCTAAATAGGCCTTTGCATCATTAAATGCTTTTTGCTGTGTATAGCATTTACTTAATGTGACCATTTTGATAATTTTATTATCTGGATTATCGTAACTATTGCTAATGTCTATTTTTAGATTTTCAATGGCATTTAAGTAATTTCCTCTTTCCACATTGCATTTAGTGATATAGCCAATAAAACAGGTTTCCCAGTAAATTAATTTTTCATTATTCAATGTATTGGATAAATTGTTGTATTTTTTTGTATTTCTTGTTTCATCCAGGCCTTTTTCATAAATATATTTTGCACTATCATAGGCTTTCATTTTCATATATAATTCCCCTAATAAAAAATAATATTGTAAACGTGAGTAGGTATTTTTATTAGGTATGGGTACAAATTGTAATAAGTCAATTTTTGCTGCTTCGTATAAGCCACAATCTTTATAAATTTCCCAATAGTTATTGATAAAATTATTTAGTATTCTTTCTTTTCTTATCGAGATAGCAGCTTCCATTTCATTAGATGCCCTATATTCCTCCTCAAGCTTTATTAATACACTTTTATAAACCTCCTTAGATAATTTTGCTTTGTTTTTTACAATCTGTTGTAATAAGGGGATGCCTTTGGAAAATTTAGTACCAGAATGGTAGATAAAACTCAGTGGGATGCTTAACTCAAATGCCAATTCATTGTTTTTATTACGAATGGCTTTATCATATTCTTTTTCAAATTTTATTTCCCATTCCCCTTCCTTAATGATATTTATTTTACTTGGTGCAATATTGTTGATACTATCCCAGGATTTCAATAATAATTTACCTGAACTTAGATTTTTAGTATGCTTACTCTTTATTTCATTGGGCGTATTCCCTAAACTATATTGATAGGATAATGATAAGAATAAGAGGAAGATATACGTTTTTCTAATGTTCATTCAAGCTTTTAAGTCGCTCAATATATTTATTATATCTTATAACTAAGATATTGTTTCCAATACTATTCATTGATATATTTTAATTGAATTCATCGGAAATATAATACTGTATTGCATTTTAGGTAAATACAGTAAACGGATATGATTATTAAAATGAGGCTTAAGACTCATTGATTAACACTAGTAAGTTTAGTTTATTTGTTCTAGTTGAAATCATTGATTATCCACCTATTAACCAATAACACTATGACAAAGTCAATATCAGGCACAAAATATTTTATTAGTGTTCATTTTTTAATACTTTTTCTCTTTTTTGCCCATACCATCCATGCGCAAACAGTGAATCCTGGTATCAATTTTCAAGCTATTGCTAGGGATCGAGAAAACAATGCGGCCAATAACAGAAAAATTTATATTGAATGTACCATTGAGAATGGTTTGACCAATCCAACCGTGGTATATGGGGAACACCAGGAAGTGACTACCAACGAATTTGGCATTTTTAATATTGTCATTGGAAAGGGTAGTCGATTTACAGGAGTGAGTGATATTTATGCCATTCAGTGGGACAAAGGGAAATATTTTTTTCATCTAAAAATTTCAATCACACCCGTCGCACCAGCTATTAATTGGGATTATACAAAAGAATGGGTTGATTTAGGCGCTGTAGAATTTGGAGTAGTTCCCTATGCAATTCATTCTTTAAATACAAACAATAGCCTAGATACTGCCAATTGGAAACTTAAATTAAATATGAGCGATACCGCTAGTATGTTATTGCCCTATAAAATGGCTATTTCCAATATAGATAGTAATAAATATGTTACCCCTTATCAACTTTCCCTTAAAACATTTGATACAATACATTTATCTAATAGAATCAACAATAAATTAAGCCTTACTGATACTAGTTTAATGTTGTTGCCTTATCGAAAAGCGTTCATTCCCTTTGATACAAGCTACCTATATACAAAAATGGATTTAAAATTAAATGTATTGGATACGGCCAATATGTTGAATAATCGTTTTGCTAAAGATACCCTATCATTATCTGCTAGAATTAATCAAAAGGAAGATGTAGTCAATAAATCGGTAGATATGAATTTAATTGCTGATTTTAACGACACTAAATATCCAACGGTCAAATCTATTAAAACTTATGTGGATGCAGCACTCATTGCGGGTGCGCCCGATGCGACTGCTACTAATAAAGGGATTATCATGCTCGCTGGAGACATAACAGGTAATGCTTTAACCCCTTTAATTGCAAATAATGTTATCAGCACTCAAAAAATACAAGATGCAGCGATTACGGATGCAAAAATTGCCTTTGGTATTAATCCAGCAAAACTTGGCTTAGGGAATTTAACAAATAATGAACAGTTATATAGTTTTAATGGCCTCACTGCGCAAGTGCAGCATTTTGGTACACCTGGAACAATTGGATTATTGCCTAATTGGATTTCCTTAGGCAATACACATGTGTTAAATATACCTATGGCATCTGCCACTGCTGTAACTGCAGGTTTAATTAGCAAATCCGATTATGACCGATTCACAACAGGCGTGAATAATAGTATTACCACCATTACTAATAATGGAAATACAGGATCTGCAACCATCAATGGACAAACAATTAATATCCCAGATTATACCTTGGTAGGACTCGCTGGAAATGTAAATGCCAATATGGTTTTCGCTGGACCAATCAGTGGAGGTATTGGCCCAGCTGCCTTTAGAAATTTAGTGGCAGGGGATATTCCCAACAATAATGCAAGTACTACGGGTAATGCTTTTACTGCAACCAAATTAGCTACAGCTAGGTATTTGAATAATATTTTATTTGATGGTTCTGCTGACATTACAAACCTAACTGCTTCTACGACTAACTTGCTTACATTCAGCAATACTGGAACTGGAATTAATCCTGGTCAAAGTTTTAATGGTGCCATTGCAACAGAAATTTCTTACAATAGTATTGGTGCGGCCCCTAGTTCTGGGTCCAATTTAATTACAACAGTAGGAAGTATTAGTAGCGGAACCTGGGCTGCCAATATTATCGGTGCGAATTATGGAGGTGCTGGTACTAATAATGGTTTGTTGAAAGCCAATGGATCTGGGATAGTAAGTACCGCAATAGCCGGAACGGATTATTTGAGTCCGTTTGGATCTCAAACTGCAAAATACATTTATGCAGCGCCTAATACAACCAATGGAAATCCAATTTTCAGGTTATTGCAAGCGAGTGATATCCCACTTTTAAATCAAAATACAACAGGCAATGCTAATACGGCAACTGCACTAGCCAACACGGTTTACATTAATGGTATTGCATTTAATGGTGTATCAGATATTACCATTGCAGCTGCTACTTCCAATGCATTATTATTTAATGATGCTGGCGCTGGAGGGAGTGCACCCACCTCATTTAATGGGGCTGCAGCTAAAACCATTTCTTACAATACGATTGGAGCTGCTCCATCGATGGGTTCAACCAATATAGTAACACTCGGAAACATTACTACGGGTACTTGGTCAGCTAGTGTAATTGGGGCTAATGTGGGAGGCGCAGGTACCAATAATGGTCTATTAAAAGCCAACGGATTAGGTGTAGTATCTGTTGCAAATGCAGGAACTGATTTTCAAAGTCCAATTTCCTTTTCAAGTCCTTTGATGAATGTAGCCAATGTGATTAGTATTCCACAAGCTACAGCTGTGGCTAGTGGCTATTTAACAAATTCAGATTGGACTTTATTTAATAACAAAATTGATCTAAGTCAAAAAGCTTCCATCAATGGGGTAGCAAGTTTGGACGCTAATGGTAAAATACCTTCTTCACAAATACCCGCAATTTCTTTTTCAAGCGGTTATGTAGTTACTAGTCAATCCGCAATGCTGGCATTGTCAGCTGCGGTGGTAGGAAGTATAGCCATAAGAACGGACAATAGTAAAAATTATGTATTAAGCGGGTTACCCGCTACTAATTTGACAAATTGGTTAGAATTATTAATGCCGGTGGCGGTTTCATCGGTGAATGGCCGTACAGAAAGTAATATTACACTTACTACTACGGATATTGCAGAAGGAACTAATTTATATTTTACCAATACGCGCGTACGAAATGCAATGAGTGGAACCAGCCCCATCAACTATTCACCAAGTAGTGGGGATATTTCTATGGCTGCTGCTACTGCTTCTGTACCGGGTTATTTAACAGCGGCCGACTGGAATATGTTTAACAACAAAATGAGTACTTTTTCAAATCAAGCGGCTAATACATTTTATGCAGGACCAATTATAGGTCCAAATACAAGTCCTAGTTTTAGATCCATCGTAGTGGCTGACATACCCACGCTTAACCAAAACACAACGGGTAATGCTGCTACTGCAACAAAATTGGCAGCTCCTAAAAATATAAATGGAGTTGCATTTGATGGATCGACAGATATTATCATTGCTTCTACTGTTGCTAATGCGGTTACCTTTAATACCACAGGAACTGGTTTAACAGGTCCTGTCAATTTTGATGGATCAGTCGCAAAAACAATTTCTTATAATTCAATAGGCGCTTCACCTGTAGCGGGATCAACAAGTATAACTACTTTAGGAACCATCACTACGGGTACATGGTCGGCAAATGTAATTGATGCAAGTAAAGGAGGTGCAGGAGTTACTAATGGAATATTAAAAGCAGATGGAACTGGTAATGTAAGTGCAGCCATCGCTGGAACAGATTTTATCCTTCCTTTCGCAGCACAGACAAGTAAATATTTTTATGCAGCCCCTAATGCATCAAATGGAGCACCCGTTTTCAGGTCAATTCTAGCCTCAGATATTCCTACACTTAATCAAAGTACCACCGGAAATGCTTCGACAGCAACAAAATTACTTGCTCCCAAAAATATAAATGGAGTTGCTTTTGATGGATCAGCAGACATTACAATTAATGCAACAGTGGGTGCTCCCATTACTTTTGATAATAGTGGAGCAGGGGGGTTAAATACCACCACCTTTAATGGTTCAGTTGCTAAGACAATTTCCTACAATACCATTGGTGCTTCACCTGCCATTGGTTCCAATGCCATTAGTACAGTGGGTACCATTACTTCAGGTACTTGGCTTGGTAATGTTATTGATGCGAATCGCGGTGGTGCCGGTGCGATAACAGGTATTTTAAAAGCCAATGGGACTGGCGTGGTTTCCGCAGCAACTGCTGGAACTGATTTTGAAAACCCATTAATTTTTTCACTCCCACTTTCCAGAACCGCTAATACCATTTCCCTAACTGCTGCAACGACAAGTACACAAGGCTATTTAACTTCCACTGATTGGAATTTATTTAATAACAAACAAGCAGCTATTGCTGCAGGAACAGGAGTGACACTTACAGGTGGAAATACTATTTCTATTGGACAATCCGTAGCAACCAATACATCCCCTTCATTTGTGGGCGCTACTTTTTCAGGTTTAAGTGTTGCAGGAATAGTAACCAATTCAGCTGCAGGGGTTTTGGGAACAGCACCTACCACAGGGACAGGTAATATAGTTCGTTCAACAAGCCCAAGTTTGGTCACTCCCGTATTAGGAGATGCATCCGCAACTACTATTACGATTACAGGGGATGTCACTGCTAAAAGATATAAATTAACCATGCCCTCGGCAATCACAGCAGCGGCAACTACCACCATCGATTTAAGTTCTGGTAATGTATTCACCGTAACTATGGGATTAAATATTACTACACTTACCCTTACTAATCCGGTGGCAGGTACCTATCTTATAAAATTTGTACAAGATGCAACGGGTACTCGTGATGTTACTTTTCCACTTACATGGAAATGGGCTGGAGGCGTTATTCCTAGTTTAACAAATACACCCAATAAATTAGACATTGTCACTTTAATTTACGACGGGACAACTTACTATACCACCATTGTTCAAAATTTTTAAGATGAAAAAAAATATAATCATTCTTTTCTTTATTTTTTATATTCCTATTTCTGTGGTTGCGCAGGTCGTACCGCAAGGATTTTTAATTGGTCCAAGCACTATTGGAGGCCAATTGTGGGCACTGGTTAATTTATCATCAGCCACTTTTTCGGATGGAACAGCAATTCCCTATTATACCTCAGCCTCTGCGTTTGCAGGTTTAAACACACCCGCTTCCTGCTCCGTCAATTTTAATGCAGCAAATGATGCTATTTACGGAAGACTTTATAATTGGTATGCTATCAATGATCCAAGAAATGTTTGTCCTGTTGACTGGCATGTACCCCTTAGTTCCGAATTTGCAACTTTAAGTTCAACCATTGGAGGAAATGGAACGGGGAATAAACTAAAAGCAACCGGCTTTACTTATTGGCTTAATGGAGGCGGCACCGATATTTATGGATTTAAAGCTGTTGGAACGGGATATATGGGTTCCTCTAGCTATAGCAACTTAAGTAGATCTACTTATTTTTGGACCAGTAACGAAGTTAGTCCAGGATCAGGAAATGCGTACACTTGGTCATTATTAGATGGTATCACTACTCTTGCTCAAAGTGCGCAAGGAAAAATTGGGGGCTTCTCGGTTAGGTGTATTCATGATTAATGATACTCAACAGCCTTCATTGTCGTTGGTATAGGTTGTAAAATTGATTGCAAATTGCTTAATTTTCCATCAATACTATTTTCATCATACTCCAACCCTAATATTTTTGCTACAATTGGATAAACATTTACGTTTTCAAATGCTTCAATATTTAATCCTTTTTTGAATGCTGGTCCCCAAGCCATAAAACTGGCGCGCATATCGGGATGATGATTATCAAATCCGTGTTTCCCTAGTGTAGTTTTACGTGATGAAAAATTAAATACTTTAGGTAAATGTGGAACAACAATTAAATCACCAATGCGATTGTATTTGTCATCTGCTTTTGAATAATGCCAATGATAGGGGGTCTCGTTTAATGTATATACAGAGATAGAAGTATCTTTTTTAAGGGCAGTATAAGTAGATTCCACTTTAGATGAATCCTTTGCATATAAATGAATAAGCGCATCTCCCCAAGGCACCCTAAAAGCAGCGGTATCAATTGCTTTTGGCATACTTAAGGTATTAACATTATCAACTTTTGTCATGCCATGATCTGAAACAAAAATATAATTAATGGGTAAATTCAAAGTAGCTAGGGTTGCTTGTAATGCATTTATACTACTATCTACAAATTTAACGGCAGCAGCTACATGTGGGTCATTGGGGCCATAAGTATGTGCTTCATGATCCACTTCAGGCATGTAAAAAGTAATCAAGTGTGGTCGCTGTTCCTCGGGTAAACTTAACCAATCTTTCACTGCATTAATTCTATTGGCAATATTAATTTTTTCATTGTACACATAGTAGTAGGTGGGTCTTGTATTTTGTATGGCCGCTTCCGATCCTACCCAATAAAAACTAGCAGACAACATTTTTTGTTGTTCAGCCAAAACCCAAAGTGGCGTACCGCCATACCATTTTCCATCTCCCACAATCTTTGTATTGCCCATTCTATATTCTTGGCCAAATGCTTTATCAAAATAAGTGTTATCAACTAGTCCATGGTGGGATGGATACATGCCCGTTACAAGGGTGTAATGATTGGGGAAGGTTAAAGAAGGAAAGGAAGGGGTCATAAATTTAGCACGTACCCCCATATTTGAAACCGATTTTAAAAATTCAGCATTATACAATTCAGTAAAATCGCTTCTGAATCCATCGGCAGAAATCAATATCACATAAGGTTTATGTAGTTGACTTTGGTCATTTTTTCTACCCGCTACCACTTTTTGAGTGGTGTCTTGTGCGCATACAGTACTCAAAATGAACAGACCAATAAAAAGGCTATTTAATTTTTTTAACATCGGTATCTTTTTTTCTGATATAAATACTAATTGAAACAGTGATTAATGCAACAACAATACCTCCCGCAACATCTAAAGGGAAATGCTGTGCTAAATATACGCGGGAGTATCCACAAGCTATGGCATAAAATGCACCTACTATCACTATTTCCTTTTTTGGAAAGAAAAATACCGTTACCAAATAAATTGTAAAAGCGGTAGCGGTATGACCAGATGGAAAACTATTCCACATATTTAACGTCACGCCCTTAACTGTATGAATTTGGTCATGGGGGATACCACTTGCCATAGGCCTACTTAATTGATCCCAAAATAAGTTTTTAGGCAATTGGGTGAGTAGGGTAGAAATTAAAAAGTTCAATAATATAAAAAGGTGGTCTTTTTTAAACCAACCAAAAAGCAGTATAAAATAGGGGATCCACATCCATCCTTCAGCGAGTAAACTAAAAGAAACAAAGCTAAAATCACCCATTTTACCCAAATCTCCATTTAGCCATAAAAAAACGCTTTCTCTGGAATAAAGGTAGGCACTTAGGAATAGCGGAAGGGCAATAGCTAAGCAAAGTATAAAGGCAATTTTAAAAGGTTTGCTAATAATGGAGTACATACTTGGAATGAAGGCTTATTTGCACCTAAAAATACAGAATGTTTATAGCTTATTGTCAACTAATTATTTAAATCCTTGTTATAACTTTACAATTACCCATGAGCAAAGAAAAAGACCAAATAAAAGTAGTAGGTGCCAGAGAGCATAATTTAAAGAATTTTGATATTTCGATACCCAAAAACCAGCTAGTGGTATTTACAGGAGTGAGTGGTAGTGGCAAGTCCTCCCTAGCTTTTGATACCTTATATAATGAGGGGCAACGTAGGTATATGGAAAGTTTTAGTGCCTATGCCCGTCAATTTATGGGCGATATGGAACGTCCCGATGTGGATCAAATTACGGGCCTTTCTCCTGTTATTGCCATTGAGCAAAAAACCACCAATAAAAATCCGAGGTCCACGGTGGGTACGGTAACAGAATTGTATGATTTTTTGAGATTATTGTATGCCAGAATCGGGAAGGCTTATAGTTATCATACTGGCAAGCCCATGGTTAAGTTTTCTGAAGCAGAGATTATTCAAAATATTTTCACCAAGTTCAAGGACCAAAAAATTAATTTATTAGCACCTGTGGTTCGAGGACGTAAGGGACATTATAGAGAATTATTTGAAGAAATTCGTAAAAAAGGATTTGTAAAGGCGAGGGTAGATGGTGAAATAATTGAATTAAGGCCTAAGTTTCAGGTGGATCGCTACAAAATTCATGATATTGAAATAGTCGTAGATCGTATCCCGGTCACTGATGCAATGAAAACCAGACTTGGGGAAAGTGTGGCGCAGTGTTTAAAAATGGGCAATGATCTGCTGTTTTTATTGGAAGAGGGAAAAACAAAAATCGTTCAATATTCAAAACAATTAATGTGTTTGGAAACAGGGCTAAGTTATGAGGAACCCTCTCCCAATAGTTTTTCATTTAACAGTCCTTATGGAGCCTGTCCTGTGTGTAAGGGATTGGGCAATGTGTATGCTATTGATTTGAACTTAATAATGCCTGATAAAACCTTAAGCATTAATGCAGGAGGCATTGCGCCATTGGGGGAAGCGAGGGAAGCAAGTGTATTCACGCAGGTAAAACAATTTGCGCGTAAACATAAAATTAGTTTGGATAAACCTTTAAAGGATTTAACCAAGGAACAGTTGGATTTAATTTTATTTGGAGATCAAAATATTACTAGTTCATTGGACTTGGATTTAGACGATGAAAACATACCTGACACATACACCGGAAGTTATGAAGGCATTGTTTCCATGTTAAAACGTTGGTTTACTTCCTCCCAAAGTACCGATCATTTAAAAGGATGGGTAGAAGGATTTATGGAATTAAATACTTGTTCGGCTTGTGGTGGTTCTAAATTGAGAAAGGAAAGCTTATGGTTTAAAGTAAACAATGTAAATATTGCTGCATTAAACGAAATGCATTTAGATGATTTACAAAAATGGTTTTTACAATTACCTGCTAAGCTGGATAAAAAAGATACACAAATTGCATCGGGTATTTTAAAAGAAATTGATGACCGTATTTCATTTTTGATGAATGTGGGTTTGTCTTATTTATCCCTAAGCCGTCCATCCAAGTCATTGAGCGGAGGAGAGTCTCAAAGAATTAGGTTGGCTACCCAAATTGGGTCCCAATTACAAGGCATTACTTATATTTTGGATGAGCCTAGTATTGGATTACACCAAAGGGATAATCAGCGATTGATTACTGCATTGAAACAATTAAGGGATATTGGCAATACGGTATTGGTGGTAGAACATGATAAGGATATTATGATGGCATCAGACTATTTAGTGGATATTGGTCCGCGTGCAGGTATTCATGGTGGGCATATTGTAGCGCAGGGCACGCCAAAAGAAATCATAAAATCTAAGTCGGAAACCGCCTTGTATTTAGCGGGTAAAAAAATGATTGAAGTGCCTGCAGAACGAAGAAAAGGAAATGGAAAAGTAATTACAATAAAAGGAGCCACAGGAAACACATTGCGCAAAGTGGATTGTGAATTTCCTTTAGGAAAATTTATTGTGGTTTCTGGTGTGAGTGGAAGTGGCAAGTCCACTTTAGTGAATGAAACCTTATATCCAATTTTATCACAGTATTGTTATCATAGCAAAACAAAACCAATGCCTTACAGCAAGGTAACGGGTTTGGAGCATATTGATAAGGTAATTGAAATTGATCAATCACCTATTGGACGCACGCCTAGAAGTAATCCAGCCACTTATTGCGGATTTTTCACCGATATTAGAACACTTTTTGCATCGGTACCTGAAGCTAAAATTAGAGGCTATCAAGCAGGACGTTTTTCTTTTAATGTAAAAGGGGGAAGATGTGAGGTTTGTGAAGGGGGAGGAATGCGGGTGATTGAAATGAACTTTCTGCCAGATGTATATGTGCATTGTGAAAAGTGCGGAGGAAAAAGGTACAATCGGGAAACTTTGGAAATTAGGTATAAAGGAAAGTCAATCAGTGATGTGTTAAATATGACGGTAGAGGAAGCCTGTGAATTTTTTCAAGCAGTGCCTTTTATATATAGAAAGGTTAAAGTGCTTCAAGAAGTTGGCTTGGGGTATATCACCTTGGGACAGTCCGCGGTAACTTTAAGCGGAGGGGAAGCGCAGCGGGTGAAACTCGCCACAGAGTTAGGTAAAAAAGATACCGGTAAAACCTTTTATATTTTAGATGAACCTACCACAGGATTACATTTTCAAGACATTAAATTACTAATAGGTGTTTTAGATAGATTGGTTGAGCGAGGAAATACCGTATTAGTGATTGAACACAATATGGATGTGATAAAAGTAGCGGATCATATTATTGATCTTGGACCCGAAGGGGGTAGTGGGGGTGGCGTAATACAATTTGTAGGTACGCCTGAAGAAATGGTAAAAAAATCAAAGTCTCATACCGCCAAGTATTTGGCTGTAGAAATGAACTAAGCGGCATTATGGACATTGTAACAAAAGTCAAAAAAAATCGTTTTAATAGTTAATAATTGGTACAATTGTGAAAAATATTTTATTGTTTCGTGTTTATATATTTATCATGTTTGGCCTATTTTACACAGTAGTTACCCATGCCAATACATTGCAAGGGACGGTGAAAGATAGGAACGGTAAGGAAATACCATATGCTTCCATTATGGTCAAAAAAACAACTATTGGCACTACGGCAAATAGTAAGGGACAGTATAGTTTACAATTAGGCAAAGGAGAATATACTGTTGTCTGCCAAAGTATAGGATTCAATATTAATGAACAAAAAATAAAAATCGAGGATAATTCAACCACTTTAAATTTTGTATTAGAAGAACAATCCTATGAATTAAAAGAAGTGGTTGTCTCCAATAAAGCAGAAGACCCAGCCTATGAGATAATCCGAAACGCAATAAAAAAGCGTCCCACTTATTTAAAGGAGTTTAATAATTTTAAATGTCAGGTATATTTAAAAGGGCAATTACAATTAAGGGATTATCCCAGTAAATTTTTAGGAGATACCGTTGACTTTGAGGATGGTGATACAAGTAAGGCAAAGTTGTTGTATTTATCAGAAACTTTTGCGGATTATTCCATTAGAGACAATCAAAGAAAAGTGGAAATTACTTCAACTAAAGTGAGTGGAAGTAATGATGGATTTGGTTTTGGCAATCCTTCTATTATTTCATTTTATGAAAATATCATTGATGTAAATAATGCCTTAAATCCAAGAGGATTTATTTCACCCATCGCTGACAATGCGTTGAATTACTATAAATATAAATACATGGGCTCTTTTTATGAAAATGGCCTTGAGATTTGTAGAATTAAAGTTACCCCTAGGCGAAAGCAAGAGCCTTTATTTACTGGATATATTACTATTATTGATGGACGTTGGAACATACATAGTGTTCAGTTAAATTTAGTAAAGGAGCAGCAGTTGCAGTTGGTGGATACCGTGAGCTATGAACAAATTTATATGCAAATCAATAATCAATGGGTGGTAAAACAACAAGTGAGTAATGTTGCAGGTAGTTTTTTAGGGTTTAAGTTTTATGGTAGCTTTTTGCAAGTATATAATAAGTATGAGATTAATAAAATCTTTGACCCCAAGTATTTCAGTAATGTTGTAATTAAGTATTTAGACAGCTCCAATAAAAAATCGATAGAATTTTGGGATAGTAACCGTCCTATTGCCTTACTGCCAAATGAAGCATTAGATTATATTAAAAAGGATAGTCTGGAAAAATTAAGGTCAACCCCTGCCTATCTGGATAGTGTGGATAGGGTTAGGAATAGGCCAAAATTGTTCAATGTATTGATAACAGGCTATAATTACAGTATTCAATCTAAAAAAACATTCCTCAGATTTAATCCCTTGTTAACGCTTTATCCTAGTTATTTTAATCCAGCTGAAGGCCGTGTAATGAATTTTGGAATGACTTACACCCAACAATTTAAAAAGTACAATCGTTTGGAAATAAATCCAGTACTAAGGTATGGTTTGAAAAAGGAGAAATTGTATGGAGAGCTAATCACAAATTATACATTTCCAACAAAATCAAGGTCCTTTTTGAATGTAGGATTGGGAAATACCGTTTTTCAGTTCAATAACAACAATCCTATTTCTGAATTTTTGAATTCGGTGGGCGGATATATTTGGGGCCGAAATGATATGAAAACTTATGAAGCCTCCTATTTTAAAATAAGGTATGGTCAAACTTTTGGACAAGGCATTGATGCCGCTGTTGGTGTGCAGTATCAAAATCGGAAACCAATGGACAATGTAGTTTTAAAGCTAAAGGATAAAGTATTTACGCCGAATTATCCTACTACCTTAATGAACGCCAATTTAGTCCCCCATACGTCCTTAGTGCTTAATTTTAATGTTACTTGGAGACCTTTTTCTCGATACCTCGAATTACCTGATCGTTTGATTAATTTGGGGTCAAAATATCCTACACTTAATTTTAATGTCGCTACTGGCTTACCTTCTATATTGGGAAGTAATGTTGACTTTATGAAATGGCGCTTAACTGCAACACAAAATTTAAACTTAAAATTATACGGCAAATTAGATGCTAAATTCATTGTGGGAGGCTTTTCTAATGCGAACCGAGTATTTGCGCCCGATTATCAACATTATTTAGGAAATGAGATTGCGATTAATAATAACTATATGAATGGATTTCAGTTATTGCCTTATTATACTTTTAGTAATACAGCTTCCCTTTACACCGAGTCCCATTTTGAGTATCATTTGAATGGCTTTATTTCAAATAAAATACCAGTGTTTAAAAAATTAAATTGGTTTTTTGTACTAGGTGCCAATACCTTAAATGTAAATGGAAAGCCAAATTATCTTGAAACATTTGTCTCAGTTGAGAAAATATTTAAACTAATTCGTATAGATTTTGTAAATGGATATTTGCAAAATGGCCCCAATACACAGGGGATTAAATTTTCTTATAAATTACTTTAGTGACGAATCATGGGGATATGTTCAATATCGTCCTCATAATACATTTCACCAGCTTGTTCAAAGCCCTGCTCGTTGTAAAACTTTTTTAAGTAAAGTTGAGCACCAATTTTAATAGGATGTTTGCCAAATAACCTTTCACATTCGGCTATGGAATATTGCATAAGTGCCTTGCCTGCACCTATCCCTCGGTGTTTTGGGGATCCAACAACGCGTCCAATACTTTGGTAGCCAGGGTAACTTTGATTAACATCAAATAGTCTTGTGCTAGCTATTAATTCGCCATTCATCCAACCCATTGTATGATAGGCTATTTGGTCGTTATTGTCCATATCCAAAAACACGCAATTTTGTTCAACGACAAACACTTCACTTCTTAATCTTAAAATAGCATATAGCTCGTCCACAGTGAGGGCGGAAAAATGTTTCGTACTCCATTGAAGGGTAGTAGTTGTTGACATATACTCAAATTTTATGGCTTTGCTTATACTTTGCTAGGTAAAATTACAATATTTGCATTTACTTTTTTTGCAATATGTAAAAGTGGTCGACTGCACTGTCTCTGGTAGCGGGGTTTAAAAATTCACCCGTTAATGTACTCACATGGAAACTAGCGATAGAAGTTATTTTATTAAAATGAATCAGAAGGCTGTCTGGTGTATTTTTATCTTCAATTAAAATAAAATCTCCCTTCTTTGAAGCAGCTAAGTCTTCGATATTTTTATAAGTGTAATTACTATAGAAATCTAAGCTTCTAGAATCGGTTATTTTATATAAATAGAAATTTGATTTATCAATCTTTTCCTCATAGATATATTTAGTTACTTTATTTCCTAGTTGATACTCTAATAGTTTAGGATAAAAAAATACATTTAAAAATAAATTAGTGGTCAAAATGGAAAATAATCCAAAATGTAAAATTTTTGGGATTGTATTGTTGTTAAAATAAAGAATAATTGCAAAAATGATTGCTGCTGCAAACAATAAAAGGGTAATAAGCAGTTTGTTTGTATTGAAGGGGACAAACATTAAATAAACTAGTAAAGCTAATAGGATACTAAATATAACAAAATGGACAATGCTTAATACTTTGTTACAATTCCCATTATTTTCTTTAATGGTAATATTATAAATGCACTTAGCTGTAATGATGGATATAAAAGGTAAAACAACATATATATAATGAGGTAGCTGATATCTACTGCTTCCCAATGCCAAATAGGTAATTAAAAAACCAGGTAGGGTAATCCATTCATGACTACTTTTGATTTTAAATTTATTTTTAATCATTTTAAATACTTCAGCAAGTAGTCCTATCACAAAGAACAAGGTCCAAGGTAAAAATCCCCACAATAAATTTTCAAATAAAAAAGTGATGCTGTCATTTTCATGCCATATACTTTCTCCGGTGATTCGGCCAAAACTCTGTGTCCAATAAAAAAAACGTAAGCCTGAAGTCCCAGTCTTGCCGTACATTACTTTTTCGGGATGCAAATCAAATTGTTGGTACAGGCCAATGTCCATGGGGAGTAACAAAAGTAGGATAATGACCAATCCTACTAGATACTCCCATCTAAATAATAATTTATATTGCTTATGAATAATTAAATGAGGAACAAATGAAAATATAGAAACCATTAAAGCAATGGGTCCTTTGGTCATCATTCCAAATCCAATAGCACTAAAGGCGATAATGAATGAAAGCCAATTTTTATTTTTCAGCCAACTAGCAAATTGCCAAACCCCTACAATTACCCAGCACATTAACATGGTATCGGTCCTTACATCATGTGTGATTAAAAACATTGCTTGGGAACTGGCAATAACTAATGCGGATAATATAGCAATCTCTTTTTTGTAATACAGTAATGTAAATTTATAGGTGCTATAAATGGCAATAACTGCCATTAAGATGGAAGGCAATCTAAAAGCAAAATCATTCATTCCAAACAGGTACATACTAAGTGTGCTAGCCCAAAAAAGAAAAGGAGGTTTGTCTAAATAATCCTTTCCTTGGTCAAAAATTTGCAGAAAGCTTTTGGTTTGCAGCATTTCTCTACAAATATTTCCATATTGGACGGAGTCAATTTCAATTAATGGAATAAATAAGCTTCCCAAAATATAAATAACGATACTTGCAAGTATATAATACAAATATAGTTGGCTAGCATTTTTGTTGTTGTTCATCATTAGTCGATTATAATTTCGGGCTTAAATATTCGTCCTTTATGAAATAATTTTAATATTGTTCCAAATATATTATAATTTTAATGAAAATATAATACACGCTATATAAATATACCAATGATCATTAATAAAATTTCAATTATTGTCCCAGCTTACAATGAGGCAGCTACGATATCAAATATTTTAGATAAACTCATTCATTTATCATTGATCAATAACATTAATAAAGAAATTATTGTTGTAAATGATTGTTCTACTGATAATACTGGCGAAGTAGTTGAAAAAATAATGGCTGCGCATCCTTCTTCGGAAATTGTATATGTGGAACATGCCAAAAATGCAGGCAAAGGAGCAGCGATACATACAGGTATAAAAAGTGCAACAGGGGAGTATCTGATCATACAAGATGCCGACTTGGAATATGACCCTAATGAATTTAACATCCTTTTGAAACCTGTATTGGATGGTTATGCCGATGTAGTGTATGGGTCAAGATTTTTAGGGGGATCAGCACATAGAATTTTATTTTTCTGGCATACTATAGGGAACAAATTCTTAACCTTTCTGTCTAATTTATTTACCAATTTAAATTTAACAGATATGGAAACCTGTTATAAGCTTTTCAAAACAGATATCATTAAGGGTATCCAGCTTAACGAAAAAAGATTTGGATTTGAACCAGAAGTCACTGCTAAAATTGCAAAGATTAATAACATCAGAATTTACGAAGTAGGTATTTCCTATTATGGCAGAACTTATGCGGAAGGGAAAAAAATCAATTGGAAGGATGGATTTAGGGCCATTTATTGTATCCTTAAGTATAATTTATTTTCTTAACTCGAATCTGTAGAATAGGGCTTTCTTAATAGGAGTGGGTAATGTAAATTTCAAATAAATACGCCTACTCAATTACCTTGTACTAAGTAATCAAATGTCTTATTCAGTAATGGTATAGTGGCGCTTTAATAACCGAAAGGTCATTGTTGTATGAACTATACCTATGATACCAATAATTAAAAAAAGGACATAAATAGCATTGAACATTGAAAGGAAAAAGTCAAGGGTATATTCCTTTGGTATGCCCGGTTGTTGCAATACATTTTCTTTTATCATTTTTGCTAGCTCAACATTATTGGCAGTTAATGCATAGATGGCATCATAGAAAAAAATAAAGCATAGTACAAAACTTACAATGGCATTTACTTTAATCCAATCTTTAAACTTGGTTGTTAAAATTTGATCCCCTTTTACAACCTGGTTTAAAAAACGAAGGCTCGAAAATGTATATAGTGTAAAACAAGTTAGGCCAAAGACCACAATTAATACACTTGGATTAACGAAAACAAAAGCCAATGAGAGTAGGTTCATTAATCCTAGTAAAATAGCAAAGGGGATTAAGAGGTATGTTAAAGCCGGATAAAATTTCATTCCTTTTTTAGTTGACTTATTTTAAATTTAGTTTGATATGTAATTCTTCAAACTGTTTGTCGTCAATACTACTTGGGGCATCTAACATTACATCGCGTCCACTATTATTTTTAGGGAAAGCAATAAAGTCTCTAATACTTTCACTACCCCCCAATAAAGCACATAAACGGTCAAATCCAAAAGCAATACCACCATGAGGAGGTGCGCCATATTCAAATGCGCCTAGTAGGAAACCAAATTTATGTTGTGCTTCCTCTGGAGACATACCTAAAGCAGCAAACATTTTTTCTTGAAGGTTTCTTTGGAATATCCTGATTGATCCTCCGCCAATTTCATTGCCATTCAATACCATATCATAAGCATTGGCCTTGATATTCGCATAAGGGTGTTCTAAATATTTGGCTGCGTCCTTAATTTCAGGTGCATTGTTAATCATAATGTCAATATGATCAGGCTTAGGCGAAGTGAATGGATGATGCCTAGCGACCCATCGGTTGCCTTCCTCGTCATATTCAAATAATGGGAAGTCTAATACCCATAGTAATTTAAATTCATCTTCTTTTCTAAATCCTAGTTGCTTACCAAGTTCCAAACGTAATTCACTAATTGCCTTACGTGTTCTTTCTTCAGCGCCT
>JACCDH010463562.1_pt1 | contig 26231 bp, 29 predicted proteins | sample 7442481 | NCBI WGS metagenome assembly JACCDH01 (sample SAMN15323433, study PRJNA562643) | freshwater metagenome | isolation source: river surface water | place: USA:Blue River Watershed | collected 2017-08-15 | reverse complement strand
CTTCAAATTTCATGATGGAGCGCTTTATGTCAGCGCATGACACCAACCCGCTTGGCCCGAAGGCCACCCAGTCAAAGGTCGGCAATATTTACAGGTGAGCTCAAAAATCACAAACAGAAGTGTTTGGAACCAGCTACAGCAGAAGTGCTGATGTTGCGGCAACTGGCGGCGGCAACGAAGCGAATTGTCGCACGGATCCAGATAGCTGGGATAATCGACGTTTTATTGCTTCTGCTACCCGAAAGAAAAACAAATGGCTCAGTACGTTTTTAGTATGAACCGCGTCGGCAAAATCGTGCCGCCCAAGCGTCAGATTTTGAAAGACATTTCCCTGTCCTTCTTCCCCGGCGCCAAGATTGGCGTGTTGGGTTTGAACGGTTCAGGCAAGTCCACCTTGCTCAAAATCATGGCCGGCATCGACAAAGAGATCGAAGGCGAAGCCATTCCCATGGCAGGTCTGAAGATTGGATATTTGCCCCAAGAGCCACAACTCGACCCTGAGCACACCGTGCGCCAATCGGTTGAAAGCGGCATGGGCGAAGTGGCTGAAGCCAAGCAGCGCCTCGAAGAGGTGTATGCCGCTTACGCCGAAGAAGACGCTGACTTCGACGCCTTGGCTGCCGAGCAAGCCAAACTCGAAGCCATCATCAGCGCCGCTGGCGCAGAGGGCGACTCTGAGCATTTGCTTGAAATTGCAGCTGACGCTCTGCGCTTGCCTGCATGGGATGCCATCATTGGCAAGCTCTCAGGCGGTGAAAAACGCCGTGTGGCTTTGTGCCGCTTGTTGCTGTCCAAGCCCGATATGTTGTTGCTCGACGAACCCACCAACCACTTGGATGCTGAATCGGTGGATTGGCTCGAACAGTTCTTGGCTCGCTTCTCAGGCACCGTGGTGGCCATTACCCACGATCGCTACTTCTTGGACAACGCCGCCGAGTGGATTTTGGAACTCGACCGTGGTCACGGCATTCCCTACAAGGGCAACTACTCCACTTGGTTGGAACAAAAAGAAGCCCGTTTGGAGCAAGAACAACGCACCGAAGACGCACGCGCCAAAGCCATGAAGAAGGAATTGGAATGGGCGCGTCAAAACCCCAAAGGCCGCCAAGCCAAGAGCAAGGCCCGTTTGGCCCGCTTTGAAGAGTTGTCTGACTATGAATACCAAAAACGCAACGAGACACAGGAAATCTTCATTCCTGTGGCCGAGCGTTTGGGCCATGAAGTGTTTGAGTTCAAGAACGTCAGCAAGTCTTTTGGCGACCGTTTGTTGATTGACAACTTGAGCTTCACCGTGCCGGCTGGTGCGATCGTGGGCATCATCGGCCCCAACGGCGCTGGTAAATCCACCATGTTCAAGCTGATCGCAGGCAAAGAGCAGCCCGACAGCGGCGAAATCAAAGTCGGTCAAACCGTGAAGATGGCCTTCGTGGACCAAAACCGCGATGACTTGGCGAATGACAAAACCGTGTGGGAAGACATCTCGGGGGGGTTGGACATCATCAACGTGGGCAAGTTCCAAATGCCAAGCCGTGCCTATTGCGGCCGTTTCAACTTCAACGGTGGCGACCAGCAAAAGAAAGTCGGCATGTTGTCAGGCGGTGAACGTGGTCGCTTGCATTTGGCTAAAACTTTGATCGAAGGCGGCAACGTGTTGTTGCTGGACGAACCCTCAAACGACTTGGACGTGGAAACCTTGCGCGCTTTGGAAGATGCGTTGTTAGAGTTCGCGGGCTCTGTGATGGTGATCAGCCATGACCGCTGGTTCCTCGATCGCATTGCGACCCATATCTTGGCAGCTGAAGGCGATAGCCAATGGGTGTTCTTCGATGGTAACTACCAAGAGTACGAAGCAGACAAGAAGAAACGGTTGGGTGAAGAGGGCGCCAAGCCTAAGCGTGTTCGATTCAAAGCCTTGAAGTAATTTTCTAGCGACACGCAAAGCCCAGCCACTTAGCGGTGGCTGGGCTTTTTTGTTTTAACCATTAATTATCATTTAAAGAGGTTTTTACTTCATCATTTTTAACGCTTTGATAGGTTCATATATCTATAAAATGAACACAAAAGTTACACATTTGCATGTGACTTTTCTCAGATTAGTTAAGAGAACAGGAACTTGTAATGAATATGCATCCTCCCAAAGAGCCGTACGACGGTTATTGCGGTACCAGCTATGCAGCCAAAATGTTGGGGATTTCTGTCGGCACCGTCCAAGGTTTGGTCGAGAAGAAGGACCTCAAAGCTTGGAAGACCCAAGGCGGTCACCGTCGCATTTCATTGCAATCCATTCAAGACTACCAACGCCGTCACAACTTGGCTCCCGCATCCATGATGCAAGGCGAAGACCGTTTGCGCGTGTTGGTGGTGGAAGACGACGAAAACACCCGTTTGATGTTGCAAGCTAATTTTGATCAATGGGGCTTGCCTTTGGATGTCGTCATGTATTCATCCGCCATGGAAGCCTTGCTTGACATGCCCAGCTTGCAGCCTCAGGTCTTGTTGACCGATTTGAAAATGCCAAACGTCGATGGTTTTGAGTTTTTGAAAACCCTCAGTACCCATAACTTGTTCAGCCGCTTGGCGGTCGTGGTGATGACTGGGATGAGCGTAGAAGAAGTGCGCGCCAAGGGCGGCCTGCCCGATGGTGTGCAGATGTTGCAAAAACCCATCGACATGGACTGGTTGCATGGTTTCTTTGATGCGCTCATGTCGGTGTGTCAAATCAATCGTCGCGCACGCCAAGCCGCATAAAGCTGGCGCTGAGCGCCTGTGTGACAGCAAGGGGATTCAGAGCCAGTTAAGCTGTGCCCCGTGCTCAAACTCTCTGTCCTCGATCAATCCGTGGCTGCGGCCGGCCGAAGCCAAGACGCAGCCATTCGTCAAACCCTCAACCTCGCGCAGCAGTGCGAGGCTTGGGGCTATCACCGCTTTTGGGTGAGTGAGCATCACAGCCACCCCAGCATCGTGGGCACCGCGCCCGAGGTGCTGATGGCTGCCCTAGCGGCTCGCACCACGCGTATTCGGCTCGGTAGTGCAGGCGTCATGTTGCCGCACTATGCGCCGCTTAAAGTGGCCGAACAATTTCGCGTGCTCGAGGCCTTGGCCCCAGGCCGCATTGACCTTGGCGTGGGCCGAGCTCCGGGCAGCGATGGCCGTACGGCGCAATTGCTTAACCCCAACCGACACGCGTCTGACAACTTCCCACAGCAAGTGATGGAGTTACAAGCCTGGGTCACCGGCGAGCCCATTCCTGCAGGCCATCCCGGCCATGGCGTGTATGCCTATCCCAGTGGTCCCACCTCGCCCGATGTGTGGATGCTGGGCAGTTCAGACTATGGCGCACAACTCGCCGCGCATTTGGGCTTGCCGTATGCCTTTGCCTACTTCATCACCGAAGGGCAGGGTGTGGACAACGCGTTTAACTTCTACCGCGCCAACTACTGCGCCAACGACCGTAACCCCAAACCGCGCGCCACCGTGTGCGTGTGGGCCTTAGCAGCGGACACCGAAGACGAAGCATGGCGTTTGTTTCAAAGCCGCGCCCGTTGGAAGATGGACCGCAACACTGGCCGCATTGGCGCTTTGTTGCCGCCCGCGCAAGCTGCGCGTGTGTACAACGCTTCAGAGCAAGTGGCCTTGGCCGAATTGCGTGCTGGCGCATTGGTGGGCACTGCACCGCAAGTGGCCGACAAGTTGCGCAAGCTCACTGAGCGTTTGCAGCTTGATGAGGTGGTCATCATCACCTGGACACACGACCCTGTGGCGCAAGCCCGCTCTTATGAGTTGCTGGCCCAAGAGTTTGCACTGACTTAAGTTGTTTTCAATTTCCCATTCATAACAGACCCACGGAGACTCAACTATGTTTTCAACCGCAATCGCTGGCAGCTTGCCTAAACCCGAATGGTTGGCCGAGACCAATAAACTCTGGCCCAAGTGGCAGGCTGAGGGCGATGCGCTCTTGCAAGCCAAAGCCGATGCCACATTGCTGTGGATCAAAGCGCAAGAGGATGCAGGCCTCGATGTGATTGGGGACGGCGAGCAATCGCGCCAACACTTTGTGCATGGTTTTTTAGAGCAGGTCGAAGGCATCGACTTTGAAAACAAAGTCACGATGGGGATTCGCAACAACCGCTACGACGCCCAAGTGCCGCAAGTCATTGCACCGCTGCGCCTCAAAGGCCGCGTGCATGCGTTCGAAGCGCAGCTGGCTCGTGCCCATACCAAGAAGAAACTCAAGTTCACCTTGCCCGGTCCCATGACCATCGTCGACACCGTGGCCGACCGTTTTTACGGCAAGGGCAAAGACCCCGTGCAAGGCCGAATCGACATGGCGTTTGCCTTTGCTGAGTTGCTGAACCTTGAAGCGTTGGCGCTGCAAGCCGATGGTGTGGACATCATTCAGTTTGACGAACCCGCGTTCAACGTTTACTTGGACGAAGCCGCCGATTGGGGTGTCAAAGCCTTAGAGCGCGCTGCGCAAGGCTTGACTTGCACCACGGCGGTTCACATTTGTTACGGCTACGGCATCGAAGCCAACAACAACTGGAAGAAAAGTTTGGGCGACGAGTGGCGTCAATACGAAAAAGTGTTGCCCGCCCTGGCCAAGAGCAGCATTCAACAAGTGAGCCTGGAGTGCTACCACTCGCACGTGCCCCCCGAAATGATGGCCTTGCTCGAAGGCAAAGACGTGATGGTGGGGGTGATTGATGTGGCCAGCGATGTCATTGAAACGCCAGAGCAAATTGCCGACACCATTGGCATGGCTTTGAAGTATGTGCCTAAGAACCGTTTGATTGCTTGCACCAACTGCGGCTTGGCGCCTATGAGCCGTGAGGTGGCTGTGAAGAAGCTCGAAGCTTTGGCTGCGGGGGCTGCGTTGGCGCGTACGCGTTACGCCTGAGTTTCTTCTTTGTTAGGGGGCGAGGGGTTTGGGCACCTGTTTACGCTCATGTCCCCCGATTCAGGCAAAGCCTGAATCTCCTCCTTGACTTCGCTACAACAGATACCCAAACCCCTCTCGTCGCGCACGAAGACGCTTGCTCGCCTTTGGCTTTGTAAGCTTTAAAAATCACGGCTTTTAACCCAGGGCTCTGTGGCAAGCGTTCGTTCGCAAACCCAAAGGTTCATGCAGCTTGGGTGTCTTGTGTAGCGAAGTCAAGGAGGAGAGAGGGGCGTAGCGCCTCTCGGGGGACATGAGCGTAATAAGGCGCCCAAGTTGCATGGGCCGCCTCAGCCAACGAAGTAAAAGATGCTAGTTAGGAAGCGCAGCCGCCATCACCGCAGCTACCGCTGCCGTGAATTTCATCTTCAGGCAAAGCCTCGGGCGCGGTGACCACGCCAGTGGCTGCGTCATAGCCCACACGTCGCAGGTGCAGGGCCAAAGCGGCATCCATGGTTTGCGCGTGTTGGGGAAACCAAATGCCTAGCTCGTGTGCCATTTGGCGCATCACATCCATGTCGCCTTTTTCACGGCCACGGCGCAAGCCTTCGCGCATGACTTCTAGAACCACGTTGTGTTGCATGGTGTGGCAGTTGCTGGATGAAAACTTGGTGTCTTTCATCCACTTGTCTTCGCTGCCAAAGTGGTCTTCGGTGTGTTCAATCAAGGCGGCAAAGCGCTCGGTCAAGGTGTCGTCATCCGCCAACTCGGTGGCGGCTAACAGGTCGACAAACTCGCGGTGCGTGTCATCCATGAAGTCCAGCTCAAGGGTCAAAGCATCAGACCAAGCCAAGGTGACTTCGCGGGTGGGCAGTGTGGCAGTGAGTGTGTCGGACATGGTGAACCTTCGAGTGAGACAACGTTCGGCGCTTGCATGCCAAGTGCCTGTGTAAGACGGGGCTAATTTCAGGCTGAATCAGCTGAACAGCGATGAGCTTAATTGTAAGAAGCTAGTGCGCCCTTGCGCTGGGTCAAACCCCGCGCAGCCAAGCTGCAAATCTTTGCAAATAGCTGGGTTCTGCCACGAAGATGGCCAAGGTCACCGCCGCGTTGGCCACGCCAGTCCACAAAAAGATGTCGGGGATGCCCATCCCCGCGCTCAACATGGCCCCAGCGATGAGCGAGCTGGCAATCATGAAGATGGCGTTGATGATGTTGTTGGCTGCAATGATGCGCGCCACTTCGTGCGATTGACTCTCGATTTGAATGAGCGCATACATGGGCACGCTGTAAATGCCCGTGAATAGGCTTAGCAATAGCAAGTCGATCATGATGCGCCAATGCGCACTTTGTGCCACGAAGGCGCTGACGCCCATCAGTTCAGCTGCTGGCAAGTTGCTAGCGGCCACATACATGTCCACGGCAAATAAGGTCATGCCAATTGCACCGAGCGGACTCAAGCCCACCTCCACACGTCCACGACTGAGGTACTCGCACAAGAGCGAACCCGCGCCAATGCCCACCGAGAACAACACAAGCAACAGCGACGCCACTTGTGCATCGCCATGCAACACCTCTTTGGCAAAACTCGGGAATTGGCTTAAAAACACGGCGCCAAAAAACCACATCCAGCTGATGCCCAGCAAGGTTTGAAACACCTTCGCGTTGGCACGTGCCAAGCGTAGGTTGCGCACGGTTTCGGTGATGGGGTTCCAGTTGATCGGTTCATCCGGTTGCGTGGCGGTGAGCGGTGGCATGCGCCCACTCATCCATCGGCCAAACACCGCCATAGCCACGCAAGCCACGGCCACTGAGGCATGACCCACGTCAGGAATGGCCACCAATAAACCGCCTGCGACGTTGCCCAGCAAGATGGCCACAAACGTACCCATCTCGGTCATGCCATTGCCGCCTGTGAGTTCGTGCTCATCCAGCACGCGTGGCAAGTAAGAATATTTGGCAGGCCCAAACACGGTGGAATGCAGACCCATCAAAAATGTGCACGCCAGCAGCACGGCGGCTTGCTGGGTCATAAAGCCCACCGCAGCGAGCAGCATGATGGCAATTTCACAGTTCTTGACCCATCGCATGAGGGTCGTGTCTGAGTATTTCTCAGCCAGCTGCCCACTGGTGGCCGAGAACAACAAATAGGGGAGGATGAACAGTGCCCCAATGACAAGGCCTGCTAAAGAGACAGGCAACCAGCTCACGCTGAGCTGGTAGGTCACCATCACGGTGAAAGCGAACTTGAACAGGTTGTCGTTCGCTGCGCCGCAGAACTGTGTCCAAAAAAACGGCCCAAACCGACGTTGGCCTAGAAGTGCAAATTGGTTGGCTTCGCGTTCTAAAAAAGTGTCGGTTGGGCGTTGGTTCATAGAGGATCAAAGACGCTCAAAAATAGCAGCGATACCTTGGCCGCCACCAATACACATGGTGACCAAAGCGTACTTGCCGTTGATGCGTTGCAGTTCGTGGATGGCCTTGACGGTGATCAAAGCGCCGGTCGCACCAATCGGGTGACCCAAGGAAATGCCAGAACCGTTGGGGTTCACTTTGGCGGGATCAAGGCCGAGCTCTTTGCTCACGGCGCAAGCTTGTGCTGCAAAGGCTTCGTTGGCTTCAATCACATCCATGTCGTTGGTGGTGAGGCCAGCTTTTTGCAAAGCCAAGCGAGAGGCAGACACAGGGCCCATGCCCATGATTTTGGGGTCCAAACCTGTGTGGGCGTAAGACACCAAACGTGCCAATGGCTTTGCACCGCGAGCTTGTGCAGCTTTGGCTTCCATCAACACCACAGCAGCTGCCGCGTCGTTGATACCCGAGGCGTTGCCGGCGGTGACCGTGCCGTTTTCTTTGACGAACACAGGCTTTAACTTGGCCATGTCTTCCATCTTGCAGCCTGGGCGGAAGTGCTCGTCTGTTGCATAAGCTACATCGCCTTTTTTGCTCTTGAGCATCACAGGCACGATTTGGTCTTTGAAGTAGCCCGCTGCAGTAGCGCGCTCAGCGCGGTTGTGGCTCTCGACCGCTGCCGCATCTTGCATTTCGCGGGTAATGCCAAATTTGGCGGCCACGTTTTCAGCTGTGACGCCCATGTGGATGGTGTGGAAGGGGTCGTGCAATGCGCCCACCACCATGTCGACCATCTTGGTGTCGCCCATGCGAGCGCCCCAGCGTGCGCTGAGGGATGCGTAAGGGCCACGGCTCATGTTTTCAGCGCCGCCGCCAATGGCGATGTCGCAGTCACCGAGCATGATGGCTTGGCTGGCGCTCACAATGGCTTGCAAGCCAGAACCGCACAAACGGTTGACGTTGAACGCAGGCGTGCCTTCGGCGCAACCACCGTTGATGGCCGCGACGCGTGACAGGTACATGTCTTTGGGTTCGGTGTTCACCACATGGCCAAACACCACATGCCCTACGTCTTTGCCTTCCACGTGTGCACGTGCCAATGACTCACGCACGACTTGGGCGGCCAACTCGGTGGGGGGAATGTCTTTGAGGCTCCCACCATAGGTACCGATGGCTGTACGAACACCGCTGACCACAACTACTTCACGCATCTTCATCTCCAGTTATAAAAGTTAGAACTAAAACAGTGTGCGCCGCTTTTGCTACAGATCTCTTACGGCTGAGGGCTTAAAACGTAAGGGTTTACCGCAGACCAAGCCACGGGGGCTCTGAAAAGTAGGGCTTCTTCAGTAAACGGGTGTGGAAAACCAATGTCTTGCGCGTGCAGCATGAGCCGCGGTGTGAGGGCTTTGATGTCTGGCGGCGCATACAACGAGTCGCCCAACATGGGGTGACCCAAGCTTTGCATGTGCACGCGCAGTTGGTGCGTGCGACCGGTGAAAGGCTCGAGCTCAATCAGGCTGGCGGTCTCGCCCGCTTGCACCATGCGCCACAGGCTCAGACTCGGTTTGCCGTCGGGGTGAATGATGTGAATAGGGCGGCGTTCCCAGTCAAGCAAGATGTTGCCCTCAATGGCTCGCCAACCGTCTTCGTTGGGCTGTACATGGGTTTGCGTGAGCAGTGGGTTGCCTGCCACCACGGCCATGTAGCGTTTACTCACCTGACGGGTCTCAAACAAACGGCTGATGCGGCGCTGTGCTTCGATGCCACGCGCCATCACGATGAGGCCCGAGGTGTCTTGGTCTAAGCGGTGCACCACCAGCGCGTCGGTGTAACTGTCTTGCACGCGTTTGGACAAGCAGTCTTGCTTCTCTGGCCCACGGCCAGGCACAGACAGCAGGCCGCTGGGTTTTTCAAACACCAGCAGGTGTTCGTCTTCGTACAGGGGTGTCATCAGCTGCTGCGGGCTTCGGTTTGCTCAATCACCACATGGGTGGTGGGGCGCGCCACGCAGGGCAGCACATAGCCTTCTGCTTTTTCTTCGGCGCTCAGGCCTGGCCACTCGACCGTGTAGGTCACTTCGCCGCTCACCAGCTTGCACAGGCAGGTGCGGCACGTGCCGTTGCGGCAGGAGCTGGGCAGCTCTACGCGAGACATCTCGGCAGCTTCGAGCAGGCTCAAGTCGCCTTCCACGTCGTATTGCAAACCAGCGGGTTCCACCTTGACGGTGAAAATTTGAAAAGGATCAGGGGCGGTCATGGTGACGGATTCAGTGTGGCGTATTGAGTTGGGCTTGTGCCTTGTCCAACACCATCGCCAAACTGTCAAATAAATCGGTTTGGCTGAACGAACAGCTCTCTTCTGTGAACAGGGCGCTGGACTCGAGTCGGTCCACCAAGTTCAGCCACACGGTTTCAAACTTGGGCGGCAGCGCAGCAAACAATTGGTTTTGCTCGCGTGCGGTTTGCACAAACGCACGGTCAGTGATGACGTTGCTGCGCAAATCGGCCAAGGCCTGGCGCAGTGTGTGAAGACAGTTAAGTGGGTGAGACATGGCGAACGAACAGGGCGAAGCCGCAATTATCTATGGGCGGGCAACACAGCGGTTTCAGTCCATGTGCCTTGCGCGAGATCGGCCAAGGTGTAGGGGCCAATCTGAGTGCGAATCAAGCGCAGCGTGGGCAGGCCCACGGCGGCTGTCATGCGGCGCACTTGGCGGTTGCGGCCTTCGCGAATGGTGAGCGTCAGCCACGAGGTGGGAATGTGTTTGCGCTCTCGAATCGGTGGGGTGCGCGGCCATAGCCATGCAGGTTCATCGACGGCTTGTGCCTCTGCAGGCAGGGTAAGGCCATCGTTGAGTTGTACGCCTTGACGCAGTTGATGTAGCGCTTCATCGCTCACCACGCCTTCCACTTGCACCCAGTAGGTTTTCGGCATTTTGTGGCGAGGATCAGCAATGCGGGCTTGCAGCTGGCCATCGTCGGTGAGCAACAGCAAACCCTCGCTGTCAGCATCCAAGCGGCCCGCTGCGTGCACGCCGGGTAAATTGATGAACTCTTTCAGCCCTCGCCAACGGCCCTCAGCCGTGAATTGGCTGAGAACACCGTAAGGTTTGTTGAAACGAATGAGCATGTTGAGCTGGCGCGAACACGCCCATTCATAGGGAGGCGTTACTTGACCTCTGTGACAAACTGCTCGCGTGGGCGACGCACCTTCTTGAGTGGTGCGAGCCAGTCTTGTGCAGCCAAGCGATAGCCCAAAGGCATGATGGCCACGCTACGCAAACCGCGTGCAGACAAGTTCAAAATTTCGTCCACGGCCTTGGGGTCGAAACCTTCCATCGGTGTGCTGTCTACCTCTTCAAATGCAGCGGCGATCAAGGCGGCGCCCATGCCAATGTAGGCTTGGCGAGCGGCGTGTTCGAAGTTCACCTGTGCATCGCGTGCGGGGTAGTTGGCGAGCAGCATGTTGCGGTAGTTTTCCCAACCTTCGTTGGTGCCGCCGCGTTGGGCGTTGGTCAGGTCAAACATCATGTTGATGCGGTCAGCCGTGTAGTTGTCCCACGCAGCAAACACCAACAAGTGTGAGCCTTCGGTGATTTGCGCTTGGCCGTGTGCGCTGGCTTGAATCTTGGCGAGCATTTCTGGGTTGGTGACCAACACAATTTCAAACGGCTGCAAGCCGCTGGAAGTAGGGGCCAAGCGAGCCGCTTCGATGATGCGCTCCACTTTGTCTTGAGGCACCACTTTAGATGCGTCCATTTTTTTGGTGGCGTAGCGCCATTGCAATTTGTCGAGAAGAGTAGACATTCAATAAGTTCCTTTGTGGGCGAGAGCATAGCCAAGCCAGCGTGGGTTTGCTGGCTTGGGGGTATTGCGTGCTTGGCTTTTTAAACCATCTGCACCACCAGCTTTTTGCCGCAGGCTTGCGCGTACTTGCGCAGAGTGGCAAAAGAGGGGGAGTGTTTTTCGCTGCGTAAAGATGATTCAAGCCGAGAGATCGCCGATACCGTGGTGCCCATGCGAGCGGCCACATCGGCCTGTGTGAGGCCCGCAGTCAAACGTGCATCAAGCATGGCATGCAGCGCGGAATATTCTTCTTCCAGTGCTTCGTAGGCCTTCTTCACGCCGGGCTTTGCGAGTAAGGCCTTTTTAAAAGCCGCATCGTGCGGTACGGGTTTGTATCCGGTATTAGCCATGTTGCACATCCTTTAATCGTTTGCGTGCCACGCGCATTTCTGCGTCTGGAGTCTCTTGTGTTTTTTTCACGAAGGAGTGCAGCACCACAATGGTCTTGCCCACTTGCGTGCAATAAAACACCCGTCCAATTCCTTCAGGCCCTTTCGGGCGAAGCTCAAACAAGCCACCGCCAATGGCACGTGAATGCGGCATGCGAAGGTCTGCGCCGTAAAGCGTCATTGCCTCGGTTAACCGCAAATAGTCAGCCATGATGCCTGCTGGCATCGTCCACACATCGCGCTGAACACGCGCGTTGTAATAGGTGATTTGCCAGTGTGACGTTTCCGTAATGTTAGCATATTTGCTAACTGAACTTGGTGTGCTGCGTTTAGAAGTCATGCAAGCTTTTTAGCTTTGCGTGGCTATCCGCAGATTGTTTTTAGCTTGGGCTTTGTTTAAGTAGCAGCCCTATGAAATCAAACGCAAAAAAGCCGGTTGCTGACTAAACGTTGGAGCGCGTGTTTAAAAGGCATTGCGTGCCAAACCTTATGGAATAAAGGCTTTAAGAGATATCCAAGGTGTTGTCCACAGCTTCATGCACAGCAGAAGGGGACAACATCTTGTCTGTTTATTTCGCCCAAGTGTCCTTGAGGCCAGTGATCTTGTTGAACACCAACTTACCCCCCACATGGTCCATGCGGTCAGTCACAAAGTAGCCATGACGCTCAAACTGAAAGTGCGCACCGGCGGGCACGTTGGCCAGTGATGGCTCCACATACGCCGTGACCACTTTCAAGCTGTCGGGGTTCAGCGCTGACAAGAAGTCTTTGCCGCCAGCGTCAGGTTGTGCATCGGTGAACAAACGGTCGTACATGCGCACTTCTGCTTGCAGGCCATCGTTCACGCCCACCCATGTAATAGCGGCGCTTGCTTTGACGGTGGCGCTACCGGGTGTGCCGCTCTTGGTGTCGGGAATGACCGTGGCTTGCACTTGTGTGATCACACCGTTCGCATCTTTCGTGCAACCTGTGCACTCGATGACGTAGCCGCCTTTGAGGCGCACTTTGTTGCCGGGAAGCATTTGGCCATCCGCGCCTGGCCGGGGCGGATAAAGGCGTTTGTAGCCCTTGATGGGTTCTTCTAAAAAGTCGTCACGTTCAATCCACACCTCTTTGCCAATTTTGAAATGGCGTGTGGGCACATCCATGCCTTCTTCTGTATGTGGCAATGCAGGCTGCGTGCATGGCTCTAAATGGCCCACACCCATCACATCGTCCCAGTTGGTGAGCACGAGTTTGACGGGGTCAAGCACAGCCATGGCGCGGTGTGCGGTGTTTTCTAGGCTTTCACGCAAGCAGCCTTCGAGGGTGCTGTAGTCAATCCAGCTGTCGCTTTTGGTCACGCCAATGCGTTCGGCAAACAGTTGCAGGCTCTCAGGTGTGTAGCCACGGCGGCGCAGGCCGACGATGGTGGGCATGCGGGGGTCGTCCCAGCCGTTGACCTTGCCTTCGTTCACCAGTTGCGCGAGTTTGCGTTTGCTGGTGATGACGTAGGTGAGGTTCAGGCGTGAGAACTCGTATTGCTTAGGTGCAGGCGCAGCCAACAGGCCGCACTCGCACAGGCGGTCCATCAGCCAGTCGTAGAACGGGCGTTGGTCTTCAAACTCCAGCGTGCAAATGCTGTGGGTGATTTGCTCCAGCGCGTCTTCGATGGGGTGGGCAAATGTGTACATCGGGTAGATGCACCAGGTGTCGCCCGTGTTGTGGTGCGTGGCACGACGAATGCGGTAGATGGCTGGGTCGCGCAGGTTGATGTTGGGCGAGGCCATGTCGATCTTGGCGCGCAGCACGGCTGCACCATCGGCCAACTTGCCGTCGCGCATCTCACGAAAGCGTGTGAGGTTTTCAGCAGGTGTGCGTGAGCGGAATGGGCTGTTCACACCGGGCTTGGAAAAATCACCACGGTTGATGCGCATGTCTTCTGCGCTTTGTTCGTCCACATAGGCGTGGCCCGCTTCGATCAAAGCCTCGGCGGCGCGGTACATGAAGTCGAAATAGTCGCTGGCTTGGTAAGCCTTGTCGTTGCCTGGTTGGCTCCAGCTAAAGCCCAACCACTGCACGGCGTCGATGATGCTGTTGACGTATTCGGTGTCTTCTTTTTCGGGGTTGGTGTCGTCAAAGCGCAGGTGGCACACGCCACCGTAGTCACGCGCCAGCCCGAAGTTGATGCAAATGCTTTTGGCATGGCCCACGTGCAAGTAGCCATTGGGCTCGGGCGGAAAACGCGTGCGAATCTTGGCAGGGTCTGGCTCGCCTTTGGCATGGTGTGCAGCGTCACCGGGGCTGCCCGCCCAGCGGCGGCTGGCGTAAGTGCCTTGGGCCAAATCGTTTTCGATGATTTGGCGCAAAAAGTTGCTGGGCTTGTGGTCTTGTTCTGTCGCAGGAGAGGCGGGTTTCGTCATGCCGTGATTTTAGGCGCCCGCACCCTCGATAATTGCGCAAGTTAGAGGGAGTTGTATGGAGATCGTTTTGTTGCTCAAAGCCGCCGCCATGGGTGTGGTGGAAGGTTTGACCGAGTTTTTGCCTATTTCATCTACGGGGCACCTGATCTTGGCCGGTGCGTTGCTGGGGATGGATGACGACAAGGCCAAGGTGTTTGACATTGCCATTCAGACCGGCGCGATCTTTGCCGTGATCATTGTGTATTGGCAAAAGATTTTCAGCACCGTCGTGGCTTTGCCTACGCAGGTCGAGGCACGTCGCTTTGCGTTGAATGTGTTGATCGCCTTTGTGCCCGCCGTGGTGTTGGGCTTGGTGTTTGGCAAGCTCATCAAAGCGCATTTGTTCACACCCACCGTGGTGGCCAGCACGTTCATCATTGGGGGCTTCATCATTTTGTGGGCTGAAGGCTGGGGGCGAGCCAACCCTGAGAACGAAGAAGAGCAAGCCGTTGAGCCCGCCCGCATTGAAACAGTGGAAGCCATGTCACCCATCGATGCTTTGAAGGTCGGTTTGGTGCAGTGCTTAGCCATGATTCCTGGCACCAGCCGCAGTGGTGCGACCATCATTGGCGGTATGTTGCTGGGCTTGTCGCGCAAGGCGGCCACAGACTTTTCGTTTTACTTGGCCATTCCCACGCTCATTGGGGCGGGTGCGTACAGCCTTTACAAAGAGCGTGAGTTGCTGAGCATCGCTGATGCGCCCGTGTTTGCCGTGGGCTTGGTGTTCTCGTTCATCAGCGCGTGGATTTGTGTGCGTTGGTTGCTGCGCTACATCGCCACGCACAGCTTTGTGCCGTTTGCTTGGTATCGCATTGGGTTTGGCATCGTAGTGTTGGCCACCGCGTGGACGGGCACGGTGACTTGGGCAGCTTGATCTTCTGAGCTCGCTTCAGTCATGACGCAGGGGCAGCGGCCTCATACGGCCTTCGAAATCGGCCGCTGCCCCCGCCTCCTGTCTTGCGCTGCGGCGCAAAGTTTTTAACCGATCAAGTTCAACAAAGCCGCTTCTACAGCGGCAGCAGTTGCCAACGGTTTTTCCATCGGGAACAGATGCGTGCCGTCAATCTTCATCACACGGCCGTGTGTGACGCGGCGGCTGAAATCTAAGCCCACTTGTTTCAACTCGCGCGATTGCAAGCCGCCAATGAGCGCGGCTTTGCATTGGATGGGGTGGCGTTTGAAATAGGTTTCCAAATGGTCGGGCAGGCCGTTGTAGATGGCGCTTTCTACATCGCGGTCAAAGCTCAGCACGCGGCGTGTGCCTTGTGGGGTTTGCTCGTCGTGTGTGCCGTGTTTGATGTAGTCTTGCAGCACCTGCGGATGCCATTTGGCAAACACTTTTTTGTGTTGAAAGTGCGCCAAAGCTTCGGCTTCGTTGGCCCAGGTGGTGCGGCGTTTTCGGCTCACCGCAGCGGGTGAGAGCGCCTCTGCGCCAGGAATGCGTTTGACGGTTTTAAGCAGCTTGGCTTTCCAGCCGCCCAGCATGGGCGAGTCCAGCAACACCACAGCGCGCACGAGCTCGGGGTGCTTGGCGGCCATCATCATGCTCAAGATGCCACCCAGCGAATGGCCCACCAAAAACACGGGGCCGTTTTGCGCGGCGAGGGGCGTTGCAAAGTCGGTGAGCTGTTGCACCAAGTGCGGCCAGTTGTTGGTGACGGGGTAGCGCGGGTCGTGGCCAAATTTTTCAACCGCTTCGACGCGAAAGCCGCGCTGGCGCAGCGACTCCAGCATGACGCGGTAGGTGCAGGCCGGAAAACTGTTGCCGTGTGAAAAAACGATGAGGGGCTGGGTCATGCCGATCAGATGATTTTTTCGTCTGGCGTGCTGATTTTTTTCAGCACTTGGTTGCGTTTGGCCGATTGCATGAGCGGCGTGGCGGTGGCGCTGCCGTCCCACACGGGGTCGGTGATGCCGTCAAACACTTCGCGCAGACGTTGGCCCCAGCTGTCGTGCAGCATTTGGAAATAGGGGTTGTGCTCGTCAATACACACCACTTTGTCGCTGTGCAGTTGGTCGGCTTCGTACACCACCATGTCGAGTGGCAAGCCCACCGAGAGGTTGGATTTGAGGGTGGAGTCCATCGACACCAGCGCGCATTTGGCCGCTTCGTCCAGCGGTGTGTCGGGGTGCAGCACGCGGTCGAGCACGGGCTTGCCGTATTTGGATTCGCCAATTTGAAAGTACGGTGTTTCAGCCGTGGCTTCGATGAAGTTGCCGGGTGAGTACACCTGAAACAAGCGCATGCCTTCGCCCGCAATTTGGCCGCCAAAGATGAGCGACACATTGAAGTCCACGCCTGACGCTTTGAGGGCCGCAGCATCGCGCTCGTGCACGCGACGAATGGCAGCGCCCAGCACGCGCACGGCGTCAAACATGCTCTTGGCGTTCCAGATGGTGATGGGCTCGCTCTCGGGCGTGTCTTTGATTTGCTCGATTTGCAAAATCTCGCGCACCGATTGCGAGATGGACAAATTGCCCGCCGACAACAACACCATGAAGCGGTCGCCCGGCTTCTCGTACACGATCATTTTGCGGAAGGTGCTGATTTGGTCGAGGCCCGCGTTGGTGCGCGAGTCGGACAAAAACACGAGGCCAGCTTTGAGTTTGATGCCAACGCAATAGGTCATAACAGTTTCTTCAGTTGATACAGCGCGTCCAACGCATCGCGTGGACTCAAGTTGTCGGGGTCGATCTCGGCCAGCTTGGCTTGAAGCGGGCTGGGGCCAGCATCTTCTTGCACAGGCGGGGGCGCAAACAAATCGACTTGGGCCTTAGACGCATCGGCCCCCGCTTCCAGCGAGGCCAGCGCGTGGCGGGCATGGTTGAGTACAGCAGAAGGCATGCCAGCTAAGCGGGCCACCTGAATCCCGTAGCTGCGGCTGGCGGGGCCCGGCTGAATTTCGTGCAAAAACACAATGCTCGCGCCGCCTGCGGCGCCTCCTTTGCCCGTGTTTTCAGCCGCGCTCACATGCACATTCACCGCGCCTTTGTGTTTGACGGGGAAGTCCGTCAACTCAAAGTAGTGCGTGGCAAACAGCGTGAAGGCCTGGGTTTTGTCGTGCAAATGCGTGGCAATGCCGCTGGCCAAAGCCAAGCCGTCAAAGGTGGAGGTGCCGCGGCCAATCTCGTCCATCAACACCAAGCTGTGTGGCGTGGCGGCGTGCAAAATTTGTGCAGCCTCGGTCATCTCCAGCATGAAGGTGGACTGTGCATTGGCCAAATCGTCGGCCGCGCCAATGCGGGTGTGGATAGCGTCAATCGGCCCAAGTCGGCACGCTGTCGCAGGCACATGGCTGCCGATGCTGGCCAGCAGCACGATGAGGGCCACTTGACGCATGTAGGTCGATTTACCGCCCATGTTTGGGCCGGTGATGACCTGCATGCGGTGCGGGTGGCCCAAGTGCGTGTCGTTGGCAATGAAGGTCTTGGCCGCACCGCCGCTGACCACGCCATGCGTCTCGGCCAAGCGAGCTTCCACCACGGGGTGGCGGCCTTGGGTGATGTCAATGCACGGCGTTTTGACAAACTCAGGCGCACACCAGTCCAGCGTGAGCGAACGCTCGGCCAAGGCGCACAGCGCATCGAGCGCGGCCACGGCTTGCGCCAAGCGGGTGAGGGCGGGAACAAAGGGCTGCAAGCTGTCGATCAGCTGTTCGTACAAAAACTTTTCCCGAGCCAAAGCACGTTCTTGGGCGCTCAGGGCTTTGTCTTCAAAAGCTTTGAGCTCGGGCGTGATGAAACGCTCGGCGTTTTTCAAGGTTTGACGACGCGTGTAGTTCGTCGGTACTTTGTCGATTTGGCCTTGCGTGACCTCGATGTAAAAACCGTGTACTTTGTTGAACTGCACGCGCAAGTTGGCAATGCCGGTGCGTTCGCGCTCACGGGCTTCAAGCTCTAGCAAAAAGCCATCGCAGTTGTTTTGAATCGCGCGCAGCTCGTCGAGCTCGGCATCAAAGCCATGGCCAATGACGCCACCGTCGCGCACCAACACGGCGGGTTCGGGCAGCAAGGCGCGTTCGAGCAATGCACCGCATTCGGGCGGTATGCACAAATGTTGAGCGATTTGCACCAGCAAAGAGGGAGGCTGAGCGCTCTGCGGAGGTAAAGGAGGAGCTGGCGAAGCCAGCGGGGGACACGCAGCAGAGTGCTCAGCCTCCCTCTTTGCTGCGCTCGAGAAGATGGGAATAAGCGGCTGAATGCGCAATGCTTTTTGCAGGGCTTGGCCGAGTGACACCAACTCACGCGGACGCACTTGTCGCAACGACACGCGGGCGCTGATGCGTTGCACATCGCCCGAGCCTTTGAGGGCGTCGCGCAGCACTTTGTAGCTTTGGGTGCGTGTGTCTTGCAAAGCGGCAATGGCGGCCAAGCGCAGTTCGGCTTGGGTGCGGTCGCGCTCAGGCGCAAGCAACCAGGCTTTGAGTTGGCGGCTGCCCATGCCTGTCATGCAGGTGTCGAGCAACGAGAACAAGGTGGGTGAGTCTTCGCCCCGCAGGGTTTGCGTCAACTCTAGGTTGCGGCGCGTGGTGAGGGGTAGGTCGATCAGCGCATCGTTGCGCGCCACATACACGCCGTGCACATGCGTCAGGGCGCGGCCTTGGGTGTGTTCGGCGTAGGCCAGCAATGCGGCTGCGGCTGCATGCGCTTGTGTCACGTCTTGTGCGTTCCATGCGCCCAGCGATGCAGCCTTCAAATGCTCCAACAATTTGCGCGCGCCCAATGCGGCGTCAAACTGAAAGGCAGGACGCACCTGTTGGGGCAGGCCCAGTTGCGTGCAAAAGCCTTTGAGCTGTTGTTCAAACGCGGGGCTGACTTCGGCGCTGTACACCACCTCGTTGGGAGCGATGCGAGCAATCCAGTTGGGCAGTTCGTTGGTTTGGCATTCGGCCAAATGCACCACGCCTTGCGTGACGCTCAGCCACGCCAAGCCGCAACCTGCACGCTCGCTTTGATGAATGGCCAGCACATAGGCTTCGGTTTTGTCGCTCAACAGCGCACTGTCGGTGAGCGTGCCGGGCGTGACCACACGCACCACCTTGCGCTCGACAGGTCCTTTGCTGGTGGCCACATCGCCCACTTGTTCGCAAATGGCCACCGACTCGCCGAGCTTGATGAGGCGCGAGAGGTAAGTCTCAACCGAGTGAAACGGCACACCCGCCATGACCACGGGCTGCCCGTTGGACTGGCCGCGCTGCGTGAGCGTGATGTCGAGCAAGCGCACGGCCTTTTCGGCGTCGGCAAAGAACAGCTCGTAAAAGTCGCCCATGCGGTAAAACAGCAGCGTGGTGGGGTACTCGGCCTTGAGGGCCAAGTACTGCTGCATCATGGGGGTGTGACCGCTGAGGTCGGGCTTGAGATGACTCACCCGTGCGTCCTTGTGATCAGGAGCGGTTCAGGCTCAAAGTTTTTGAGGCTTCGGCCACCACGCGCTTGTCGTCGGCGCCTGCAAACTTGGAGTATTTGCTGGTGATGGGCACCAGCTGGGCGTAGATGCGCGGTGCGGCGGCCAAGCATTCTTGGTGTTCCAGATAAGGGCCTTCGCCCGTGAAGTTGCTCACCAAGCCGCCGGCTTCTGTGACAAGCAAAGCACCTGCGGCCATGTCCCAAGGCTTCAAGCCAAGTTCAAAGAAACCGTCGCTGAAGCCTGCGGCCACATAGGCCAAGTCGAGTGCTGCAGCACCAGGACGACGCAGGCCTGTCGTGCGTTGCATCACATCGCCCATGAGGCTCAAGTATTTGTTGAAGTCGTCTTCAGGGCGGAAAGGAAAACCGGTGGAGAGCAAGCACTCTTCCAAACGGGTGCGCTTGCTAACGCGGATGCGGCGGTCGTTCATGAACGCGCCACGGCCTTTGGTGGCCGTGAACAAATCGTTGCGGGTGGGGTCGTAAATGACGGCTTGCTCTAAGCGGCCTTGCACTTGCAAAGCGATGCTCACGCAGTAGTAGGGAAAGCCGTGGATGAAGTTGGTGGTGCCGTCCAATGGATCGATGATCCAGATGTGGTCGGCATTTGGGTTGCCGTGCATGGTGCCAGACTCTTCGGCCAAGATGCCGTGGTCGGGGTAGGCGGTGAGGAGGGTGTCGATGATGACGCGTTCGCTGTTTTGGTCAACTTCGGTCACAAAGTCGTTCACTTGCTTCTGTGAGATGCGCACAGCTTCCACGTCGAGCGCGGCGCGGTTGATGATGGCGCCTGCGGCGCGTGCAGCCTTGACGGCCACGTTGAGCATGGGGTGTACAGAAGAGGACGACATAGATTTTGTGAAGAGCTGACCCAAACTGAGCCGAAGATGAACGCCCGGCGATGCGGGCGGCGACAATGGGGCAGATTTTACGCGCTAAGACTTACAAAACCATCTATGAAAACCCGCTTCATTCTTTTAAATACCAGTCACGCCGGCAATGTGGGCTCAGCAGCCCGCGCCATGAAGGTGATGGGGTTCACTGATTTGGTGCTGGTGGCACCCCGTTGGGACAATGTGCTGCGACGCGAAGAGACCATCCAGCGAGCCAGCGGCGCGCTGGATGTACTGGCCAATGCCCGCGTGGTAGCGACCTTGGATGAAGCGATCGATGGGTTGCACCATCTGTGCGCCACCGCCATGACGCCCCGCGACTTTGGCCCGCCTACGCTGGAGCCTCGCCCTTACTTTGCCGCTTTGGCCGCTGAACACGAGGACAGCGCCGACTTTGGCGTGGGTTTTTTGTTTGGCTCCGAGCGTTTTGGCATGCGCAACGAAGACGTGTACCGCTGCCACACCTGTCTGCGGATTCCTACCAATCCACAATTTGGCTCGCTCAATTTGGGCGCGGCCGTGCAAGTGCTGGCCTATGACTGGCGTGAGGCCTTGGGTGGCTTGGCCAGCATGGCGCCAGAGGTGTTGAACGTCACGTCCAAGACGGATGCAGACTCGCTCAAAGCAGCCACGGCTGAAGCAGTTGGCAGCAGCATTGGCAACGGCGCAGGCTTGGCCGATGCCCAGCAACTCGCCGGCTTGCTGAGTCATTGGGAGCAGTCGCTCACCGACATCGGTTTTTTAGACCCAGAAGCGCCCAAGAAGCTCATGCCGCGTTTGAACCAGTTGTTCAACCGTGCGCAGGTGACGCAAGAAGAAATTCATATCTTGCGCGGCATTGCCAAAACCATGTCGCAAGTGGCTAAAACCATGACTGAAAAAAGCCAAGCGTGAGACAACGATAATCAAGCCACTATGTTTTCTCGCCTACGCTCTGACGTTCAATGTATTTTGGACCGCGACCCCGCTGCTCGAAGCCGCTGGGAAGTGCTGACGTGCTACCCCGGTTTGCATGCGGTGTTGCTGCACCGCTTGGCGCACGGCTGCTGGAACCTCGGTCTCAAGTGGTTGGGGCGCTTTATTTCGCATATCTCTCGCTGGTTCACTGGCATTGAAATTCACCCCGCGGCCAAGATTGGCGAGCGCGTATTTTTCGACCATGCCATGGGCGTGGTGGTGGGCGAGACCGCCGAGATTGGTGACGGCTGCACGATTTACCAAGGCGTGACCTTGGGCGGTACATCGCTCTACAAAGGCGAAAAGCGTCACCCCACCTTGGGCAAAGATGTGGTGATTGGTGCAGGCGCCAAAGTGTTGGGTGGCTTCACTGTGGGCGATGGTGCCAAAGTAGGTAGCAATGCTGTGGTGACCAAGCCTGTGCCTGCGGGTGCGACCGCTGTGGGTAATCCTGCGCGGATCATCCAAGCAGAAACCGAGGCCAAACGTGAAGAGGCTGCTTCAAAGATGGGCTTCTCGGCCTACGGCGTCACGCAAAACGATGACCCTGTGAGCCAAGCCATGCGTGGCTTGATTGACAATGCTTCGTCGCAAGAACACCAAATTGCTTTGTTGTGGAAAGCCATTGAGCAGCTCTCTGCGGGTCAAGCTAAACCTGATTGCGTGCCCACTGATGCGGCGCGCCAAGAACATTTTGAAGCGGCGCGCATCAACCAACTGTTGGATTGAATATGCTTTTTTTGAGTGTTCACCCCAGGCGCTTATGGGCAACTCTGAATCCAGTGGGGGCATTTGAGGGGCAGCTCACGCTCGATCTTGAGCAGTATGGGCTCATGACGAATGACGTGGTGTGTGATGTGACCGTGTCAGAAGATCCCTTGATGGAGGGGCGGTGGCGAATTTGGGTGAAGCCTTTGTTTGATGTGGATATGCCGCATTTCGACAAGTTTGTTGAAACCCTCAATCACTATGTGTTTGAAGTGCTGCAGTTCACCCCCAGCCGAAGTGCGCTAGGCCAAGATTTGCCGGCAGTGAAAATCTTTTTCGATGGCATTTACTTTGACATGTCGGGTACCGAACCCGTTGTTCAAAAACTGGATGTCGATGCCAAATCAATCAAAAGCCCGCTCTGACCTGCGGGCTTTTTTATGGGCATGTGTGTCACACACGCTTAGATTTCAAAGCGGTTTTAGGACGCCAGCCTTTACAAAACTCATCGCGTGTTTCCATGTAAGGACCACCGATCAAGTCGATGCAATAAGGCACAGCAGCAAACACCCCATCGACGATTGGCTTGCCATCGGCATCTTTCAAACCACCCAAAGTCTCTTGAATGGATTTGGGTTGGCCCGGCAAGGTGATGATCAAGCACTCATCACGGATGACGGCTACTTGGCGTGACAGGATGGCGGTGGGCACAAACTTCAAGCTCACTTGGCGCATTTGCTCGCCAAAGCCCGGCATTTCTTTGTGGGCCACAGCCAGTGTGGCTTCGGGGGTCACGTCGCGTTTGGCGGGACCTGTGCCGCCTGTGGTGAGCACCAAGTTGCAACCTGCATCGACCAACTCAATCAGGGCTTGGCTGATGGTGGCTTGTTCATCGGGAATGAGGCGTTCCACGTAGTCGATGGGGTTGTACAAGGCTTGCCCCAACCAATCGCGCAGGGCGGGCAGGCCTTTGTCTTCATACGTGCCACTCGACGCACGGTCACTGATGGACACGATGCCGACCTTGATGGTGTCGCAACGGGTGTCGGGGGTGGGCAAGCTTTGGTTTGTCATGGCTTGTAGCTTTCTTCGTCGTCTTCCGGCGTGTGCAACGCGTCTTCGGCCAAGTTGAGTTGCTCTTTGATGAGCTGAAAAATTTCGCGGTATGAACGGCTTTGGCGTGGCAGCAAACCTTTGGCAATATCGGCCTTGGTTGTTGCATCGTCTTTGCGGGCTTGGCGCACCAGCGCACGCAGCTGTTGGCTGTCGGTGCTGGGGTACTCGGTCATCCACTCTTGCAAGGCTGCGTCGTCAGCCATCAAGCGGTCACGCCAGCTTTCGGCCAAGTGCAGGGCCAAGGTGTCTTTGGTGCTGCCCATGCGCTGTTCGTTGAGCGCGTCTTTGACCGCCTCAACCGACTCATCGCTGAGCTTGCGCATGAGCTTACCCACGTACTGCATTTGACGGCGTTTGCCTTCAAAGTTGGTGATGCGGCGAGCTTCAGCCAGCGCTTCGCGCAACAGGTCGGTGATGTGGCCTTGGGCGTGCAGGCGCTCCATCAGTTCATTGCGCAAAGTGAGCAACTCGACGCCCAGTTCTTGGCGACCATCGCTGTCTTTTTTGCGGTCGGTGCGGGTTTTGCCCTCGGTGCCCCGAAGCTCTGCTTTGAGCTCCAAGTCGAGTTCGCTGCCTTCGGCCACGAACATGCCTTTGACGAAGTAGCCTTTTTTGGGTTTACGTGACATAAATTAGGAGCTTGAAATAGGTCGGTTTGTCCCTTGGTGCAAAGAGCAAACGTAGTGGCAAGTATCATAGCCGCCGATATGACCCAAGCCTCCAAAACCCAAGCTTCCTCCCACACACCTGCCCAAGGTTTCAGCTATAGCCGCGAGCACTTTGAGGCGCTGGTCGATGCGGCCTTGAAACACGCCAAAAAGTTAGGTGCCACCGATGCTGGCGCTGATGCCTCAGAGGGCTGCGGTTTGAGCGTGTCGGTGCGCAAAGGCGAACTAGAAAACGTCGAGCGCAACCGCGACAAATCATTGGGCGTGACGGTGTACTTGGGCCACCGCCGAGGCAATGCCAGCACGTCTGACTTTTCGCAAGCCGCGATTGAACGCACGGTGCAAGCCGCTTACGACATCGCGCGCTTTACCGCCGAAGACCCCGTGGCAGGTTTGCCAGACGAAAAAGACATTGCACAACATCACCCCGATTTGGATTTATTCCATCCCTGGAACATCACCAGCGCCGACGCGGCCACTTTGGCGCTGCGCTGTGAAGCTGCGGCCATGCAAACCGACAAGCGCATCACCAACAGCGAAGGTGCGGCGGTGTCGGCGCAGCAAAGCCATTTTTTCAGTGCGCACACGCATGGTTTTCGTGGCGGCTATGCCAGCTCGCGTCACACCATTTCGGTAGCTCCTATTGCGGGCAAAGGCGACGGCATGCAGCGCGACGCTTGGTACAGCTCAATGCGCAACGCCCGTGAGTTGGCCTCGCCCGAAGCGGTGGGTCGTTATGCGGCCGAACGTGCTTTGAGCCGTTTGAAGTCGCGCAAGATTGCCACGGTGGAATGCCCCGTGTTGTTTGAAGCCCCTGTGGCCGCTGGCCTGTTGGGCGGTTTTGTGCAAGCCGTGAGCGGCGGTGCCCTGTATCGCAAGAGCACGTTCCTGCTCGACTCGTTGGGTAAGAACGTGTTCCCCAAACACATCGACATTTCAGAAGACCCGTTTGTCATGCGCGGCAAAGGCAGCTCGCCGTTTGACGACGAGGGCGTGACCACCCGCGCACGTCGTGTGGTAGACGCGGGCCGCGTGGAAGGCTATTTCCTGAGCAGCTACACCGCGCGCAAGCTGGGCATGACCACCACCGGCAATTCGGGTGGCTCGCACAACTTGGTGATGTCTTCACGCCTCACGCAAAGCGCAGACGATTTGGATGCGATGCTGAAAAAACTCGGCACAGGTTTGTTTGTGATTGAGCTGATGGGCCAAGGCGTGAACTATGTGACGGGCGACTACTCACGTGGCGCAAGTGGCTTTTGGGTGGAGAACGGTCGCATTGCCTACCCTGTGCAAGAGATCACCATTGCGGGCAATATGAAAGACATGTTCCAAGGCATTGAGGCCATTGGTGCAGATGCTTACACCATGGGGGCTAAGACGATTGGGTCTGTGTTGATCAATCGCATGAAGGTGGCGGGTAGCTGATCTTCTTTGCTCGTTGCGTTTTGGGTTTGTAGTTTGCTGATGCGCGAATGCGGTGTGGCGTAACTGCCCTAGGCTCCTCTTCGCTGCGCTCAGAATGTCGCTACGAGCAGTTACGCCACACCGCATTCGCTTTGGGCGCTCTACATATGGCTTTGTCGCTACGCTCAAAGCTTTCTCTTTGAATGTACTTTGTAGGTGTGAAAAACTTCGCAAACATGAATGCTGTTGACGGGGCGAGGCCCCGCAATCCGTAGCGACATTCTGAGCGCAGCGAAGAGGAGCCTAGGGTTGTGGGGCCTCGTCCCGTCAACAGTAAGAGCAGGGGAGTTATAGACCCCCGCCCTCAAAGAAGCATTAACCCGCTAAAGTAGCCTTGACCGCAGCAGACACCACGCCCATATCAGCCTTGCCCGCCAACTGAGCCTTCACAGCGCCCATGACCTTGCCCATATCGCCAGGGCCAGCCGCGCCCACTTCGGCCACGATGGCTTTCACGGCAGCGGTGATTTCTTCGGCGTTCAAGCGTTGAGGCAAATACACCTCCAGCACTTTCATCTCTGCGCTTTCAATGTCGGCCAAATCTTGGCGCTGGGCAGTGAGATAAGCGGCGACAGAGTCTTTGCGTTGCTTGATCAACTTGTCCACGATGGCGATCACCATGGCGTCGTCTAACTCCACTCGCTCGTCGACTTCTTTTTGTTTCATCGCGGCTTGCAGCAGGCGGATGGTGCCCAAGCGCACGCTGTCTTTGGCGCGCATGGCGGTTTTCATGTCTTCGGTGATTTGTGCTTTGAGGCTCATGGTGTTGTCCTTGGAGAAGAGGTCATTCGAAAAAAAAGCCCGCTGAGGCGTCCCTAGCGAGCTTTTTTGGGGCAGAGGCTGTTTAGTACAGCTTCTTGGGCAACTGCATGCTGCGGATGCGCTTGTAGTTGCATTTCACGGCTGCTGCTTTTTTGCGTTTACGTTCAGCGGTTGGCTTCTCGTAGAACTCGCGAGCGCGCAAGTCGGTCAACAGACCCAATTTTTCGATGGTGCGCTTGAAGCGACGCAGAGCGACGTCAAACGGTTCGTTTTCTTTTACACGGATGGTGGTCATTACCAAAATTTCCAATTATTTGCAGTCAGAGGGTGCCAAGGAAGATCGAGCCT
>JACCDH010775699.1_pt1 | contig 26235 bp, 24 predicted proteins | sample 7442481 | NCBI WGS metagenome assembly JACCDH01 (sample SAMN15323433, study PRJNA562643) | freshwater metagenome | isolation source: river surface water | place: USA:Blue River Watershed | collected 2017-08-15 | reverse complement strand
CAACAGAAATGTCTACAAACAATTCATTTCCTGGCACAATTTTTACTAATTTTAAGTTTTCAAAAACAGAAAAACTGCTTGCTGGCAAACAAGAATCATCAAATGTCCAAATTAGTTTTACAGATTTTGTTAGTTCATTGTAAGTTGAATTCGTTATTATTGGAGTAACTAATTTTATTGCTCCTACTAACTTGGCATTTACAGGCCACTTGTCTGTGCTATTAGACATTATATATCGTTGTCTTGGATACCAAGTTTGAGAACCATCATTCCAACATAAGTATTCTATTTTTCCCGGAACATCTGAATCTGTTGTTGGATGACACAGCTGTTGACTTGATGATTGCTGTGATTTTCCTGTACATATATTTTCTTGAACAGAACATATCAACACTCCTCCATCTTGTATCACTATTGGTGCTGGTGGTGTACTAGGAGCAACTGGTGGTGGAAAAACATTGCTTCCAGGTTGTGGTGACAGTTGTGGTGGAAGGTTCGGTTCGGATACATCTGAACCTCCGCCTCCATTTGACGGAAGAGCTTCGTTTGTTTTGATTATAGGTTTTGGACAACTTGGAGGTTCAGTTGTTGGACCTAATATTTGTCCTGTGATAGGATCTATTGCCACGTTGACAACATTTCCTGAACGTTTAAGACTTGTAGTGTTTGGATTAGTAAATCCACGTGTAGACTGACTTGCCCATGTTGTATTTCGATTTGTCCATTGACCTTTTGCTATTAATGAATATTTTTGAGATTTTGTTAAATTGCTACTGTTTGCTTTATATTGAAGCACATTTCCTTTTTTTAACATATCCAATTTATTTCCGTAATATGGCGAATCTAAATCAAAACAATTGTTTTGAACTCTGTACCATGTTCTTGTAGGAATTGGAAAATAACCATTTTTATTAGACATACTACTATATTATGTTAATAAAAATATAAATTTTATAAACTATTTATGGATTATATGTATCGCCAGCACCATAAAAGAACCATCTCAATGACAAATAGTTTCCGTTTTTCACATTTAATCCGGTTGAACTTTGCATGTGTGTATTTGGACCATTTGTAGACAATTTTTGTATTTCAGATATTCCAAGAGCATAATCATAATACCAAAGATTTGATATATAACCTGAAAATCCTCCATTAGGTGCTACATAAACGTCACCATAATTTTGTTTTGGAACGCCATGTAAATTATGACTTTTAATAATAGAACCGTTGATGTAAACGTCTAATGTATTGTTTTGACATCTTATTATAACATTCACCCATTTGTTTATAGGAATGTCGCTTATAATGATTTCTTCATTAATAACATTGAATGTATTCATCATGACAACTAAATCATTTGTGTTTGGAGCTAAATATAGCCCCGGGGCGTTATTAGGAAAATTAAGTCCCTGCGTTTCACCTTTTTTAGCATTTGGATTTTTTGCATAATCATTGCCTTTATAAAAGACACATCTATATTTTCCAGAATTATAAGTCAAATCATCTATAAATACCCACACTGACCATGTAAATTCAATGCCTTCATCTGCGTTTACCGACCTAGGAATAGTAATAGAACCATGTGATGTTGGATCTTGTGGAATTACTACTAATTGTTTAGCATCAACCATTCCATTTATTAATTTAGGGCTTCCTGTTGGAGACAAAAAATATCCTAAAAGAGAAATTCCTAAACGTAGCAAAATAATAAACACAAACAAAACTAACAATAAGAATGCGACTTGAGCTACAAGACTATTTGAATTGAAAAATTCTTGTGTTGAACTAACATATTTGTTTGTTGTAAAATTATTAAATACTGAACTTTGACCTGTATTAGAATAATCCATCTTATTATATAATTAATATATAAAATATATGTTATATAAATATATCTTATATAAATTCTTTTTTATGAACAACCTGGTCTTCCACATTTTTTACCAGCTATTGTAGGACAATAATCGAAACAATTGTTTTTCATGCGATCATGCTTTTCTTTATCTGTTTCTCCAAATAACCATTCTTTTATACTCCATTTTTTTGTTTCAACATTTTCAGATGGTTTTGCCGTTTTATTTAGTCAATCGATTTCATTAACTTCATCTGGAACAATTGTTGGCGAAACGAACCAATCATTAGAACTAAAATTTGGTCTATTAAGTGTCGTTGGTTCATTCCAATTGTTTGGGTCATATTTTAATGGAGGCTCGTTAAGCATTGTTTCTTTACTAAACGGTCTGCCATGTTCTGGAACAGCCATTCTAGTCAAATGTTGCATTCCATGTTCTTTAACTCTCATTTTAGTCATCATTTTATATGGTCTTCCGTCATAATCATCTGACTTTTCTCTAATTTTAATATCTTTTTCTTCTTTTGGATTAATAAAAGGTTTCCATTCATTTGGAACATAATAAGGCCCATCAATAAATCTTGCTCTTTCATTACTTCTAATGATGTATGGATTTCCATGTTCTGTTGCACACATATATGACATAATTTGATTATTAGTAGTATTTTTGTCACCATTCAAATTGTCACCATTTATTTGAACCCATGTATTGTTATTTCCATTTTTATGTCCATTTACAAGTTCTGCTCTCTTTCTAACTAATTCTTTTATTTGTTCATCTAATTCATTTAAATCAGCCATTATGATTTAAAACCATTAAATGTCTTTATATTGTTATTGTAAACAATATAAACGCAATTTTATAACAGTGTTTATGTCAATTTTTAACGTTTCTAACGTGAGTAGAGATAAAGTAATTGAAATGTTAACCCAAGAACAAGCGGTTAGATATTCAAAAGGAATTCAAGAAGCATATACACAACAATTCATTGAAAGTAGGGAATCAGAATATGTACGAGTTAACATTGAAGCTGAAATTCAAAAATTCATTTTAAGAAAATTTGGGTTTAGTGACAGTGAAGAATCATTAGAAGGTTATTGGAAAATACCTTCAACTTATTGGCATGATGAAGAAGTTAAAAATAGCATTTTTTATATGAAACTAAATATTTTTGAATATCCAAATGTAAAAATAAATGATGATTTAATTGACGTGAATTTAATTAATTATCAAACAAATGAACTTGTTAGTTTGTCTTCATTGGCAACTGAAAATAAACCACTTGTTGTTCTAGCAGGAAGCATGACATGACCTCCATTTAGAGACTCTATGAATAAATATAATAAATTTTACAGCGAATATTCTAATAAAGCAGACATTTATATTATATATATTTTAGAGGCTCATTTTGTTGAAAAAGATGAAGATGGAAATTTCATAGGAGGTTGGCCAATTGGATATCAATATAATTATCAACAAACTAAATCAATTGAAGAACGAAAAAAAATGGTTGAATTGTTACTTGATGAATATCATCCAAATATTCCAATTATGATTGACACAATGGACAATTCATTTCAAAATGCATACAAACCTTGGCCAGATCGTGGTTTCGTTTTTTACAATAATAAAATAAAATATATTGCCAAAATTAATGATGATGGCAGTAGAGACAATGTATGGACGGATGAAATATCTGTTTTATTAGATAATATGAACTAACAAAACAATTAAATATATTATTTTATATATTTTTGAATGATGGCTTTTTCTTAAAGTTTGAAAATAAAATATATAGAAATCATACATTTAATTTTCTGTTATTTGTTTCATTATATAGTAAAACTGGTTTCTTCACTGTTTCCATCCAAAATGGCTACTTTTACATTATATCTACCAAAAAGTGACCCTAACCAACTGTTACCATAACCAGATTGATAAACATTCCATGCTTTTTGAGGGTCAGATGAATTTGGCCAATATTGAAATCTGGCGGTCCATCCTGAAAATCCCCCCATTGGGGTAATATAAATAGGAGCAGTTCCATCAACCTTTGAAACACCAGGCAACACACATGTTCTAACTAATTTGCCGTCTAAATACATGTCTAATGTGCGACCATATGCACTAATAAATAAATTACACCATTTTTGAATAGGAACATTTGAAATTGAGCAATCATGAATGATTGAATTTGATGATTTGTCAGGCACATCATCTAATCCAGGATATACGGCTAATGAAACAGTAATGTTGTTTTGAACAGGACCTAATTTAACAACTGGACAAGGTTCCTTTTTTCCACCTTTTTCTCCCATACGTCCAAAAATGACTTTACTTTCACCATAACGATAATTCCAATCATCAATAAAGAACCATATAGAATAAGTGTAATTGCTTGTATTTCCACCTACTAATGATGTTGCTAAAGATGAGACATCTATTCTTTGCAACGTTTGAGAAGATGTCAACCCAGTTAATGTTGATGCGTCTTTCATGACATAATTAACAACAATTATTAATAATACTCCTATAATTACAAATAGTATAATATTTCTAACTTCCATTTATATTATACTATTAGAAATTTATATCTAAATTGTTGGCGGATTTTTATTTTTTAATGAAGAATATAATGTGTTAACTGTTAAAATGTCTAATGGTTCATTGAAATACATTACATTTGCTATGTGTCCACTTGCACCATTTTCGCAACCAATAGACATCAAATTGAAATTCATGTATGGTACTATTTCAATAGCTGATTTTACTAATTTGCCATTGTAAAAAACATCTAATGTTCCTCCACTGTAATTTAAAACCATGTGGTTCCATTTTTGTAACTTTACATTAGGTTCTTTATAGAGAATGACGTCACCATTTCCATCAAGTTCATTTTTAAATCTCATTAATTTAACATTTTCTATTGAATCAGTTAAATTATCTTTTTCTTTGTTCTTTTCTTTTTCTTTTTCCCATATTTTCATTTTTTCTAAATCAAATTCTTTGTTCATTTTACCTTCATATTCTTTTACGGTTACATACAATGTATTGTCAATTGAATTATATTTCACACATGGATTTTCACCATATGAAAATATAGGAACAAATTTGTTAGTACTGGTTGGAGGAAATGCGTCTAAATATGTCCAAAATGAAACGGCATATTGATAATTGTGTTTGTCATTCATTGAAAATGTTTCGTAATTTCCTATATTTGTTAGTTTGTTTGTAGGCAAAGGATTGTTAACTAATTGTTGTCCTCCTTGCTTCAAATATTTTGAAACTAAATATTGTTTAATTCCAAAATAACTAACAAATAGTGTTAAACTTAATATTAGCATTTTAATTTCAAATGGTGTTGGTTTTGCAAATATTTCTGATGGTTGAGATGAAAGTCCAGCAATTGTTGTCAAATTAGTAAAAATGTATAATACAAAACAAGGAATGTAAAATATTACATTAAGTATTAAACGATAATATGGGCTTTTGTCTAGAAATCCACCAGCATTTGCTAATTTATAAATAACTCCTAACATTCCCATAAATACAAAAAAATTAAATATAAAAGGACCCCATGTAGAAGGATTTGATGCGTCTTGATTAAACATGCCAATATGTTTTAATCCAAAATATATCAAAAACAATGTTATTGCTAATGAAATAAGAATGTATGAACCTTTTACGAAAAATCCTATAAATCCAGGAATGTCTTTATCATTGTTAGAATTATTTGTTAGTTTGGTTTGATAAATGGTTATCAATGAAACTAACACCATTCCAATGAATAGCGATGTGAACAAAACAGGACCTCCATATTTTGTCATTAATCCAAATGGATTGAAAAAATACAGCAATCCTATTAATAAACAATAACCGATAAATATAACCGTATATTTTGTACGCTGAGTGAAAAAATCTCTGGTTGCGTTAGACATTGAATTTAAAACAACATCGTCCTTTCTTTTGCTACGCAAATAAACTGTTATGAGTATACTAACAAGAATTAATATAACTAACAAATTAACAACTGTTTGTATGTAATATTCAGGAGGATTATCTGAAAACAATCCTCCAACAAATAATGTATAAAATAGACCAATTAATGAAATACTAATTGTAACTAATATCATAAACCCTATAAATCCATTTGAAGAAGACATTGACAATTTACTTAACCAAGATGCTTGAGGATTTATCTTGAATGCATATATTTCTTTGATTAACATAGATACTATTAAAAGTACAGGACCAGCAATCAACAGTTCATATCCTAACATTTTATTGAACCCTTTTGGATTTAAAACTAACAACAATATTATAAAAAACACAAAAAAAAGTAGAGACACTATTAACACATTGTACGACATAAGTATTTGTGCTAAAGACATTGGTTGTTTTGATTTGTTAATATTATCCATTATTATTATTAGATAATATTTAATTTACATATTTTCCATTGCTGTTTTTTCACCATGACATTCTCTACACAAAGCGACCAAATTACTAACATCATTTCCTCCTCCATGTTCTAATCTTATTTTATGATCTACTTCGAAAGTGTGTGTTAGTTTCTTATTACATTGACCACATTTCCAATCTTGCATAGATGCCACATATTTTTTCTTAGTTTCACTTACTGAACGTTTAACTGGTCTTGGTTGTGATAACATATTTCTTTGTTGAACTGAATAATTGTTGTCTGGAAAATATGCGGATGGATTGTTTACTCCTTCCATAAAACTGTTGCTTCTAGTTGATAAATCAAAAATAGGCGTTATTAAATCCATTGAAGACCTGTCAATTGGCATATATTTAATAAGATTGTTAGTATATAACAACATATTTTTTGTTTGTAAAGGATTTCGTTTAATCATTAAATAAAAACATATAGCAAGAAAACCAATGAAAGCCATCTTATAATATTTTTTATAAACTAACAATTGTTTAGTGAATTTTCCATCATAATATGAATTGTACAATAAAAATCCGGTTATACCAAATATAATTAATTCAAGTTTCATATAATATATTGTGATTATTTATTTTGAATTACTTATGATATAAATAAGTTATCATGCCTGTAACACCTAGAACAATACAAATGTAAATTATTTTTTCTTTCCATCTATAATAATCTTTAAGTTTTAAATCTTTTGGTTTGTATTCTTCGTAATATCTGGAATAGAATTCATTTAATGATATTTTTGGTTTTTCTAGTTTTTCGTTTATTTTATTATGTATAAAATGCATCCATTTTACTAATGATTCTCTGTTGTCTAAATAAGCAGTTACAGGATATTCATCCAATAATTTATTGAAATCATTTCCAATTTGTTCAACTGGTATAAACAATGGTAAGTTTTGTATTAATTCATAATATTTCTTTTTTGTAACCGCATTTGGATGATGAGGATATGAAATAGCTAATGTATGTAAAAAAAACCAATAATGTGGACCCCAAACATTTGGATCTAATTGAACTAAAGGTGGCATTTAAATTAAAACAACATAAAAACAACTTACTCTAAACATATATTAATTCGATGAATAAACATTCAATATGTAATAATTGTGGAAAACAAGGACACCAATATCATCAGTGTAAATTGCCAATTACTAGTTTTGGTATAATATTATGTAGAGCATCTTTAAATGGAATACAATATTTAATGATAAGACGTAAAAATAGTTTTGGATATATAGATTTTATTAGAGGAAAATATTTGCAAAATAATTTGGACCATTTAAGAAACATATTTGATGAAATGTCTGTTCATGAAAGAGAATTGATATCGTCAAATGATTTTACAACATTATGGAAATTGATGTGGCATATTGAAGACACATCTTCTATGAGTGGTTCATTTAAAAACGAAGAATTAGCTTCACAAAAAAAGTTTGATGCACTTAAAGCAGGAATTCCAATGGGTTTAAATGGTGAAATAGTTACATTGGATGACTTGATTAAAAATGCGACAACAACTTGGATTGAAACAGAATGGGAATTTCCAAAAGGTAGACGAGGTCATCATGAGAAGGAATTAGATTGCGCATTGCGTGAATTTGAAGAGGAAACTGGAATGTCGAAATTAACGGTAAAAATAGTGGAAAATTTGATACCCTTTGAAGAAATATTTATAGGTTCAAACAACAAATCATATAAACACAAATATTTTTTAGGATATACAGACACATTTGATGACAATAATATGAACAATTATCAAAAAGAAGAGGTATCTAAATTAGAATGGAAAACTCTTGAACAATGTTTGGACTCTATAAGGCCTTATAATTTAGACAAAAAAAAATTAATTATTGGAATTGACACACTTTTACAACAATATAGGTTATATTAGATTTTAATTAAATTTTACGATTATTAATATCAACGATATATAAGAACATGAATAAAAAAGATATTAGCAAAAAAAAATCAGTTAGCAGTATATCTTTAAGTGAGACACCTATTAGCAGTGTTACTCCTGAAAGTAGTGTTACTCCTGAAAGTAGTGTTACTCCTGAAAGTAGTGTTACTCCTGAAAGTAGTGTTACTCCTGAAAGTAGTGTTACTCCTGAAAGCAGTGTTACTGAATCTTATTCAAGTGAAGATGATATTAGTTTAAATTCAAAAAAAGACACTGCTGTATGTGAATTAAACAAAATCAATAAAGTTTACACAAAAAACTGTGGTTCAGAAAATAAAAAACTTTTAGAAGCAGAATTAGAAAACAGAGAATTGCTTTCCGAAAATTCAAATGAATACAATTATTTATATCCAAGTTTAGATGACCCCAATTTCAATATAAAAATAGCACAAAAAAAAGAATTTAGTGATACTCGATATGACGGAACGATTTATGATGTTGAATCATATGCTGATGTTTTAAAGACTGCTGACTATGAATTGCTTCCTCAACAAGCATTTGTAAGAAATTTTTTGTCTTTTCAAACACCATACAACAGTTTGTTATTGTTTCATGGTCTTGGATCTGGTAAAACGTGTTCTGCTATTGGTGTTTGTGAAGAAATGCGAGATTATTTAAGACAAATGGGGATTAACAAACGAATTATTATTGTTGCCAGTCCAAACGTACAAGATAACTTTAAACTTCAATTGTTTGATGAACGAAAATTGAAAGAAGTTGATGGAATTTGGACAATGAAGGGATGTTTAGGCAATAAATTGCTTAAAGAAATAAACCCAACTGGGATGAAAGGACTTAAACGTGAAAAAGTAATACAATACGTTAAAAGACTTATAAATGATTCATATTCATTCAAGGGTTACGTTCAATTTTCTAATGAAATTGTCAAAAAATCTGGAAATCCAAGAGATCCAATGGAAACCAAAATACGAAATCTTGAAAATGAATATTCAGACAGATTAATTGTCATTGATGAAGTTCATAATATTAGAATATCAGACGACAATGATAATAAAAATGTTGCCAAAAATTTAATGTTTTTAGTTAGTGCCGTTTCAAATTTAAGATTGTTGTTGTTGTCTGCAACTCCTATGTTTAACAGTTACAACGAAATAGTATGGCTTCTTAATTTGATGAATATGAATGACAGAAGAGGAATTGTATCTGTATCTGACATATTTGATAAAAACGGTGACTGGAAACGAGACAAAGATGGAAATGAGATTGGAAAAGAATTATTAATAAGAAAAGCTACTGGATACGTTTCTTATGTTCGAGGTGAAAACCCATATACTTTTCCATTCAGAGTGTATCCAGATAGATTTTCACCTAAAAATACATTTAATAACACTAATGAATATCCAAAATATCAATTAAATGGTAAAAAAATAAAAGATGACAGAAAAATTGAAAAACTTAGTTTGTATATTGATGTTATTGGAGAATATCAACAAAAAGGTTATGATTATATTATGGATAGATTGCGTTCAAGAGGAGAAAGAACTCTCACTACCAGAAAAGGCACTGAACGCAAAATGTCTTCTTTTTTGGATTTAAAAGCATTTGGATATACTGATTTACAAATACCAATTGAAGCATTAAATATTGTTTATCCATATGATGGATTAGAAAACTTAACAAAACAAATAAAGCGTATAAAATTTGTTGATGAAAAAGAAGAAGACATTGATGATATTTCTCCTACGTATAGTCAGAAAAATAAAGGAGTTGTAGAAGAAATTGATGATGTTATAAGCAAAGGACCACAATATTCAAACTCTGACACAGTTCATTCTGACATAGTTCATTCTGACCCATTTCATTCTGACACAGTTCAGTCTGACACAGTTCAGTCTGAAAAATCCGAATTAGAATCCGAGTCATTTGTAACTGATGGAATTGAAGCAGATGAAACCATGTTAGACAAAACCAAAGAAGTTGACACAAGAAATATTAAGCAATTGTCTAAATCTAAAAAAAGTAAAAGTAATTCTATTTTTGACATTGACAATGAAGAAATTGTTTTTGACGATTTAGAAGAGTTACCATCAATCCCTTCAATATCAATACCAACCTCAAAATCAAAATCATTCAAAGGTTCTGTTAAAAAGAAAGATGACAACTTGCATATTATTGAAGGAAAAACAAAATCAAACGCACCAACTGTCAAAAACAATGTAACTTTTGGAGGCTCATCTGACATATGGTCTGATTCTGAATCAGAACAATCATCTTATTCTGCGCAATCATCTTATAAAAAATTGCTTATAGATCCAAAAGAACTAACAGGAATTCAAGGATTGAAAAGAGTAATGGATTATGTTGATACAAAAACTCCAGCAGTAAAAGGCTTATTTCAATATAAAAAAGGTGTTCCACATATATTTAAACAAGATGAAATTGGAAAATACAGTTCTAAAATTAAAAACATTTGTCGTGCCATTTATGACAAAGAAACTAATAATGTTTCCGATGGTATAATATTGATTTATTCTTCATATATTGATGCTGGAATCATACCAATGGCATTAGCATTAGAAGAAATGGGGTTTACTAGACATGGTGAAAAGGCTAAACCATTGTTTAAAACACCTCCAACCCCAGTTGTCGACGTCAGAACAATGAAACCTCCAACCGATAGAAAAGATTTTAAACCAGCAAAATACATTATGATTACTGGTGATTCTAGAATATCTCCAAACAATGATGCTGATGTAAAGGCTATAACTGACAATTCAAATATATTTAAACAAGATAAAGATGGAAAAATCATAGACATTTCAGGTGAAAATATTAAAGTTGTCTTGATTTCTCAGGCAGGTTCAGAAGGTTTAGATTTTAAAGCAATACGTCAAGTTCATATTATGGAACCATGGTATAACGTTAATAGATTAGAACAAATTATTGGTCGTGGTGTGCGTAATTTTTCACACAAGGATTTACCATTTATTAAAAGAAATGTTCAGATATATTTGCATGGAACATTGTTAAAAAATCATGAAGAAGAAGCGGCAGATTTATATGTTTATAGAATAGCTGAATTGAAAGCCGTTAAAATTGGAAAAGTTACAAGATTGTTAAAACAAACAGCAGTGGATTGCATCATTAATCACGAGCAAAGTGAACTAATTTATGACAATTTTAAACAAATTGAAGAAAATAAAAACATTAAACAAGAACTGTCAGACCATCAAGTGTTAACTAATTTTGTTATAGGTGATGTAGATAATTCACCAACATGTGATTTCATGGAATGCGAATTCAAATGCTTACCTGACATTGATTCTGATAAAATGATTCAAAATACAGATACTTATAATGAAAATTTCATGCTTGTTAATTCAGACAAAATTATTCAAAAAGTAAAAACGTTGATGAAATTAAAACATTTTTATAAGAAAAAAGATTTATTTGAACTTATTAATACACCTAAAAAATACCCTACTTCTCAAATATATTCAGGATTAACTCAAATAATATCAGACAATTCTGAATACATTGTAGACAAATATGGAAGAACAGGTTATTTAGTAAACATTGGTGAGTATTATTTGTTTCAACCGAGTGAAATAAATTTTAAAAATATATCTATTTATGACCGTTCAGTTCCAATTGATTATAAACATGATATGATTAAATTTGAAATAAAAACAAAAGCAGTTAAACCGGTTATTGATAAACGAAATATTCCAGAAAATTTAATTTTAGAACAAGAAGAAATAGACGAATTTCAAAAAGGAAAAGAAGTATTTAAAACAATGTTTGAAAATTACAATGTTGTTCGAAGTAGTAATAAAATTATAAGAGGAGACAAGAATTGGTATCAATTGTGTGGAGTTGTTATACGTAAAATGGCAAAAGAAGATGATATAATTCCAGCCAATTCAGATCTAGAAAGATTAGATATACTTGAACAATTTTTAATAGAACACATAGTTGATAGTTTGATGGTTGAAGAAAAAATAGATTTAATGAATTATATTTATGGAATTAAAAACAACGACATGGATGTTATAAATTCAGACGAAAAAACAAAAAGATTTTTCGGAAAGGTAAAAGTATATATAATGTCAAAATTAATTGTCGCAAAGAAAATAACAGGAATAGTATTGTTTGATGGACCTTCAAGAATTGAAAATTTGAAAATATTTGTTCTTGAAGACAATAAATGGATTCCTGCCCAACCAGAAGATAAAAGAGATTTGAATGATGCTATTTTAAATAAATATAAATTGAAAAATAATTTAAACAAATATGTTGGGTTTATTGGATTTGAAACTAACAACAAATTTATGGTTTATAAAGTTAAAGATACTGTTAATAAACGTACAACTGGTTTCCGTTGTGATCAAGCAGGAAAAGGAAAAATAGTTAATATTTTAAATGACATTGAGAATGAAAATAAATATGATACAAAAGAAACAAAAGACAATGCTTATGAATTATGTGTAAGACAAGAATTTACATTAAGAAGTCTTGAAAATCAAGAAAAAAACAAGCCAGCTTCAAGCAGAATGACATATTTTTTAGATACAGAAACAGCAATAATAAATGAATTCGAAAAGAAAGAGAAAAAATAATTTTATAAAATAAAATAAAATTGAAATCAAATTAAAGATTATATATATTATAATAATATAAAGAGATGGAAAAACAAAACAATAGACAAAACCAAAGAGGAAAACAAAGAGATAACAAACCAAAAGAATTTAAAAATGTATATAGTCTATGTCAAATAACAAAACGAATTTCATTGCCTGTAACAGCAATTGGTAAAAATTTACATCAAACAATTGAAGAAACAATATCTAAAATGATTTCTGGTAAATGCATTGTTGAAGGATTTGTAAAACCTAATTCAATTAGAGTTATAACATTTTCAAGTGGTATAGTTATTTCAGACAATGTTATATTTGATGTTGTATTTAATTGCGACGTATGTTATCCTGTTGCTGGAATGAATTTAAATTGTGTAGCTACTGCGGTTACTAAGGGAGGAATTACAGCTGAAAGTGCAGATGAAAGTCCAAGTCCATATATATTGCAAGTAGCAAGAGACCATTATTATGCTAATGATTACTTTAATTCTATTGAACAAGGTGATAAATTTGTGGCAAGAGTTATTGCTCAAAGATTTGAATTGTATGACAAACGTGTTTCCATTATTGCTGACATTATTCCACCACAGTCTTCTATGAAAGAAAACAAGCCATTGTTGATTATTGACGGTTAATTAATTCGGTTAAACTAATTATTAAATTATTTATTTATTTTTATTCCAACTTAAAGCAAATCTATTATTTATATTTACAATAATGTCACACGACGAATACGAAGACGAAGATGCTGGTAATATTTATGATTATTCAAAGTTAAATTATATAAGAGAACAAATTGAAAACATGTCTAAATTTAATCAAGTTGAAGTTTTAAGAATACTGTCTAATGCTGAGGAAGAAGTTACTATTAATGAAAATAAATATGGAATTCACATTAATTTAAGTGAATTAAACACAAATATATTAGACCAATTAATGAAATACATCAAGTATATTTCTAATCAAGAATGCTATTTAAATAATCTTGAACAAGAAAAAGAGAAGTACAAAAATACATTTTTTGTAAAAGATAATAAAGAGATGTCAACATAACATATTATCATTACATTATGAATTTAACTAATTATAATTTTTCTATTAATGATTTAGACGATTATATGTTTACTAAAAATAATATAGACAAATATATTAAACATATAATAGACAACAACAAAACAAAACAACAACCACCTGAAACAAAATCAAGTGATATTAAAACACAAACTAACAACGATAAATATAAAAACAACGACAAATATAAAAACAAAGATAAAACAACATTAAATAACGTTAAAGTCATTCCACAACGTTACAAAAAACCTATAAGCAATATATATCTTCCAAAACAGAAAGATTCATTATTCTGGTGCTTTTATATATTGAAATATGGAATTTCTAATTATGAAATGGAAATAAATGGAAAACATTTTTTTATTGAAAAGTCAGAAAAATACAAATACATTTCTATTCTAAGAAACAACAAAGATAAATTAAAATTACACAATATAAAACCATTTACAGAAATTGAAGAAGATTTAGCACATGAAGATAGAATATCAATAAAAACATTTTTTGCGCTATGTATTATGGAAGACATTAATGTTTTGTTAGTTGATGGCAGAAAAATATATGAATTATTGTGCAATGATGATATTAACATAAACGTTGTTCATAGAAACTCTAAGACATATGAAAATTCAATAGAATTTGATACAACACCAGATATTATAAAAAAATATAATGAAGATTATTACAAAGTTAATAATTTTGAAACATCTTTAAAAAGCATTTCATCATACAAAGTAGATGATTTAATGGAATTATGTAGAAAATTAAACATTGATTTAAAATCTTATGAAGACAATAAGAGTTCTAAAAAGAAACTAACAAAAAAAGAAATATATGAAATATTAGTTTTACACTATTAAAAAAATTGAAATATTAATATAAATATATAGACAATATATATATATTAATAATGAGTAAAGAAATAATGAACAAAGACAATAAAATCAATATAGAAATGGAACAACAAAATAAACCTGTTGAAAATGTTGACCCAAAGATAGCATTGGATGAAATATCGTCAGCATTCATTTCTTCAAGAAATAGTGCAACTGTTCAAATAGAAATGGAGGCAAAATTTGGAACAAAAGGGATTAAGCATTTAACAAAAATGGATTATGATAATGTTGTTTCAAAATTGTTATCATTAGGATATGAAATTAATGACACTGAAGGCATATATATGTTAAGAATTCAACCAGAATTCATTGATACTAGAACAGGCCAATATAAAACATCAGGTGATTTTGACAGATTTCGTATTGAAATAAAAACATTGGATGCCATTTCAAAATATTGTAAAAACAATGATTTGTCAATCATTGAACAAAGTGATGGTCGACATGTTTCAATTATGAAAAAGACGAATTATCAAAAACCAAGTTCTTCTGGAAAAGAAAGAATTGTAGTTCCAAATGCTAATTTTGACGACTTTAATTTTAGAGTAACTTTGAAACGAGAAGAAACTATTAATAAAGTTGGTAAAATTGGTGTGGAAGTGTTTGAAAAATGGAATGGCATTAAAAAGGTTTTTAGATATATTAATCGTGTTAGTTTATTTCCACCTAAAGACAGTGAATATTATGGATGTTTTATGATTGATATGTCAATTGTAAGATCTTCTAATAAAAACGAGAGAGGCTGGCTTATTCAAGAATACAATGTAGAAGCATCAAATGTCTTTAAAAATCCTGAAACGTATGAAATAGAAATAGAAGTGTTGCCTGATGCCAAAAATAAATTTTCAAACAATAAAGAATTGTCTTCTGCTTTACAAAAGGTTGTCAAGCATGTTTTGTCTGGTCTTCAAAAAACAAATTATCCTATTTCTTATTCAGAACAAAGGAAAGTATTTGAACAATATCAACAATTGTTGTTTGAAGAAGACTACAAACAAAAAGGCGAACGCTTTGTCCCAAAACAAAGACCATACTCAAGTGATTTTATTGGACCTAGTTTGGTGACATTAGGTCTTCAAAATATTGCACCATTGAATCCAGATGTAACTATCCCAAACATTACAGAACCAGGTGCGTATTGTGTTACTGATAAAGCAGATGGTGAAAGAACATTGTTGTTTGTTAATGAAAAAGGAAGAATTTATTTAATCAATACCAATTGGAATGTTATGTTTACTGGATTATATACAAATGAACAAAAATGTTTTAATTCGTTATTAGATGGTGAATTAATATACAAAGGAATACATACTGAGTATTTAAATAGATTTGCTGCATTTGATGCCTATTTTATCAACAATATAGATATTAGAATGCGTCCATTTGTAAATAGTCATATAAAAGAAGAAAAATATTTCAAAGATGGATGTAGATTGCCTATTTTAAAAGAATTTGTAAAGCAATTAAAACCCATTCCTGTTACAACTAGTGAGAAAAAGCCATTAACAATAACAACAAAATTGTTTTATCCTACTTTTGAAACTTCTTCCAACAGTTCAACGTATAATATATTTGAAGCAACCAGTTTTATATTACGTAAAATTGCAAATAAACAAATTATGTATGAAATCGATGGTCTTATTTATACACCTACATTGTTAGGCGTTGGAAGTAGTTCAATGTTAGAAGCAGGACCAAAACGCAAAGTTACATGGGAATATTGTTTTAAATGGAAACCTTCAGTTGCAACATCAATATTTCCAAAAGGATACAATACTATTGACTTCTTAGTTTCAACAAAGAAAGGTGCAGATGGAAAAGACATTATAACACCTATATTTGAAAACGGAACTAACAACAGTTCAATCACTCAATACAATCAATACAAAACACTGATACTTACTGTTGGATTTGACCAATCAAAACATGGATATATAAATCCTTGTCAAGATGTTTTAGATGACAAATTTGTGTCTAAAAAAAATGATATTGATAATGACGAAGGTTATAAACCAAAACAATTCTTTCCTTCAAATCCATATGATCCACTTGCTGGATTATGTAATATCATGTTAGAAAAAGACAGCAATGACAAATATACTATGTTTACTGAAGAAAGACAGGCATTTGAAGATAATACTGTGGTAGAGTTTAGATATGATTCAACAAAAGAAGGATTATGGAAATGGATACCGATGCGTGTCAGATATGATAAAACATTGGATTTCAGAAATGGAAATGGTGTTGGTGCAAATGACTATACAACTGCTAATAATAACTGGACTACTATTCATTATCCAGTGACTGAAAGAATGTTAAGTACAGGTCAAGGCATTCCTAATTTTGAAGTGTCGGATGACGTTTATTATAATAGTGTAACTGCCGACAAACTAACAAAAGGAATGAGAGATTTTCATAATTTGTATGTGAAAAAATTATTAATACAGGGAGTTTCAAAAAAGGGAGATACATTAATTGATTTATGTTGTGGAAAAGCAGGTGACTTGCCTAAATGGATTAATGCTGGATTATCATTTGTATTTGGGATAGACGTTTCAAAAGACAACATTGAAAACAGAATTAACGGTGCTTGTGCTAGATATTTAAATTATAGAAAAACTAACAAAAATATGCCTTACGCATTGTTTGTAAATGGAAACGCATCAATGAATATAAGAAGTGGAACAAATATGTTTACAGACAAAGCAAATGAAATAACTAAATCGATATTTGGGTCAAAGGGAGTTGATAATAGTTTAGGTCCAGCAGTTGTAAGACAACATGGAAAAGTACACAATGGTTTCAATGTTACATCATGTCAATTTGCATTACATTATATGTTTGAAAATAAAAATGTGTTTTATAATTTTATGAGAAATGTAGCTGAATGTACAAAATTATATGGTTATTTTATAGCTACATGTTATGATGGACAAGAAATGTTTAAACTTCTTAAAAGAAAAGAAGAAGGTGAAAGAGATGAGATATATGTAAATGATAAACTAGTTTGGTATGTTGAAAAACAATATGACGCAACAACCCTTGAAGATGATGATAGTTGTTTAGGTCTTAAAATAGACGTGTATCAAGATTCAATTAACCAAACAATACCTGAATATTTGGTTAATTTTGATTTCTTGACAAGTACAATGGAAAAATATGGATTTTCATTGGTTTCTAGAGAAGAAGCGCGAAGAATGGGTTTTTCAGAAGGTTCAGGCATGTTTTCAGAATTATATAATTCAATGATGTCTGAAGTTAAAAGATATCCTGAAAAAGAGCATGACTATAAAGATGCATTGTATATGAGAGAATATGAAAAAGATATTTCATTCTTAAATAGATTCTTTATTTATAAGAAAACATCAACAAGAAATGTAGATAAACTAACAAAAGCATTATTAGGTCAAATTCCAGATCAGGTAGATTATGAATTAGAAGGAACCGAAGTAGCACGTGAAGCAGTAAAAGAAGCAGAAGAAGCAATTCATTCTCCTAAAGTGTTAAAAACAAAGGCAAAAAGTGTTAATAAAACTAAAAAGAATAAACCAGCAAAAGTTATTATAAATGACGATGAAGAAGTAGAAAATTTAGATTTGTAAATAAAATAATATAATTAAATATATATGATATCAAATTATATTTCATTGCCTATATTTTTAATAAGTTTTGCGGTAGGTCTTTTTTTTGTATATGTAGTTGGTCCTGAAACAAAAACAATATTTGTTTATCCTAATTTAGAAAATTATATGAAAACTCAATATAAAGATGCGACAAATCAATGTTTTCAATTTACTCCTACTGAAACACGATGTCCAATAAACCCATTTTCAGTGAAAAAAATACCAATACAGACATAGTTAATGAACAATATTATGTATATTCTATCCTTTAAAATGTAAATAACCATATAAATTATTTTATTATATAGTTATAGTATGTATTTAGATAAATTTGTACACAGTCCTAGTGGAAAAATGTTGATGTCTATAATATTAGGAATTGGATTAGCCACATTTTTTAGAGTGGCTTGTAAAGGTACACAATGCAGAGTTATTAAGGCACCTCCAATTGAAGAAATTGACGACCAAATTTACAAATTTGACGACAAATGTTATAAGTTAGAGAAAAGTTCTGTAAAATGTGACAAAAATAAAAAAACTGTTCCAATTGCGTAAATATTCACATAGAATGTATCTTTACTTATTATAATTAGATGTCTGAAATTAACACAACGAGTATAGATGATTTGCCTACTGACCCTTCACACGGAGGTTCAGTCGCTGGCAATGTGCAATTAGCAATACATGAACAACCGCAACAATCTCAAGCCAATCCAGTTTCACTTGATGAAAAAACAATAAGTCAAATAGTAAGTGGATTACAACAAGCCAGTTTGACTGGTTCTACTTCTTTGCCAAGTAGAGACATCCCTTTGATGACAGAACAACTAACAAAAGATGAACAAATAAATCCAAATTATATTCCTCAACCACAAAACACGAATTTTATTAATGATGAAAATGATGACATTTCACGTTATTATAACAAAGAACGTCGTGAGAATTCATTAGATGAATTGTATGATGAAATGCAAGCACCGTTATTATTAGGTGTATTGTATTTTTTATTTCAGTTGCCAATTTTCAAAAAATTAGTATTTAAATATTTGCCATTTTTGTGTCATACAGATGGAAATTATAATTTCAACGGATTAATTTTCACTTGTTCATTGTTTGGTTTTATTTACTATTTGTTATATAAAATTGTCAAAAAGTTTAGTAAATTTTAATTGTTCGTTTGAAAAGTAAAAATCATTTCACTTAAATGAATAATATGAATTGGGAAAGAGTTCCTCAAAAAGTAACTAAAAAAATGTATATTTATAGTGGAAAATGCAATCGATGTAATTCAACAAAGACATTTGGTTTAATAAATGTTATTGATTGCAATGTGTTTCATTGTCAAAATTGTAAACAAGATTTTAAATCTACTGTCATTACAGGAACATATCAATATGAAACAGAAGAATAAAGATTTATATATTTAATTTGTTTAAATATATTAATGAACTTCCCAATATATGAAATTAGTCAACATCAAGCAGATTTAATTAAAACGTTTGCTTTATTTTATTTATTGTTAATATCAAATCATGTTGATAGCAGTATGATAACATGTTTTCAATTGAATTATGTTGAACAACATAAATGGTTAAAAATAGTTTTAGCATTTTTCTTATTATATTTCTTGGTTACTATTTTATCAGAAACTGGAAATATAGAATATATTCCTCCAATTCAAAAACTTATATACACTTTTTTTTATTTTATTGCTTTTATATTTGCTATGAGATTAGATTTGCGTATATCATTAATAACATTGTTTCTTATTTTTATGTTATATTTTTTAGAAATAAACAAAGATTTTTATTTAGATAAAAGAAGTAAAATAACTAACAACGAAGATTTAAAAATATATAATGAAAATCAATATTGGCTTACATTAGACAATCCAATTAAAATACGTGCCTTTAAAGTAAAAGAAAGTGATTTTGTGTTAGTTAATAAAATAGAAACAGTTATTTATTACATAATTATATTTTTGTTAGTTGTTGGGTTTATATCTTACAGTGGAGAAATTCATGACACACTTAGACGTTCAAAAGATTTGACATGGTTAGATGTAATAAGTGATACATCAATATGTAAAGTGAAAGATAGAAAAAGTTTTTGGCATTATTTTAAAGTCGGTATGGGAATGAAAATATAGATATTGAAATAATTAGAACTTAAAGACAAAAAAATAAATATATAATTAAGCAAAATGAAAACGAAAACGAAAACGAAAACGAAAACTAATATACAATACGCATTTTACATGCCATATCGATATATAGTTAAATTGATAGGCAGACCACCTGATGAAACTGGCGATGATCGGGCTTATATGTCAGCTGATGTTTTACCAAGATGGAATTTTGATAATTACGTTATAAGAGACACTTGTTTTAATGATTTCACTTATTTTGATAAAAGAACACAACAAAATGAAAAATTAAAGGTTAGATATGTTGGTAAAAAAGCAAATTATAAAGAAGATATAGATGATGTTTATGTTTACAGTGAAGAAGAAGAATTCAGTGATGAAGAAATAAATGACAGGGCAAATTATTATGTTGGTGATGTCGAATTTTTTCATTGCAAATTGATTTTTGATGAAAATCTAACATACGAACAAACTGACAAAATTATAGAAAATATTATAAATGATTATGTTAGTTTATTTAATGAACAACCTATTGTTGAAATAAAAAATAAAAAAATAAATAGTGTGAAAGGAGAATATATAAACTTGTTTTTATTGAATCGAATATAATTTATAAATTTGTTAGTTTATAAAATATATTTAATGAACTTAAAGGTATAAATACATATCATATTATGGTTTTAGCCAATTCACTTTCATTATCAAGTCAATTAATGCATTTGTCTGACAATATATTTCAGATGAGTGTATTCAATGCGTTTAAAACAGGAAATCCCATACATGATGCAATTATATCAACAATTGTGTTAAGTTTAATTACATACGTTGTTAGTTATATTAACAACAACATTGTAAACAATATTGGAAACTTTAAATTATTTGAGTTTGACATTGAACTTAAACATTTATTTAAACGTAGAAACGCCGTAATATATTCTGGAAAGACAAGTGTAACTACTAATCAATGGGGTACATTAAATCAAGTAAGTATTTTTAGCGACAGATTTAATGCATTATGGAATCATATTTTGAAAAACATAAATACAAATGATGATATATATAGCATAAAAGAAACAATTGGTGGAATATCAAATGTTTTTAAATTAGACAAATCGTATTTTGTAAATCAAAAAAAACGATTTTTAATTTCAAAAACCCATCAAATATACGCAAAAACATATATTGAAAAGGATACAATTGAACAAGGAAACAAAGAAAATAATTCTACAAAACAAAAAATAGATATAATTACAATAGAATTATATTCTTATGAAAGCAATGTAGATACAATTGTTAAATTGGTTGATAATATTTATGAAGATTATATGGATTCTATTGTAAAAATTAGAAACAACAAACGTTATGTTTATACGTTAACAAAAAATAAATATGAACATCATCCGTGTGAGATTTGGGATGAAATAGAATTTGAAAGTACACGAACATTTAATAATGTGTTTTTTGAAAACAAAAGTCAATTTATTGACAAATTGGATTTCTTTTTGAATAACAAGAAATGGTATTTTGATATGGGAATTCCATATTCAATTGGAATAGGATTACATGGACCACCTGGTACAGGCAAGACATCATTAATTAAAGCAATTGCAAATTATACAAGACGTCATGTTATTGTCATATCTTTAAAAATAGTTAAAACAAAACAAGACCTAGAAAATGCATTTTTTGAGTCAAGATATAATGTTGCAAATGAAGTTAATAGCATTGATTTTAACAAAAAGATAATAGTATTTGAAGACATAGATTGCATTGGAGACATCGTGATGGATAGAGAAAGGTCTAAATCTTCAAAATTAGACATTTCTAAACTAACAATGAATTCAAATGTAAAAGTTAGTGAATTAATTGAAACCATATCATCATCAGAAATAAAAACAAATTTAAAAAAATGTGAAGGAGATCCAATTACATTAGATGACATATTAAATCTTTGGGATGGCATTAGAGAAACTCCAGGAAGAATAATGATATTGTCATCAAATCATTATCGTGATTTAGATCCGGCATTGAAAAGGCCAGGTAGAATAGATATATCACTTGAATTGTCTTATGCTTCAACTAATGTCATAATGAATATATATAATCATTTGTTTAATGAAGAATGCAATAACCCAATTCTTTATTCAAGTGTAGACAAATTTTATACTCCTGCTGAAATAATTAATATATATATGAATTGCAATAGAGACAAAGATGAATTTAACAAACGGTTGATTAAAAGAGAGCATCTAGAATAATATTGTCGATTTCTATGTCTTAATATCCAAACCATCGCACTCTTTTTTTTGTCTTTTTATTGCTTCTTTTTTTATTTACTTTTGTCTTCACATTTGTTTTTATTTTTGTTTTTGTTTTTGTTTTTTCATTTGTTTTTGTAGATTTGTTAGTTTGGTCTAATGGCCTATATCTCAAAAACCATTCTTCATATTCTTCACTATTTTTATTCAATTCACTATATTTCTTTGCTTTTTCAGCTCTCATTTCTTCCACTGTTTCTTGATGACCCATACAATTAAGACTAAATCGTTTCAGTAACCCTTTTTGAGCTAATCTATTCTTTTCTTGAACGTCAAATAAAAATTCAGACATACATAAAATACGGTCTTTATCATAATATGGTCTATTTGAATACAAAAATGCCAACCAAAATGAAAGCATTGTGTCTATTGTCGCTATTTTTATATCATGTCCGTTTTCTTTAATTATATTGTAACTATGACACGCCAATGGTTCATAAATAAACGCAATTGTATCTTTTCCAACTCTTATTTCATAATGAGGAGCAATAATCTCTCCCACCCCGGGGCGTTTTATTATTTTCACATCATTTACATTTGAATCAGCTAGACGCTCTTTGACTATTTGTGCTGTAAGCAAAGGCTCTTCTGAAAGAATATCAAAATCTGGATTTTTTTCTAATTTTCGCTTCAAATGCTTAGGCATATATTGAGAATACATCGATAAGGCATAACCACCAAAAAACACAACACCTTGGTCTATCAATGTGTTTTGTACAATTTCATATATTTCATTCATTTTATCAACATCCTCCATCTTTCGTTGAAAATTTATCCTTGAACATTGCTTTCCAACTAACGGATAATGTTTGTTTAACAATGCCAATCTTTTCAATACTTTTTCCCATCTACTTACATCACCAGCAGGCCTAGATAACTCTAAATACATTCCCATTCGCAACAAATTTGGAGGAGCATATAAAATACCTCCAACACTAACAGCCTCTTTTTTTACAGCATTAAATAACTCTTTTGGTATTGATGTTATGTCTGCCACTGGAATAAAATTTACAAATACTTTATATGTACCATGATGCTGACCAGACTTAGCCTCTACTTCTTCAAATCCATTTGACACATATATATCAACTAATTCTTTGGCATCATTTAAAGCATTTGAACTATAAAAATCATAATCAGGAATTTCAACATCTTTGTTATAAAATTGGTCTTGTTTTGGCAATATGTTATTTATTGCTGTTCCACCATAACAAATTAACATTTTTCTTCTTAAAAAGTTTTCAACAATTGTTATTATTTGTTTTATTTCTGGAGAATTAGCCGCTTTACGACCTTGACGTTCCTCCGCATTATCAACTGCCGCTCTTAATATAGCCAGTTCACAGTCTTGGAATGTCATTTTTTTATCACATATATCTTTCATATTATAAATATATATAAAAAATATAATATAAAGCCTAATTGCTATTAATGTTATTCATATGAAGTGTATTGAGTGTGATAGAGAAATCAGAATTGGTCGAAGAATTTTATTTGATGGAATTAAATATGTGTGTTCAACTGATTCTGATGTTGAAAAATGCAAAGAAATACAGAAACAAAAAAGAATAGAAGAACTTGAAAATGACCCCATATACATTCAGCAAAAATCTACACCACCTAATGCAAAATGTAATAATTGTGGGCATGAATTCTTTTCATGTTTTCCTATGGAAAGTTTGCCACCATGTGATAATTGTCCAAAGTGTAAATCACTTGTTTATGATGATTATAAAAAATACAAACAATGCATCACATCTGCATTTAAATTGTTTTAAACGAAATTAACTTAAATTCATAATATAAATATATAATCTAACTATATAATACATGTCTCAAAATGACTTGTTAAATATTACAGATGATAACATAAAAGATTTAGTAAGAAGATATCTTGATGGTGAAATTTCAACTCCTATAAATGAATGGGATGTCAGAAATGTCACAGATATGTCTGAATTATTTGACGAAGCAACCAATTTCAATGAACCATTGAATTTATGGAACGTTGCTAACGTAGTTAATATGTATGCTATGTTTAACAATGCAAGTTCATTCAATCATCCGTTGAATTCATGGAATGTTAGTAATGTAATTAACATGTCTGGAATGTTTAGTAACGCACATTCATTTAATCAGCCGTTGAATTCTTGGAATGTTAGTAATGTTATTGATATGTATGCTATGTTTAATGTAGCATCATCATTTAACCAACCACTAGATAACTGGAATGTTAGCAATGTTGCTGATATGTATGGAATGTTTAATAAAGCTTCTTTATTTAATCAATCAATTGATTCATGGGATGTTGGAAATGTAACTGATATGACTGGTATGTTTTATGATGCGACTTCGTTTAATCAACCATTAAATTCTTGGAATGTAATTAGTGTCAATTCTATGAAAAACATGTTTTCAAAAGCATCAAATTTTAATCAACCATTAGATAACTGGGATGTTAGCAATGTTACTGATATGTCTAACATGTTTAAAGGTGCGTCTAGTTTTAATCAACCATTGAATAGATGGAATGTTAGTAATGTTGTTGATATGACAGACATATTTGTTGATGCGAGAAGTTTTAATCAATCATTAGACAATTGGCACATAGACAAAGTTATAGACATTTCTAATTTTAGTTTTCTTCCAGACAATTTTAAGCCTAAATCAATTAGCAATAAACGAAAAGCACAAATTGAACAATTTAACGAAATTCAAAAAAAATTAAAAGAAAGTGTAAATGCAGTTCCATTAGAAGAAACATCTAATTATGAACATTGTATTATATGTTACGATTTGTTAGACAACATTAATGGTCCTGGGCCATCTGAATATTGTGTTGAAAATTGCAATGATGCTGTTGTTGTATGTAAAAATAAACATATTATACACCGAGGTTGTATTTTACAATTTTGCAATACAACAAGTGCTGAAACAACAGACCTTTTTGAAGGACAGGCTCTTACTAGAAACATTAATTTAGAAACTTCTTCAAAATGTCCTGTTTGCAAATCAAATTTAATAGTTGCATGTGATGAATTTAAAAATGTTGAAAAAGTTCCAGATAAAAATTTGGTTGGTGGACGAACTAACAAAAGACGCACAAAGAAAATCGGCTGTAAAAAGAAAAACTGTCGCTCAAAAAAACGAAGGCGAACTAACAAACGAAAACGACATAAAAAACGATGTTGTACAAAGAAAAACGGATGTAAAAAGAAATAATATTTAGATGGTAACACACAACTAATTATTATTTACATTATATATTAAATATTAAATTTGTAGAAATCTGATTGAACTGT